>Ga0194131_10001747_pt1 | contig 36787 bp, 38 predicted proteins | sample TA2KigO120mmetaG_FD_148631 | JGI IMG/M metagenome (GOLD analysis project Ga0194131, IMG submission 148631) | Freshwater microbial communities from Lake Tanganyika, Tanzania - TA2015053 Kigoma Offshore 120m | ecosystem: Environmental > Aquatic > Freshwater > Lake | place: Tanzania: Lake...
GGAGGGACTGGTCATGAACCGCAAGAAGACGCAACGCCTCTACCGCGAGGAGGGCCTGCCGGTGCGCCGCCGGCGTGGCCGCAAGCGGGCGACGGGAGCTCGGGCGCCGATCATCGCCGTGACACGGCCGAACGCGCGCTGGTCGATCGACTTCGTCCACGACCAGTTCGCCCATGGCCGGCGGTTCCGCATCCTGAACGTGACCGACGATGTCACCAAGGAATGCCTCGCCGCGATCCCGGATACCTCGATCTCGGGCAAGCGGGTGGCTCGCGAGCTGAGCGCGCCGGTCGAGCGGCGCGGCAAGCCTGGGCTGATCGTCAGCAATCATGGCGCCGAGTTCACCTCGAACGCGATGCTCGCCTGGTCGGGCGAGAACCATGTCGCCTGGCACTTCATCGCGCCCGGCAAGCCGATGCAGAACGGCATCTGCGAGAGCTTCAACGGGCGCATGCGCGATGAACTGCTCGACGGAGAGATCTTCTACACCCTGAATGAGGCCAAGATCGTGATCGAAAGCGGGCGGCGTCACTTCAATGCCGTGCGGCCACACGCGTCGCTCGGTTATCGGGCGCCGGCGCCGGAAGTGTTCGTGCCGGCACTTGCCGCGTGGCCGGCTGCGCGCCCCCGACCCGCTGCGCCGGCCACGCTCGCTCTGGAGCTACGGCCGACCGTGCACTAACATACTGCCTGGACCACTCGTTGGGGGCGGGTCAGGTGGGCTTGCGTCGGGAGTATTCATGACACGCTTCCCTTTTTCGTCCTGATCGGGGTCCTTTTTGCCGCCTGCGCTGGCCCGACGACGAGCCCGCCTCCGGTCGACCCGGGCCTTGCGGCGGTCGAGGCCGAGAAGCAGCGCGAGGTCTGGTTGCAGGCCTTCGTAGAGGAGAACATCAGGCTCTACCGTGTCTCCTACCCAGTCATAACCGGTGCGGCCATATTCTGCGGCAACCAAGTGCGGGGCGGCGACGGTGCCGTCGCGCTCAACGTGGCGTTCTTCGAGCCCGAGTATCGGGCGGCCGCGCGCTCGGCGCTCGGGATTGGCGATGACCTCCAAGTGGTTTACGTCGTCGAGGGCTCGGCCGCGTGGATCGCCGGGCTCGAGCCGGGTGACGAGATCGTGGCAGTCAGCGGCCGACCAATTGGCACCGACGCGCACGCCGCCGAGATTGTCCGCGATGCATTCCGTGCGGGCAGCGCGAGCAACCCGGTACTCCTCGCAGTGCGCCGACGCAACGTCGTGATCGAGTTCGTCGTCGAGCCTGAGCGCGCCTGCGCCTTTGACTTAAACCTGGTCGACAGCGACGAGATCAACGCCTTCGCCGACGGCACTAGCATCAATGTCACTCGGGGGATGCTTCGCTTCGTCTCGGACGACGAGCTCGCCGTCATCGTCGCCCATGAGCTCGCGCACAACGCCTACGGCCACGTCCGGAAGCAACTCCAGAACCAAGCCGGAGGTGCCATGGCTGGGTTGCTGGTTGACCTGCTCGCCGCAGCAGCAGGCGTCAACACAGGCGGCGCGTTTTCGCGCGCTGGCGGCCAAGCGGGTGCGCTGACCTACGCCAAGGATTTCGAGGCCGAGGCCGACTATGTTGCGCTCTACATGCTCGCCGCAAGCGATATGCCGATAGACAAGGCGCCCTATTTCTGGCGCCGCATGGCCACGATCGCTCCTGGTCAGATCGGCTACGGCACGACCCACCCGACCAGCCCTGAGCGCTTCGTCGCAATGGAGCGGACTATAGCCGAGATCGACGCCAAGCGCGTCGCCGGCGAGCCTTTGATCCCAACTCTCGCGCCCGAGTGACCAGCCCCCAAAGACGGAGCCACCTCTTAAGTTAGTTTAGAACCTGCCCGTCGGCCAAGACCGCCGGGATCGCGGCCGTCGAAGCGCTCTTCCACGCGGCTTGCGAGACGGCCGCGATCACGGCCTCGGGCGCCGGCGGCCGGTATCCCAGCGATGAGTGTGGCCGGACGGCGTTGTAATGGCGCCGCCATGATTCGATGAGCACCTGGGCCTCCTTCAACGTGTAGAAGATCTCGCCGTTCAGCAGTTCGTCCCTGAGCTTGCCGTTGAAGCTTTCGCAGTAGCCGTTCTCCCAAGGGCTGGCCTTCTCGATGAACGCGGTCTTCGTCCCGACCGCAGTGATCCAGTCCCGGACGGCCTTGGCGATGAACTCGGGGCCTTGGTCGGACCTGATGTGCTCGGGTGCACCGCGCTCGAGACAGGCCAGCGCCAATGTCTCGATGACGTCGTAGCCGTTCAATCGACGCGCGACCCGGATCGCCAGGCACTCGCGCGTGAACTCGTCGATCAGGCAGAGCAATCGGTACTTCCGCCCGTCATGGGTCCGGTCCTCGACGAAGTCGTAGGCCCAGACATGGTTGCACCGCATCGGCCGAAGCCGGACGCATGAGCCGTCGTTCAGCCAGAGCCGCACGCGCTTGCGTTGTTTGCTGGGGACCTTCAGCCCCTCACGCCGCCAGAGGCGTTCAACCCGCTTCTTGTTGACCGCCCAGCCCGCCGAGCGCAGCAGGGCCGCGATCCGCCGATAGCCGTAGCGCCCGTACTGCCGCGCCAGCTCGATCATGTCCGCCACAAGAGCCGCTTCGTCCTCACGGGTATGCCCCTCGCGTCGCTGCGTGGTCCGCGGCTGGCCGATCACCGCGCAGGCCCGGCTCTCCGAGACACCGAGAACCTGCCGGACGTGATCGATCAGCGCGCGCCGCCGCGAGGGGCTTACGGTTTTCCCCGCAAGGCCTCCGACAGGATCATCTTGTCCAGCGTCAGGTCCGACACGGCGCGCCGAAGCCGGGCGTTCTCCGCCTCGACTTCCTTAAGCCGTTTCACCTGATCGAGCTTCAGCCCGCCATATTCGTTGCGCCAGCGGTGATACGTCGTATCCGTCACCCCGATCGACTTCACCGCCTCGCCGAGCTGCCTGCCCTGTCCAAGCAAAACGTCGACCTGTCGCAGCTTCGCCACGATCTCTTCGGGCAGGTATCGCTTCTTCGGCATCTTCCGGATCTCCCTCGGTTTCCAATCTTACCGATGGTTCCCTCCGGTGGGGCCAGGTCAGCGGCCTCTGTGGTTCGCCACCGATCGATACCCCCATCATGAAGTCGGCGCCAACGCCGTATCCCGGACGCGCCGCACCGTAACCGCAACTTAATGAACTGTACCATAGGATCAATGGCTCATTGCGATGAACCGGAATTCGACGCTTCTTGCGGCGTTCGGTCGCACGTATGAGCGCCAAAGTCTTATTGGCTCCGATTACGCGACTCGTGGCGGACGTCCGCCGCCCACCCGGTGGTACGGCCGCCCCCTATAGGGTGTAGAAGCCGTGGATAATGAGACCTGTGCGCGGATGGCCCTGGACGTGGTGTTGGCAACGCCCGGCGACGCCTGAAGGTGGCCCGGCCGGCCGGCGTAGGGATGCCCTGGTGATCTTCCGGGTGTCTGACGTCAGCGCCTGTGGGACGGATTGAGGGGATTTGGTAGTGGAGGATTTCTGGCTCATCGTAGGGACCGAAGGGACCGGAGATGAGGCAGAAATCGCAAACGTTGACGTCCGAGGCGGAGCAGACGGTGCGGGACATCCGGCGCCGTGGCGACCCAAGCTGCTTGGGAGGCTCGCGCGGCTTGATCCCGCAGCCAGGCGTCCAGCGCGGTCGTGCCGGGGCCGCGCGCATAAGCCGCCATGCGCGCGTCGCGGTAGGTCACCTCGCCATCGCGCGCCACGACCGCGACCGCCACGCCGAGCGACGCCAGCGCCGTGTCCATGGCGTGCTCCGCCAGGGTGTTCGCGGCATGCTTCGGCGTTGAAACGCGGCGCGATGTTGCGCGGGCCATGGGCCGGATCGGATTGGATCCTGACCTGAGACTACCCATCGACTATCGAGGGGCGGTTCAAGTCCGTCAATTCGAGGCCTCAAATCCTCGCCAAGGGGTTAACGGGGTGCGCTGGGTCCGCTATAGTCGGGCCATGCGGCGCGGCTGCGTCGATTCCTCGCCCCGGAGACCTCCATGAAGCTCACCGAGAAGAAACTCCTGCGCCAACAGTGCTACGTCGACGGCGCGTGGGCCGATGCCGACTCCAAGGAGACCATCGCGGTCACCAACCCCGCGACCGGTGCGACGCTGGGCACGATCCCGAAGATGGGTACCGCCGAGACGCGCCGCGCCATCGAGGCGGCCAACCGGGCGTTCCCGGCCTGGCGCGCCAAGACCGCCAAGGAGCGCGCCGCGATCCTGCGCCGCTGGTTCGACCTGATGATGGCGAACCAGGAGGACCTGGCGCAAATCATGACTGCCGAGCAGGGCAAGCCGCTGGCCGAGGCGCGCGGCGAGATCACCTACGCCGCCGCGTTCATCGAGTGGTTCGCCGAGGAGGGCAAGCGCGCCTACGGCGACACCATGCCCCAGCACATCTCGAGCGTGCGCATCGTGGTGACCAAGGAGCCGGTCGGCGTGGTCGGCGCCATCACGCCGTGGAACTTCCCCGCCGCGATGATCACACGCAAGGCCGCGCCGGCGCTGGCCGCCGGCTGCACCATGGTGTGCAAGCCGGCGACCGAGACGCCCTTTTCGGCGCTGGCGCTGGCCGAACTGGCCGAGCGCGCGGGCGTGCCCAAGGGCGTCTTCAGCGTGGTGACCGGTTCGAGCCGCGAGATCGGCGCCGAGCTGACCGGCAACCCCATCGTGCGCAAGATCACGTTCACCGGCTCGACCGACGTGGGCAAGAAGCTGATGGCCCAATCGGCCCAGACCGTGAAGAAGGTGACGATGGAACTGGGCGGCAACGCGCCGTTCATTGTGTTCGAGGACGCGCACCTGGACGCCGCCACCGACGGCGCAATCGCCAGCAAGTTCCGCAACATGGGCCAGACCTGTGTGTGCGCCAACCGCATCCTGGTGCACGACAAGGTTTACGACGCCTTCGCCGAGAAGCTGGCGGCCAAGGTACGCGCGCTGAAGGTCGGCAACGGCGCCGAGGACGGCGTGCAGCAGGGGCCGCTGATCAACATGGGTGCGGTCGACAAGGCCGAGGAGCACATCGCCGACGCGACCAAGAAGGGCGCCAAGGTGTTGATCGGTGGCAAGCGCCACACGCTGGGCCACAGCTTCTTCGAACCGACGGTGCTGACCAACGTCGACCCGCAGATGATGATCGCGCGCGAGGAGACCTTCGGGCCGGTCGCGCCGCTGTTCCGCTTCGGCTCGGAGGAGGAGGCGATCCGGCTGGCCAACGACACCGAGTTCGGGCTCGCGGCCTACTTCTACAGCCGCGACATCGGCCGCATCTGGCGCGTGGCCGAGCACCTGGAGTACGGCATCGTCGGTATCAACACCGGCATCATCTCGACCGAGGTGGCGCCGTTCGGCGGCGTCAAGGAATCCGGGGTGGGGCGCGAGGGCTCCAAGTACGGCCTCGATGAGTACATGGAGATCAAGTACATGTGCATGGGCGGCATCGACGTGTAGGTCGAAGCCAGCGCCCGGGCGCCTTGGTTCGCTGAAGCGGAACGACCAGGAAGGGTGAAGCAATCGGCGATCTCCATACCCATATCGCCACTATGGGAACCCACCGCCGTGGGGGACGATCGCCGTGTCGGACGTCCAGTCATCCACGTTACGCTTTGAAGCCGAGGTCGCGCGCCTCGATCAGGATGACGGAAAGCCCCGCGGCGCGGGTCGGCACGGTCACGCCCATGCCGGCGTTGCCCCCGCCCAGGATCACGACATCGCGGTGTTCGGTGGCCATGGTGACCTCCTCGGTTTGTGCCTCATGGTGAACCGCGACCCTGGAACCACAAGGTCGTTTCGCGCATGGTTGCGATAGCCGGAACGCAACCCTGAGGGGCGGGCCCCAGACCCGCGGAGGCGCCATGAGCACGTTTGATCTCTTCGTCATCGGCGGCGGCTCGGGCGGAGTTGCGTGCGCGCGTCGCGCGGCCGAGTACGGCGCGCGGGTCGCCATCGCTGAGGAACGCGACCTGGGCGGCACGTGCGTGCACCGCGGCTGCATCCCGAAGAAGATACTGGTCCACGCCTCGCACTACGGCGGGGACTTCGAGGACGCGGCCGCCTACGGCTGGGCCGTGGACGGCGCCCGGTTCGACTGGGCCCGCCTGATCGCCAACAAGGACAAGGAGCTCGACCGGCTGCGCGGCATCTATCGCACGATGCTGGCGGACGCTGGTGTCACCATTTTCGACGCGCGGGCGACCCTGGCCGGACCGGGCGCCGTGACGGTCGGCGGCGCCACGCACGCGACGACGACGGTCGTGATCGCGACCGGCGGGCGAGCGCAGCGGCCGAAAATCCCTGGTGCCAACCTGACCATCACGTCCGACGAGGCGTTTCATCTGAAGACCCTGCCGGGACGCGTCGCGGTGGTCGGCGGCGGCTACATCGCGGTCGAGTTCGCCGGCATCTTCAACGGCCTCGGCGCGGTGACGGCGCTGCTTTACCGGGGCGAGCGGATCCTGCGCGGCTTCGACGCCGACATCCGCGCGGCGGTGACCGACGGCATGAAGTCGAAGGGCATCGACGTGCAGACCGAGGCCAACATCGAACGCGTCGAGAGCGCCGGCCAGAACCTCGTGGCGACGACCACCCGGGGGGAGCGCCTGGAGGTGGACCAGGTGTTGGTCGCGACCGGTCGGGTGCCGAACACCCACGGGCTTGGCCTGGTCGAGGCGGGCGTCGAGCTGCGCCGCAACGGCGCCGTCGCGGTGGACGGCTGGTCGCGATCGTCCGTGCCGGGGGTCTACGCCATCGGCGACGCCACCGACCGGGTCAACCTGACGCCGGTGGCGATCCGCGAGGGCCGCTGCCTGGCTGAGACGCTGTTCAACAACAATTCCATGCAGCCGGACCATCGCGACGTGCCGACGGCGGTGTTCAGCCAGCCGGAAGTGGGCACGGTCGGCCTGACCGAGGACGAGGCGCGCGAGGAGTTCGAGGCCATCGACATCTACCGCGCCGCGTTCCGCCCCTTGAAGCATACGCTGACCGGGCGCGCCGAGAAGGTCATGGTGAAGCTGGTGGTGCACCGTTCCACCGACCGGGTCGTGGGTGCCCACATGGTGGGCGAGTGCGCGGGCGAACTGGTGCAGGTGCTGGGCGTGCTGGTCAAGCTGGGCGCGACCAAGGCGCAGTTCGACGCCACCGTCGCGGTCCACCCCACCGCCGCCGAGGAGTTCGTGACCATGCGGCGCCCGATCCGTGGGTGATTGGCAACGGCGGACCGAGCCCCCGTTGCCGGCTCAGCCGTCGTCCGCCGGCGGACGGGCGATGGCGACGCGGTTGCGCCCCGCCTTCTTGGCCTCGTAGAGCGCCTCGTCGGCGCGCCCCAGCAGCACCTTGTGGCCTTCGTCGAGCGGGTGCAACGTGGCGAGGCCGACGCTGACCGTGACGGACAGCTCGATGCCGTTGATCGCCATCGGCCGGCCTTCGATGGCGAGGCGCAGGCGCTCGGCGGCGTGGCGGGCGCCCGGTTGGTCGGTCTCGGGCAGCACGACCACGAACTCCTCGCCGCCGATACGGCCCACGGTATCCTCGTCATGCACGTCGTTGAGCGCGCGGCGCGCGGTTTCGCGCAAGACCGCGTCGCCGGTAGCGTGGCCGAGGGTGTCGTTGACGGCCTTGAAGCGGTCCAGGTCGAAGATCAGCACAGCCAGCTCATGATCGTGGCGCCGGGCGTGGCGGAACTCGCGGGCGAGCACCCGGATCAGCGACCGGCGGTTGGCCAGGCCGGTCAGGGCGTCGGTCTCGACGACGCGCCGGAGCTCGCCTTCGAGGCGCTGGCGTTCGGCCAACTCGTCCTGCGCGCGGTGTCTCCGCCACGGGCAGCCCGACCCGTGCCTTGAACCACTAGCGGGCCTCATCGACCAACGAAATCAGGGCGATAGGTGCCCGCAGGGCGTGCGCGGCGGCGACGGCGACGCGATCGAACACCGGTTCGGGCGGGGTGTCGAGGACGCGGTAGCGACGCAGCGCCGCCAGCTGTTCGCCCTCCGAGGCAAGGACCGGCGCTCGCGTCCGTCTCTGTCGCACCGTTGGACCGTCCGCGCCTCCAAGACCGACACCACGATAGGGTTACCAAGGGCGATGTGCACGCTTGGCCATGGCCGGCCGTCTCTTTTTTGCTAGTGTGAGACGGGTTGGCGGCGTAAAAGCCGGCCTTTCAGGCGGGAACGAGCCCGTGTCGTCGTCGAAAACGAGCAAACGTACCATGAAGAGCAAGACCTGGAGCCCCGACAGCTGGCGCGGACTGCCGATCCAGCAGCAGCCGACCTACGACGATCCGGCGGCCCTGGCCGCGGTCGAGGCCAAGCTGCGCCGGTTTCCGCCGCTGGTGTTCGCCGGCGAGGCACGCAACCTGAAGCGTTCGCTGGCCAAGGTCGCGGCGGGCAAGGCGTTCCTGTTGCAGGGCGGCGACTGCGCTGAGAGCTTCGCCGAGTTCCACCCCGACGTGATCCGCGACACCTTCCGCGTCCTGCTGCAGATGGCGGTGGTGCTGACCTACGGCGGCAACATGCCGGTGGTGAAGGTCGGTCGCATGGCCGGCCAGTTCGCCAAGCCCCGCTCGGCGGACAACGAGACCCAGAACGGCGTCACGCTGCCGGCCTACCGCGGCGACATCATCAACGCCATCGAGTTCACGCCCGAGGCACGACGGCCCGACCCGGCGCGGCTGGAGCAGGCGTACGCCCAGTCGGCGGCGACGCTCAACCTGCTGCGTGCCTTCGCCCAGGGCGGCTACGCAGACCTGCACCAGGTGCACCGTTGGAACCTGGGTTTCGTCGGGCGCAGCGCCCAGGGCGAGCGCTACGAGGACATGGCGCGGCGCATCGGCGAGGCGCTCGATTTCATGGAGGCGTGCGGCGTTACCGGCGAGACGACGCCGACCTTGCGCACGACCGACTTCTACACCTCCCACGAGGCGCTGCTGCTGGGCTACGAACAGGCCATGACGCGCGTCGATTCGACGACCGGCGACTGGTACGACTGCTCGGCGCACCTCTTGTGGTGCGGCGACCGCACCCGGCAACCCGACGGCGCGCACCTGGAATTCCTGCGCGGCGTTGGCAACCCGCTGGCGTTCAAGGCGGGACCGAGCCTGGGCGCCGACGAGATGCTGCGCCTGATCGACACCCTGAACCCCGAGAACGAGCCGGGCCGGCTGATGATCATCGGCCGCTTCGGCGCCGACAAGGTGGCCGAGCATCTGCCGGCGTTGATCCGTGCGATCGAGCGCGAGGGCCGCACCGTGGTGTGGTCATGCGATCCTATGCACGGCAACACGATCAAGTCGGTCAACGGCTTCAAGACCCGGCCGTTCGACCGCATCCTGGCCGAGGTCGAGACGTTCTTCGCGATCCACCGCGCCGAAGGCACCCACGCGGGCGGCGTGCATTTCGAGATGACCGGCCAGGACGTGACCGAGTGCATCGGCGGCGCGCAGGCGATCACCGAGAGCCGGTTGGGCGACCGCTACCACACCTATTGCGACCCTCGGCTCAACGCCAGCCAGGCGCTGGAGCTCGCGTTCCTGATCGCCGAGAACCTGAAGCGCGAGCGCGAGGCCCGGCGCGGGCTCGTGGCGGCGCAATAGGCGCGTAGCCGTGCCGGCTGGGGCCGGCACGGCGCAACCGATCGAGGGCGTCGTGACCATGCGGCCCGGACCGGACGACATCGCACGCTGGACCGACACCTATTTCGTGCGCACGCGCAAGGTGGTGGAGCGGTTCGGCGACACGAACGCGACGTGGGCCGTGTTCATGCGCCGCCCGGCGTGCTTCGCGCCGCGCCTGATGCGCGAATGGCTCGACGCCGTGGCGAGCGCGCGCGGCATCACGATCCAGGTCGAGACGCGGTTCAGCGAGGGCGACTGGGTCGGCGCCGGCGAACCGCTGATGCACCTGACCGGGCCGATGAGCAAGGTCGTCGATCTCGAGACGATCTACCTGCAGAAGCTGGGGCCGCCGTGCGTCGCGGCCTACGAGGCGTACCGCATGTGCGCGGCGCTGCCCAAGGTCAAGTTCATGGCGTTCGACGCGCGCCACTGCGCCGGGCTCGACATGGCCGAGATGATGGCCTACGCCGCCTCGGTCGGCTCGGCCGCGGCGCGGCGCGAGGTCGGCGCCATCGGCTTCGTCGGCAACGCGACCGACGCCACCGCGCACTATTTTGGCAACCAGAAGGGGCTCGGCACCATGCCCCACGCGCTGGTCGGCTACGCCGGCGCGACGCTGCGCGCGGCCGAGATGTTCCGCGAGACCTTCCCCGAGGGCGAGTTCACCGTCCTGGTCGACTACTACGGCAAGGAGATCACCGACAGCCTGGCGGTCGCCAACCGCTTCGCCGCCGAGGCGGCGTCCGGCACGCTGGCCCTGCGGCTGGATACCCACGGCGGGCGCTACGTCGAGGGGCTCGACATGACCTCGTCCTATGCGGTGCTGGAACGTCACGTGCCGCGCGCGACGCGCCAGTACCGCACCGAGGAGGAACTGCGCTGGCTGGTCGGCACCGGCGTCACGGCCGCCGCCATCTTCCGCCTGCGCGAGGCGCTGGACGAGGCCGGGTTCCCCAAGGTCCGCATCGTCGCGTCCTCGGGCTTCGGGGCGGCCAAGTGCAAGGTCATGGCCAGCGTGGACGCGCCGATCGACGCCATCGGCACCGGCAGCTTCCTGCCGCAGGACTGGCCCGAGACCTACGCCACCTCGGACATCGTCGCCTACGACGGGCGGGCCAGCGTCAAGGTGGGGCGCGAGTTCCTGATGAAGGGCCGCGGCGGCGCCCGGCCGTGAGCGTGCCGCTGACCATCGCGCTGGCCCAGGTTAACCCGACCGTGGGCGACATCCCCGGCAACGCGGCCAAGCTGCTGGCGGCGCGCGCGCGCGCGGCGGCCGAGGGCGCGGACCTGGTGATCGCGAGCGAACTGGTGGTCACCGGCTATCCGCCCGAGGACTTGGTGCTGCGCCCCTCGTTCGTCGAGCGCGCGACGGCGGCCATCGACGAGCTGGCGCGCGCCACCGCCGACGGCGGGCCGGGGCTGGTCGTCGGTTCGCTGCACCAGGCGGATGGCAAGCTGCACAACGCCGCCTTCGTGCTGGACGGCGGCAGGATCGCTGGGGTCCGCCTGAAGCACGAATTGCCCAACTACGGCGTGTTCGATGAGAAGCGCGTGTTCGCGCCCGGGCCGCTGCTGGGGCCGGTGCCGTTCCGCGGCCGGCGGCTGGGCGTGATGGTGTGCGAGGACATGTGGTTCCCCGACGTGGCCGAGTGCCTGGCGGAATCGGGCGCCGAGAACTTGGTCGTCATCAACGGCTCGCCCTTCGACATCGTCAACGTAGACGCCCGGCTCAACCACGCGGTCGCGCGCGTCACCGAAACCGGCCTGCCGCTGATCTACGTCAACCAGGTCGGCGGCCAGGACGAGCTGGTGTTCGACGGCGGCTCGTTCGTGCTGGACGCCGCGTGCCGGCTGACGGCCCAGGCCGCGACCTGGGACGAGGACCTGCTGAGCTTCCGCCTGGGCGCGGACGGCGCACCGGCGCCCGCGCGCGTCATGCGCAACGAGGAAGGGGTGGCGGCGACCTACCGCGCGCTCATGCGCGGGCTGGCGGATTACGTCGGCAAGAACCGGTTTCCCGGTGTCCTCGTCGGGCTTTCGGGCGGCGTCGATTCGGCGTTGACCGCCGCCGTCGCCGTCGATGCGCTGGGGCCGGAGAAGGTGCACGGTGTGCGCCTGCCCAGCCGCTTCACATCCCAGGCGTCGATAGACGATGCCGAGGATTGCGCGCGGCTGCTGGGCTGCGAGCTTTCGACTGTCGCCATCGAGCCGGCGCACGCGGCGTTCCTGGCGATGCTGGCGCCGGCCTTCGCCGGGCGCGCCGCCGACACCACCGAGGAGAACATCCAGGCGCGCTGCCGCGGCATCGTGCTGATGGCGCTCAGCAACAAGCTGGGCCACATGGTCGTCTCGACCGGCAACAAGTCCGAGATGTCGGTGGGCTACGCCACGCTCTACGGCGACATGTGTGGCGGCTACGCGCTGCTGAAGGACGTCTACAAGACGACCGTTTACGCGCTCTGCCGCTGGCGCAACCAGGCGCTGCCCGGCGGCGCCAAGGGACCGCGCGGCCGCGTCATTCCCGAGAGCGTCATCGACAAGGCGCCGACTGCCGAGTTGCGTCCGAACCAGACCGACCAGGACAGCCTGCCGCCCTACGCCGCGCTCGACGACATCCTCGAGCACCTGGTCGAGCGCGAGCAGAGCCTGGCCGATGTCGCGGCGCGCGGCCACGATCCAGCGCTGGTCGCGCGGGTCCGTTCCATGCTGCTGGTCGCCGAGTATAAGCGGCGCCAGGCGCCGCCCGGGGTCAAGATCACCGCCAAGGCGTTCGGCCGCGACCGGCGGTATCCGATCACCAACGGCTATCGGGGCTAGGTCGGTCCGTCGCCATGGCGCCGGTCGTCCGTTTCGCGCCGAGCCCGACGGGGCGGCTGCACCTGGGCAGCGCCCGGCTCGCGGTTATCAACGCCCTTTTCGCGCGCACCCAGGGCGGCACGTTCGTGCTGCGCATCGACGACACGGACACCGAGCAGTCGCGCGCGGACTACGACCAGGCGATCCGCGACGACCTGGCGTGGCTGGGACTGGGCTGGGATCGCCTGGCACGGCAGTCGGCGCGGCTGGCCCGCTACACCGACGCCTTCAAGCGCCTGCGCGACGAGGCGCGGGTCTATGCCTGCTACGAGACCGAGGACGAATTGGCGCGCTTGCGCGCGGGCCTGCGCGCGCGTGGCCTGCCGCCGGTCTACGACCGGCTCGGCCTGCGGCTGGGCGACGCCGACCGGCGGCGGCTCGAGGCCGAGGACCGGCGGCCACATTGGCGTTTCCTGCTCGACGCCGGGTCGGTCGCGTGGACCGATTTGGTGCGCGGGCCCCAGGCGATCGACGCGGGCAGCCTGAGCGATCCGGTTCTCGTGCGCGCCGACGGCGCGCCCACCTATACGCTCGCCTCGATCGTCGACGACCTCGAGATCGGCATCACCCACGTCATCCGGGGCGAGGACCACGTGGCGAACACGGCGGTGCAACTCCAGATCGCCGAGGCGCTGGGCGCCGCGCCCGGCCGATTCGCCTTCGCCCACCTGCCGCTGCTGGTGGACCGGGACGGCGCCAAGCTGTCCAAGCGTGACGCGGCGCTCGGGCTGGGCGCCCTGCGCGAAGCGGGTGTCGAAGCGATGACCATCGTTAGCCTGTTCGCGCGGCTGGGCTCGTCCGCTCCGGTCGAGCCGTTCGTCGCGCTCGATCAGGCCGTGGCGGGCTTCGACCTCGAGCGGTTCGGCCGTGCGCCCGTGCGTTTCGACCCGCACGAGCTCGACGTGTTAAACCAGCGCGTGGTGGCAGGCCTGCCGTTCGCGGCGGTCGCCGACCGGCTCGTGGCGCTGGGCGTGGCCGGGGGTGCACCGTTCTGGGAAGCCGTGCGGGCTAACTGCGCGCGGGTCGCCGACGTGGCCGACTGGTGGCGCGTCGTCGCGGGCCCGCTCGCGCCCGTCGTCGAGGACGCGGCGCTGCTGGCCCACGCCGTGACGGCCCTGCCGCCCGAACCGTGGGACGCGGCGACCTGGGCGGCGTGGACCGGAGCGGTCGCGGCCGCCACCGGCTCCAAGGGCCGCGCGCTCTATCGGCCGCTGCGCCTGGCGTTGACCGGGCTCGACCACGGCCCCGAGATGCGCTACCTGCTGCCGCTCGTCGGGCGGGACCGTGTGCTCGCCCGGCTCAAGGGACAGCCATCGTGACCGAGCTTTACCTCTACAACACCCGGACGCGGACGAAAGGGCGGTTCACGCCACGCGACCGCGATCACGTCGGCATGTACGTATGCGGCCCCACGGTCTACGACACGGCGCATGTGGGCAACGCCCGGCCGGTGCTGGTGTTCGACGTTTTGGCGCGGCTGTTGCGGCGGCTCTACCCGCGCGTCACCTACGTGCGCAACATCACCGATATCGACGACAAGATCATCGAGGCGGCGCGCGCCAACGGCGAGACCATCGACACGCTGACCGAACGCACCACGGCCGCGTACCGCGCAGACATGGCGGCGCTGGACGCGCTTCCGCCGGACGTCGAGCCGCGCTGCACGCGAACCGTGCCGGAAATGATCGCGCTGATCGAGGAACTGATCGCGCGCGGCCACGCCTACGCGGCCGACGGCCACGTGCTGTTCGACGTGCCCTCGTACCCCGGCTACGGCCAGCTTTCGCGACGCAACCGTGACGAGATGATCGCGGGCGCGCGCGTCGAGGTGGCGCCCTACAAGCGCGATCCCGCCGACTTCGTGCTGTGGAAGCCATCGAGCGCCGAGCAACCGGGCTGGGACAGCCCCTGGGCGCGCGGCCGGCCGGGCTGGCACATCGAGTGCTCGGCCATGTCGGAGAAGTACCTGGGCCGCGATTTCGACATCCATGGCGGCGGCATCGACCTGATCTTCCCGCACCACGAGAACGAGATCGCGCAAAGCCTGTGCGCGCACCCCGAAGCCGGCTTCGCGCGCGTCTGGATGCACAATGGCTTCGTCACCGTGAACGGCGAGAAGATGGCGAAGTCCGCGGGCAACTTCATCACCGTGCGCGACGCGCTGAACGCTGGCCACCGCGGCGAGACGATCCGGCTGTTCATGCTGCAGACCCACTACCGCCAGCCGTTCGACTGGACCGACGAGGGCCTGCGCGCCGCCAAGGCGAGCCTCGACCGGTTCTACACGGCCCTGCGGGATGCCGATGACGCCGCCGAACCGGGCGACCCGCCGGACGATTTTCTGGAGGCGCTGGCGGACGACCTCAACACACCGCTCGCCATCGCGCGGCTGAACGAGGCGGTGTCCGCGCTGAACCGGGCACCGAGCGCCGAGCGCAAGAGCACCGTGCTCGGCGCCGGGGCGCTGCTGGGGATTCTGGGTTGGGAGCCTGGAGCATGGCTGCGCGGTGCCGATGATGGCGCGGCCGCCGTCGAGGCGCGGATCGCGGCGCGCCAAGCCGCGCGTAAAGCCCGCGACTTCGCTGAGGCGGACCGCATCCGCGACGAGCTCGCCGCGCGGGGTATCGTGCTGGAGGACAAACCCGGCGGTCGCACCGAGTGGCGCAGAACCTGAAGTGGGTAGGGGCGGGCCTCAGACCCGCCCCTGCATCCCAGGTTCTCGCTGGCCGTGCGACGTCGGCCACGAATCATACCAACGGTCATTGATATTGACCTATTGAGTGGGCCCATTGGCGGAGACCGATGGATGTGATGCGCCCCGGGCCGTCGACGAGACGGTTCCAGGCGTCGCAGCAGGCCTCGACGATGGCGTCGTGGTCGGCGAAGACCCGGTTGGAGAGGTAGGTCTGGCGCAGGTGCTGCCAGATGTTCTCGACCGGGTTCAGCTCCGGAGATCGTGGCGGCAGCAGCACCGGGATGATGTTGGCTGGCACGTCGAGGGCGGCACTGGTGTGCCAGCCGGCGCGATCCATGAGCAGCGCGGCGTGCGTGGGCGCCCGGCTTCACGGCCAGGCTGCTCTCGTCGAGATGGACCTGCATGGCGTGGGTATTGGCGATGGGCATGACCACAGCGGCGCCGGTCCCCCGCATCGTGCAGATGGCGCCGAACAGATAGGCGCTCTTGTAGCGCTGGTCCTTGGGCTGGCGTGGCCGAGTGCCTTTGCGCGCCCACTGGCGGACCAGGCCGTTCTTCTGGCCGACCCGCATCTCGTCCTGCCACCAGAGTTCAACCTTGGAACCCCGGGGCAGATGCCCTACCGCCGCCGCGAGCGTGCGCGGGAAGTTTTTTTTAAACCGCTCCAGCATCGCAGGGTCCTGCTCCGGGTGTTTGGGGCGCGCGCTCAGGTGCGCGAAGCCCAGATCGTTGAGCAGCCGGGAGACCGAGCGCTCGTGGTACGTCACACCAAAGCGCTTCTCGATGACCTCCTTGAGGTCGACCCGGCGCCAACGCACGATCCTGTCGGTCGCCGGATCGGGGCCGGTCTCGACGATCTCAGCCAACGCCGCGAGCTGGACTGGCGTCAACTTGGCCTCGGCGCCGGGAGCTGTGCGGTTGACCAGCCCGTCGGGCCCGGCCTCGTTGAAGCGGTGGACCCAGTCCCTCAGAGTCTGGCAGTCCATGCCGCCGATCTCCGCCGCGCGCGTCCGCGTCAGACCGTCATAGACCGCCGCGATCGCCAGCAACCGGCGGGCCTGGGTCGCGTTCGACGACGCCCGAGCCGCCTGCCGAACCAACCCAGCGTCGAAGTCATCCCGTAACGCTATCCCCGGCATCCCATCCCTCCATGGCTGCCGGTCTCCTACGAATCAGAAATGCCACCCCCCTTGGGACCCCCAGAGCCAAAATCAAAGGCCGCTGGTATCAGACGTTCATGGCGGTTCCACGAACCCCGAGACCCCACGGTCTGTCATCGCCGGTTCGCCGCGCGCGCAGCACCCCGGGGTGACGGACCGGCGGGCGGTGGGTTCCGCACTATCCCGCGCGCCCCTTCGGGTCCCAGCGGTGCGCGAGACCGGCGTCGAGGCCAAAGAGGTCGAGCACGCGGCCGATCGTGTGGTCGACCATGGCGTCCAGGCTCGCGGGGCGGGCGTAGAACGCGGGCACAGGCGGCGCCACGATCGCGCCCATCTCGGTCACCGTCAGCATGTTGCGCAGGTGCCCGGCGTGCAGCGGCGTCTCGCGCACCAGCAGCACCAGCCGGCGCCGCTCCTTCAGGGTCACGTCGGCGGCGCGGCTGAGCAGGTTGGTGGTCGCCCCGGTCGCGATCTCGGCGAGCGTCTTGACCGAGCACGGTGCCACGATCATGCCGTCGGTGCGGAACGAACCGCTGGACGGCGCCGCCGCCGGATCGCCGACCGCGTGGACTTGGCTGGCCAGGGCGCGCACGACGGCAGGCTTCAGCTCGGTCTCGTGGGCCAGCGTCGTCTCGGCCGCCTTGGACAGCACCAGATGGGTCTCGATGCCCAGACGCTTCAGGGCTTCGAGCAACCGGATGCCGTAGATCACGCCCGAGGCGCCGCTGATGCCGACGACGAGCCGATCGATGCTGGCGGTTGTCATGGTCACTTGGTATACTCCTTGGGCCTCCCGGCGCCACACCCTTCGTCCCTGGGACGGGCGTGTCGGCCGCGGGAGCGGCAAGGACCCCAAACGCAGGGAGAGTCCGCCACGCCGACCAACCCGACCACCATGGAGGAGGAAGCAGTGGGTTCAGATTCCCGTCTTTCCGCGCTGACCGCGAAGCATGCCGAGCTCGAGCACGAGATCGAGGAGGAAGTCCACCGGCCGATGCCCAACACGCTTCATCTGACCGAGCTCAAGCGCCAGAAACTCCGGGTCAAGGAAGAGATCTCGCAACTTTCGACGCAGCGCTAGACCGCCAAGTCCAGCGCATCCGGGGGCAGGGCTTCTTGCCCCCTCCGGGCCAAGCGCTCCCGGTTAAGGCCGGATGTGAGAATCCGGCCGATTATGGCGTTGTAGCCATGCCTTGGATCTCGATGTTGCCTGCGCGATTGGGCGCGGAGCGGATGTGCGGATCCGGATGGTCCAGGCACCGAGTCGGGCAGCCCGTGGTCACGGAGTCGGCGTGGCGGTTGCGGCGTTGGGCGCCAGCTTCTATAAGGCGCGCCATCGCGATCACCAGGGAGGTCGCCGGTCATGGCCGTGGAACGGACGCTTTCGATCATCAAGCCCGATGCGACCCGTCGCAACCTGACGGGCGCCATCAACGCCAAGTTCGAGGAAGCCGGCCTACGCATCGTCGCCCAGCGGCGCATCCGCCTGGCCCGCGCCGACGCTGAGTCGTTCTACGACGTGCACCGGGCCAGGCCGTTCTTCGGCAGCCTGTGCGACTTCATGACCTCGGGCCCCGTCGTGGTCCAGGTGCTCGAGGGCGAGAGCGCCGTCGCGCGCAACCGCGACATCATGGGCGCGACCGATCCGGCCAAGGCGGCGCCGGGCACCATCCGCAAGCTGTTCGCCGAGTCGATCGAGGCCAACTCGGTGCACGGCTCGGATTCGGCCGAGAACGCGGCACGGGAGATCGCCTTCTTCTTCGCGGGCCTCGATATCGTCGGCTGACCGCTAACGTTCGCGCGGGTTGAGCATGGCGGCGCCCGGAACGAGGGCATCGTCGATCACGGCCCGTTCGTCGATCACGCGGACCCGGCCCTCGGCGATCAGGCGCACCGCCAGGGGGTAGCTGCGGTGTTCGGCCGAGAGCACCCGTTCGCGCAGGCGCTCGACCGTGTCGTCGGGGTGTACGGGCAGCGCCGCCTGCACGATGATCGGTCCAGTGTCCATCTCGGGCCGCACGTAATGGACCGTGCAGCCGGTGAACCGCACGCCCGCGTCGAGCGCGCGTTTGTGGGTGTGGCGGCCCGGGAAGGCGGGCAAGAGCGACGGGTGGATGTTGATCATGCGGTCGCGCCAACGCTCGACGAAGCCGTCGGTGAACAGGCGCATGAACCCGGCCAGGCACACCAGGTCCGCGCCCGAGGCTTCGAGGACCGCATGGATGGCGGCATCGAACGCGACGCGCGTGGTGAACGCCTTGTGATTGATGACGTCCGTCGGAATGCCGGCGCCGGCCGCGCGTTCCAGCGCGGTCACGCCGGGCCGGTTCGAGACGACTTGCACGATTTCAGCCGGAAAGCCCGGCTCCTTGCACGCGTCGATCAGGGCCTGGAGGTTGGTGCCGGAGCCCGATACGAGGACCGCGAGCTTCAGTCGCGCCACGACGCGAGCCCCGCCAGGTTGACGGCCGCCGGCCGGCCGGTCGCGCCCGCGCGCACGGCGCCGATGGTCGTCACCGCTTCGCCCGCCGCGCCGAGCGCCTGGGCGACCTCGGCCGCCTTGCCCGGCTCGACCACCAAAACCAGACCGATGCCGCAGTTAAAGGTGCGCGCCAGCTCCTCGGCCGCGATCGGGCGCTGACGCGTGCCCCGCGCGAGCCAGCGGAACACCGGCGGCAGGGGCCATGCGGCCGCGTCGATGGCACCGACTGTGCCGCGCGGAAGTACGCGCGGCACATTTTCGGTCAGGCCGCCGCCCGTGATGTGCGCCAGCCCGCGCACCAGGCCCGCGCGCAGCAGCGGCAGCAGGCTCGGCACGTAGATGCGGGTCGGCGCCAGCAGCGCCTCGCCGAGCGACCGGTCGGGGGCGAACGGCGCGGCGTCACCATAGCCGAGCCCCCGGCTCTCGACGACGCGGCGCACCAGGGAATAGCCATTGGAGTGAAGCCCGCTGGAGGCGACGCCGAGCAGCACATCGCCGGGCCTCGCCTCGCCGCCGCGCAAGAGGTTGGCCCGCTCCACGGCGCCGACCGCGAAGCCGGCCAGGTCGTACTCGCCGTCGCCGTAGAAGCCGGGCATCTCGGCGGTCTCGCCGCCGAGCAACGCGCAGCTCGCGATGCGGCAGCCCTCGACGATGCCCGCGATGACGCGCGCCGCGACGTCCACCTCAAGCCGGCCCGTTGCGAAGTAGTCCAGGAAGAACAGGGGCTCGGCGCCGTGCACCAGCACGTCGTTGACGCACATGGCGACCAGGTCGATGCCGATGGTGTCGTGGCGCCCGGACGCGATGGCGATCTTCAGCTTGGTGCCGACGCCATCGGTGCCCGAGACCAGCACGGGATCGCGAAAGCCCGCCGCGCGCGGGTCGAACAGGCCGCCGAAGCCGCCCAACCCGTCCATCACGCCCATGCGCATCGTCGCGCGCGCCAAAGGCTTGATGCGCTCGACCAGGCTGGCACCCGCGTCGATGTCGACCCCGGTTTCCTTGTACGTCAGGTCGGCGATGGCGTCCTCGCGTCGTCCTGTGGCGTTGGCTATAGTCGGCGCGACCATAGCGCATGGATCGGTGATTGCAATGACGCGCGTCCTCTGGAGCGCCTGGTTCGCCCTCGCCCTGGTGCTGGCCGCGACGATGGCGTCGGCGGGCGGGCCCTACGCGGTCATCGGCGTGGCGGTCGACGAGACGGCGGCCGACGCCGCGGCCGCGCGCGACGCGGCGCTTGCCCAGGGCCAGCGCGCCGCGTGGCGGACGCTGGTGGAACGGCTGGTCGCGCCCGACCAGGCGGCGGCGTTGCTGGCGTTGGACGACGCGCGCATCGGCACGCTGGTGCAATCCTTCGAAGTGATCGACGAGAAGATCGGGCCGGACCGTTACATCGCGCACCTCACGTTCAACTTCAACGAAGCCCTGGTGCGCCAGACGTTCCGCGAACTCGGCGCCAACCGGACCGTGGAGACGAGTCCGCCGGTGCTGGTGCTGCCGGTGCTCGACCAGGGCGGCGAGCGGCTGCTGTTCGAGCTGGAGAACGGCTGGCGCGACGCCTGGCAACGGGTGGCGGCGGGCAGCGGCCTGGTGCCCGTCGTGGTGCCGGTCGGCGATCTGGAAGACATCGCGGCCATCGACGCGGCGCGTGCCGTGGCCGGCGACGCCGGTGCCCTGGCGCGCCTGGCCGGGCGCTACGGGACCGGCAGTGTCGCCGTGGTCGAGGCCCACGTTCCCGCCGATGGCACGGTGCCCGCAACGCTGGGCGTCGATGTGACCATGCACCGCAGTATCACGGCCGAGGTAAGCAGCGCCGGTTTCGGCCTGGCGGAAGGGACCGAGCCGACGCTCGACGACCTCTATGCCGCCGCGGCCCAGGGCGTCGTGGACCGCCTGGAGGCGGCCTGGCGCGCCGACAACATCGTCGACACGGGAACCGAGACGGCGATGCGGCTGGAGGTGCCCGTCGGCGCCGTCGGCGATTGGGTCGACACGACGCGGCGCATGGCGGGCGTGGGCGCGATCCGGCGCACGGAGATCGCCGCTATGAGCGCCAAGGCGGTCAGCCTAGTGGTGCACTACGTGGGTGACGAGGCGCAATTCGGCGCCGCGCTCGGCGCGGCGGGACTGGCGCTGCAACGCGAGGCGGATGTCTGGGTGCTGCGCAGGACCGGAGCGTCGCCAGCGACCGTCATCGTCGAGTGATCCTGCCCAACCTGATCAGCCTGGCCAGGCTCGGCGCGACGCCGGTCGCGGTCTGGCTGATCATCGCCGAGCACGACCGCGCTGCGTTCTTCGTCGTCCTCGCGGCGGGGTTGAGCGATGCGCTCGATGGCGCCCTTGCGCGGTCGCTCGGCGGAGTCACGCGCCTGGGCAGCCTGATCGACCCGGTCGCGGACAAGATGCTGCTGGTCGGCGTCTACGTCGCACTGGGCGTGCGCGAGGCGTTGCCCTGGTGGCTGATTGGCCTGGTCCTGGCTCGTGATATCCTGATCCTGGGAGGTGCGGCGATCATGTACGCCAAGCCGGGGCGGGGGCCCGCGCGGCCGCTGCCGATCAGCAAGCTGAACACGGCGGTGCAGGTCGGGCTGGTGGTGGCGGTCTTGGCGTCGCTTGGCCTGGGCCTGGAGGGCGGGCGCTGGGTCGCCGCCGGGGTCTGGCTGGTCGCGGCGACCACGCTTGCATCCGGTGTGGGCTACGGCCTGCGTGTGGCGCGCATGGGACGGCGGCCGTGACGGCGCGTGCCCAGATCGCCTTCTGGGTTGTCACGCTGGCGGTGTTCGTGACGCTGCTGGTGCTGTTGCGCGACATCCTGCTGCCCTTCGTCGCCGGCATGGCGGTGGCCTACTTCCTCGACCCCGCGGCCGACCGGCTGGAGCGCTGGGGCCTGTCGCGCACGCTGGCCACCACGCTGCTGACGGTCGGGTTCTGCCTCGTGGTCGTGCTCGGGCTCATGGTCCTGGTGCCGCTCCTGATCCAGCAGATCGAGAGCCTGGCGCGCAACCTGCCCGGCTACATCGACCTGGCGCGCGACAACCTGATGCGCTGGAGCGAATCCCTGCGCGCGGTGCTGAGCCCGGCGGACCTGGACCGGGTCCGCAACGCGCTGGGCGGGGCTGGCGGCAAGCTGCTGGCGTGGCTGCTCGACGCGCTGGGCGGCGTGCTACGCTCAGGCCAGGCGGTGCTGAACCTGCTGTCGCTCGTGGTAATCACACCGGTGGTGTCGTTCTACCTGCTGCGCGACTTGAACCGCCTGACCACGCGGCTCGACGGCTATCTGCCGCGCGACCACGCGGCCGAGATCCGCACACAGCTCCGCCTGATCGACCGCACGCTGTCGGGCTTCGCCCGCGGCCAGGCGAGCGTGTGCCTGATCCTGGCGGCGTTCTACGGCATCGGGCTCAGCCTCGTGGGGCTGCAGTTCGGGTTGGTGGTCGGGATCGCCGCGGGGCTGATCTCGTTCGTGCCGTTCGTCGGCTCGATCGGCGGCCTGATCGTCTCGGTCGGGCTCGCGCTGCTGCAGTTTGACGAGACGTGGCGCATCGTCGCCGTCGCCGCCGTGTTCTTCGCCGGCCAGGCGGCGGAGGGCAACGTGCTGACACCCAAGCTGGTCGGCGATCGGGTCGGGCTGCACGCGGTCTGGGTCATGTTCGCGCTGCTGGCGGGCGGTGCGCTGTTCGGTTTCGTCGGCCTGCTGATCGCTGTGCCGACAGCCGCCGTGATCGGCGTCATGGTGCGCTTTTTCGTTGACAAGTACTTGGCGAGCCGGCTCTACCGGGGCGAGGACTCGGAGGCGCCGTGAGCGGCTCCCAGTTCGTGCTTGACCTCGGCCATCGCCCGGCCCTGGGTGCCGAGGACTTCCTGGTTGCGCCGTGCAACGCGGCCGCCGTGGCGTGGATCGACCGCTGGCCGGCTTGGCCCACCCCCACCCTGGTGATCCACGGGCCGCGCGGCGCCGGCAAGAGCCATCTCGCGAACGTCTGGCGCGACCGCAGCGGTGCCCGGCCGTTCGTGGCGGGGCAGGCGCCCGACCGCGCCGCCACGGCGCCCGTAATGCTCGAGGACGCGGACCGGCGCGTCGACGAGGCGGCCTTGTTTCACCTCTACAACCTGGTCGCGGCGCACCGCACGACCCTGCTGATCACGGCGCAGCAGCCGCCGGCGCGCTGGTCCATCGCCTTGCCCGACCTGCGCTCGCGCCTAGTCGCGGCACCGGCGGTCGCGATCGAACCGCCGGATGACGCCCTGCTGGGCGCGGTGCTGGCCAAGCAGTTCCGCGACCGGCAGCTCGCCATCGCGGATGGGGTCATCCAGTACGCCGTGGCGCGCATGGAGCGCAGCTTCGACGCCGCGCGCGCGCTGGTGGACGCGCTCGACCGCGCCGCGCTGGCCGAGCGGCGCGCCGTGACCGTGCCTCTGGCGCGCAAGGTGCTCGACGCGCCCGGCGGCTAGCGCCGTCTCTGTGGGGCCGTAGCCTCCACTACTAACTGTCGTTCCCGGGCGCCGCTCATGCGGCGAACCGGGAACCCAGGGCCGCGATCCGGGCATGCCGTTCTGGATCCCCGGTTCCGGCCTGCGGCCGGCCCGGGGATGACAGGCAGGGAATCTCCGACGTACTTCCGCTCCAGCTATCAGCGTTCCACAAGTGGAGCGCGGCGTAGGCGCGGTAGGGCCGCCAGGCCTCGGCGCGGCGGGCCAACGCCTTGGGCGTGGGGCGCGAAGCACCTTCCGCCGCGGCCTTGAGCAGCCCCAGGTCCGATTCCGGAAACGCATCGCGATCGCCGAGCGCGCGCAAGCCGACGTACTGCGCCGTCCACGGCCCGATGCCCCGCAGGGCCATGAGATCGGCGCGCACGGCCCGCGACGCGCGGTCGAAGAAGCCGGGGCTGTCGGCCACGACCCGGGATAGGGTCGTCAGCGTGCGCGCCCGGGCGGGCATGACCCCGACCGTGGTCAGGTCCGCTCCGGCCAAGTCGACCGCGTCGGGAAACAAGCGCAAGTCGGAGCCGGGCAGGGCGGTGCCCCAGCGCGCCGCGATACGCCCGGCGATCGTGCGGGCGCCAACGACGCTGATCTGCTGACCCAGCACCGCGCGCACGGCCAGCTCGAAAGGGTCGAGGCAGCCGGGCACGCGCAAGCCCGGCCGCGCCGCGACCAGCGGTGCCAGAAGCGGATCGATGCGAAGCACGGTGCCAATGGCGCGCGGATCGGCATCCAGGTCGAACGCGCGGCGCAGGCGTCGGGCGATCGCCCGCCGGTCGGCCGTGCCCTCGACCTCGACCACCAGACGATGCGCGCGGGGATCGTCGCGCACCGCGATGCGGCACTGCTCGCCCCGATGACGGAAGCATCGGCTGTAGACGGCGCCGTCGACCCGCTCGACGCCGGCGATGGCGCGGGGTCCGAGGAAGCCGAGGATCGCGGCCCAGCCGAACGGCGGCTGGTAGCCCAGGCGGAGCGGGGCGGTCACCCCCGCGTCAGGGCGCCGAGGCCAATGCGCTGGTGGCCCTGCGCGTCGAAGTTGTCCGGCGCCAGCCAGCGATCATACGCCGCGCGCAGGCGCGGCCAGTCCTTGTCGACGATGGCGTACCAGGCGGTGTCACGGTTGCGCCCCTTGTACAGCGTCGCCTGCCGGAAGATCCCCTCGTAGGTGAACCCGAGTCGTTCGGCGGCGCGACGCGACGGCGCGTTCAGGACGTCGCACTTCCACTCGTAACGCCGGTAGCGGAGTTCGTCGAACGCCCGGCGCATCATCAGGGCCATGGCCTCGGTCGCGGCGATGGTGCGCTGCATGGCGGGCGCGTAGTGAATATGGCCCACCTCGATGACGCCGCCCGCCGGGTCGATGCGCAGATAGCTGGCCAGGCCGACGGCGCGGCCCGCGGCGTCGAGGATCGTGTGGAACAGCGGATCCTCGGAGCGCGCCATGGGGCCGAGCCACGCCATGAACGTGGCTTCGTCGGCGAACGGGCCGTAGGCCAGGTAGGTCCAGTCGCGGCCGTCGCGATCCTCGGCGAAGGCGCGGTGGAGGTCAGCGCCGTGGGCGGTGGGGTCCAGCGGGACGATGCCGCACGCACGGCCGATCATGGCCGTGCGCGGCGGTTCCGGGCGGGGCGTCCAACCGGGGACGGCATCGCCGATGGGCTGGCCGAGGTCGTTGGCGCGTGGGCTCATGGCTCGACGGGCCCGGGTTGGTTCGAACCGGTCTTGCGGCGACGGCGGCGCGACAGTCGCTTAAGCGCGGGTTCGGGGCGCGGGATGCCGCCTTCGACCGGGATCAGGGCGATCTGCTGGCCGCCGGCGCCGAGCGCAAGCCGGCCCTCAATCAGCGCGAGCGCGGCCTCGCCGAACACCTCGCGACGCCAGCCGCGAAGGAGCGGGTCGTCGGTGCCGCGCCGCGAGGCCAGGGCGTCAAGCTCGGCGCTGGTCGCGATGAGACGCTGCGCCACGTGGTGGCTGTCGCTGCAGTGCTTGAGCAGGACCTTGAGCAGGTCGATCAGGGCGCCGGGCGCGCCGCCGCCGATCGGGCGCGGCGGCGACTCGGGCAACGCACCCTCGTCGAGCGCGAGCCCGCGCGCCACCGCCGCCAGCAGCCCCTGACCGATGACGCCTTCGGCCAGGCCCTTGCTGAGCCTGCGCGTGCGCGCGAGCTCGGCCGTGGTCGCGGGGTGGTGCGCGGCGACCTCGAGCAGGGCTTCGTCGCGCACCACGCGGTTGCGCGGCAGATCGCGGGTGCGCGCCTCGCGCTCGCGGAACGCGGCGACCTCGCGCAGCACCGCGAGGAAGCGCCGGTTGGTGGTGCGCGGCTTGAGCCTGAGCCAGGCGTCCTCGGGCGGCGTCGTATACGAACCGACGTTGGTCAGGTTCGCCATCTCCTCGGCCAGCCAGGCGTCGCGGCCGTTGTCCTCGATGCGCTGGGCGAGCTTGGCGTAGACGCCGCGCAGGTGCGTCACGTCCGCCAGGGCGTAGGTGATCTGCCGGTCGCTGAGCGGTCGGTGCGACCAGTCGGTGAAGCGCGAGGACTTGTCCACGTGCTCGTGCACAAGGCGGGCGACCAGGGTATCGTACGAGACCTGCTCGCCGAAGCCGCACACCATGGCGGCGACCTGGGTGTCGAACAGGGGCGCCGGTACCCGCCCGGTCAGGTTGACCATGATCTCGATGTCCTGGCGCGCCGAATGGAACACCTTGAGCACGCGCTCGTCGGCCATCAGGGCGTGAAACGGGGCCAGGTCCATGCCCGGGGCCATGAGGTCGATGGCGACCGCCTCGTCGGGGCCGGCGATCTGGATCAGGCACAGCTTGGGCCAGTAGGTCGTCTCGCGCATGAACTCGGTGTCGACCGTGACGAACGGTGCCGTGGCGAGCCGCGCGCAGAGCGCGGCGACATCGGCGGCGGCGGTCAGGACGTGGGCGTCGGGTCTGGCCATGGCGCGGCCGTTCTAGCATCGGCCGCCCGCGCGCGGTACCCCGCAGGCCAAGCCCTTGACAAAGCGGACAAATGCTGCCCTGTTGCGCGGCCTTAACGGCCCCATCCGAGGTCCCAAGCATGCACCGCTACCGCACGCACACCTGCGGCGAGCTTCGTCGTGGCGACGTGGGAGCGCCCGCGCGCCTGTCGGGCTGGGTGCATCGCAAGCGCGACCACGGCAACCTGCTGTTCGTCGACCTGCGCGACCATTACGGCCTGACCCAGTGCGTGGTCGAGGCGAGCGAGCCGGCGTTCGCGGCGATGGACGCCTTGCGCTCCGAGACCGTGGTGACCTTGACCGGCACGGTGGTTGCCCGCTCGGCCGAGACGGTCAACAAGGACCTGGCGACCGGCGAGGTCGAGGTCCGCGTGGCCGCGGTCGCCGTGCTGTCCGAGGCGGCGCCGCTGCCGTTCCCGGTCGCCGTCGACGCCGACTACCCCGAGGACATGCGCCTGCGCTACCGGTTCCTCGACCTGCGGCGCGAGGCGCTCCATCGCAACATCGTGCTGCGCTCGAACGTCATCGCCAGCATCCGCCGGCGCATGGTCGCGGCCGGGTTCATGGAGTTCCAGACGCCGATCCTGACCGCCTCCAGCCCCGAGGGCGCGCGCGACTTCTTGGTGCCGGCGCGGCTGCATCCGGGCAAGTTCTACGCGCTGCCCCAGGCGCCCCAGCAGTTCAAGCAGTTGCTCATGGCGTCGGGCTTCGATCGCTATTTCCAGATCGCGCCGTGCTTCCGCGACGAGGACGCGCGCGCCGACCGTGCGCCCGGCGAGTTCTACCAGCTCGACGTGGAAATGAGCTTCGTCGAGCAGGACGACGTGTTCGCGGCGATCGAGCCGGTGATCCACGGCACTTTCACCGAGTTCACCGACTGGCCGGTGACGCCGCCGCCGTTCCCGCGCATCCCGTACGCCGAATCGATGCTGAAGTACGGCAGCGACAAGCCCGACCTGCGCATCCCCTTCGTTATTTCCGACGTAAGTGAGGCCTTCGCCGGGTCGAACTTCAAGATCTTCGCGCGCGCCGTGGCCGAGGGCGCGGTGGTGCGGGCGATCCCGGCGCCCGGCGCCGCCGACCGGCCGCGCAGCTTCTTCGACAAGATGAACGAATGGGCGCGCGGCGAGGGCGCGCCGGGGCTAGGCTACGTGGTGTTCGGCGCCGACGGCGCCAAGGGACCGATCGCCAACAACCTGGACAAGGACCGGCTGGCCGCGATCCAGGCGGCCAGCGGCTGCAAGGCGGGCGATGCCGTGTTCTTCGCTTGCGACAAGCCGGCCAAGGCGGCGAGGCTGGCGGGGCTGGCCCGCACGCGCGTCGCCGACGAGCTCGGCCTGCGCGAGGCCAAGGCGTTCCGCTTCTGCTGGGTCGTCGACTACCCGATGTTCGAGTACGACGAGGACGCCAAGGCGATCGGCTTCAGCCACAACCCGTTCTCGATGCCGCAGGGCGGTCTGGACGCGCTGTCGACCAAGGACCCGCTCGACGTGCTGGCGCACCAGTACGACATCGTGTGCAACGGCGTCGAACTGGCCTCGGGCGCGATCCGCAATCATCAGCCCGCCACCATGGTCAAGGCGTTCGAGATCGCCGGCTACACCGCCGAGGACGTGGAGCGGCGCTTCGGCGCGCTCTACCGCGCCTTCCAGTATGGCGCGCCGCCGCACGGCGGGCTGGCGCCGGGCATCGACCGCATCGTCATGTTCCTGGCCGACCAGGCGAACCTGCGCGAGGTCATCGCGTTCCCCATGAACCAGCAGGCCCAGGACCTGCTGATGGGCGCGCCGGCCGAGGTGACCGAGAAGCAACTCAGGGAGCTGCATATCCGGCTCGCCCCGCCGCCCAGGCCGGCGGGCTAGAGCAACATCCGATCGGGCTGAACCACCCTGGTTTCGTCCGATCGGATAAAGTTGCTCGCGATCCAAAAACCTAGCGCGGGGACCGATCAGGTCGATCCCCGACCCCATTGCGTCATTGTGCGGTCGCGGGTGGTGCCCGATGCTACGGCGCGTCCGGTGGAGAACACCATGAAGATCGTCGCGTACAACATGCAGTGGGGCATGGGGAATGACCGCAAGCTCGACCTGGCGCGGATCGCGCGCGCGGTCGACGGCGCCGACGTCATCGCCTTCCAGGAGGTCGAGGCGCACTGGCGGCGCAGCGGCGATGTCGATCAGGCGAAGGCGCTGGCCGCGCTGCTGCCCACGTACCACTGGGTCTACGGGCCCGGCTTCGACATGGAGGCGAGCCGTGTGCGTCCCGACGGCACGGTCGAGCATCGGCGCCGCCAGTTCGGCAATATGACGCTGGCCAAGGCGCCGATCCTGTCGTGCCGAACGCTGCCGCTGCCTAAGATCGCGGTGCACGTGCACGGCTCGATGCAGACGGCCGTGGTCGAGACCGTCATCGCCATCGGCAGCAAGGCGCTGCGCGTCTACAACGTGCACCTGGACGATGTGCTTGGGCGCGAGCGCCTAGTGCAGATCGCGGCGCTGCGTGCCTTCATGACGGCCGCTCCGCTTGAGGGCGGCATCATGTCGGGGACGATCCTGCCCGTGGACCCCTACCAGGACGAGGACTGGCACAACGGCGAGCCGATCCCGCCCATGCCGGTGCCCGCGATTGCGCTGGGCGACTTCAATTCATTGCCGGGCTCGCCGGAGTACGACGCCGTGGTCGGCCCGCCGGACCCCCGGCAGGGTCGCGTGGTGACGCCGGATTTCCTGTTCGACACCATGACCGTCGCCGGCCACCCCTTGGACTGCGGCGCGACTTGGTACCCGTGCGAAGGGCGTTCGAGCGAACCGCCGCGCCGGCTGGACTACATCTTCGCCACGGCCGACCTGATCAGCGCCGTGCGCCACGCCTGGATCGACCAGGACGCCAGGGGTTCCGACCACCAGCCCGTGTGGGTCGAGCTGGACTGGTAGGCCGTCAGCTCAGGGCGTCGATCTCAGTGTCGGTTAGCGATCCGGGCACGATGGCGATAGGCATGGTCAGGCGCCCGGCCATCTTGCCGACCAGGTGCGCGATCAGGGGGCCGGGACCCTCGGGGCCCGTGCCGGCGCCCAGCACGAGGATCGAAATGCCCGGTTCCTCGCGCAGGAGCTTCAGGACCTGCTCGCGCCGGTCGCCCTCGACGATGTGCAGGACCGGGAAGCTGCCGGCCATGTCGTACACCTTGCTCGACAGGTCCTGCAGCAGGCGTTCGGCCTCCTCGCGCTGATCCTGTTGCATCAGGTCGCCAATCGCCGACCACTGCTGGAACTCGGGCGGCTCCATCACGTAGAGCAGATCGACGCGCCCGCCGGTGGCCTTGGCGCGGCGCGCCGCGTAGCGCAGGGCGACGCGCATCTCCTCGGTCTGATCGACGATGACAAGGAAGACGCGGCGACCTTTGCTCTCGCTGGTCTTGTCCTTCGTGTCCATCGTGCGCCTACCCCTTCCGAAAGATGAAGCCGGCGAGCCAGCCTGCCGATCCGGCCATCAGTATCGCGACCAAGCCGTAGATGATCGCCTGGCGGTGCGCGAGGTAGAAGACCTCGGCGCCGATGCCGAGCCGGCTCACACTCAGCGGCGTGGTCTGGGCGCTGGCGATGTCGCCGTCGACGATGAAATAGACCTCGACCGAGTAGATGCCGGTCGGCACGTTCGACGGGAACCAGACCGACGTGCGGAACAGGCGATCGGCTAGGACCGTGACCGGCTCGATGCCGGCGCCGAACAGGCCGTCCTGCTTCATGCGTCGCACCAGCGCCGCGCGGAACGGTCCGGCCTCGGCCGTGTTCCGGTCCTCGGCGATCAGGCGCAGGTTATCGACGCCGAACTGCATGGAGCGGAGCAGTGCCGGCGGCGCGCGCTCGACGAACCCCTCGGTCGCGGCGATGCCGTAGAACGACGGCACGTCCTTGAAGCGCACGCTCGCCTCGTTGACCCACACGCCGACGAACCGCTCCTTGCGGCGCACGGTCATGGGCGTCGGTGGCCCGCGCACCACCAGCGCGATGTCGCCCGGCTGCTCGATGGCGCCGAACAGCAGAAGCTCGGCGCCGGTGAATCCGGTGGTCACCGCGATCAGGTGGTTCGAGAGATCGGCCAGCAACGGCTCCTGCGCGTCACCGCGCCCGCCCAGCGCGAACAGCGCCAGCAACGCGGACGCCATCGCCGCCGCGTGCCTCATTGCGGCACCACGGCGACGATGGAGTAGAGGTCGTCGGGGCGCGCGATCAGGTCCCACGCCAGCTTGATGGCGACACCAAGCACGAGAGCGGCGAGCAGGCCGCGCAATTGCTCGCCGGGCAGGCGCATCGCCCAGCGGCTGCCGATCTGGGCGCCGATGACGCCGCCGACCAGCAGGATCAGGGCCAGCACCACATCCACCGACTGGTTAGTCACCGCCTGGAGGAAGGTCACGTTCGCCGCGACGAAGGTGATCTGGAACAACGACGTGCCGACCACCACGGAGGTCGGCATGCCCAGCAGGTAAATCATGGCGGGCAGGGTGAAGAAGCCGCCGCCGGCGCCCAGGATCGAGGCGATGACGCCGACCAGCAGCCCGAGCCCGAGCGGCAGCAGAGCCGAGATGTAGAGCCGCGAGCGGCGAAAGCGCGCCTTGAACGGCAGGCGGTGGAACCAAGTGTGCTCGTGCAGCCGGCGCGGCGGCGCCGGCCGGCCGCTCTGCTTGCGCAGGATCGCCCGCGACGCCTCGACCCCCATGAGAGAGCCGATCGAGCCCAGGAACACCACGTACGAGAGCTGAATGACCAGGTCGATCTGGCCCAGGCGCGCGAGCAGGCCGAACAACCAGACGCCGATCCACGAGCCGACCAAGCCACCGGCCAGCAGAACCAGGCCCATCTTAATGTCGACGTTGCCCCGCCGGAGCTGCGCGACCATGCCCGAGACCGACGAGGCGATCATCTGGTTGGCCGCGGTGCCGACCGCCACGGGCGGCGGCACGCCGATGAAGATCAGCAAGGGCGTGAGCAGGAATCCGCCGCCGACGCCGAACACGCCCGACAGCAGGCCGACGCCGAAGCCCAGGCCGAACAAGAGCAAGACGTCGATCGACAGTTCGGCAATGGGCAGGTAAATGTGCATCGCGCGGCGGCACCCGGCTCCCGCGGCAGATAACACCGCGCCATCGCGAACGGCAAGGCATAGAGCGCCCGAACAGGCGCGGCTTGAGCACAGCGGCGGCGAAGGGCACAGTGACGGCCCGTCGGCACCCCCGCGAAGGAGGTTCGGATGGCCACGCGGGTCGAACTGGACGCCCGGGGGCTGAAATGCCCGTTGCCCGTGCTGCGCGCGCGCAAGGCCATGCAGCCTCTGGCCGAAGGCGACGTGTTGGTTGTCCTGGCGACCGACCCCGGCGCCGCGGCGGATTTGCGGGCCTTCTGCGATACCACCGGGCACCGATGGATCGGCGCCCGCGAGGAGGGCGGCGTGACCGCCGTCGAGATCGCCAAGATGGCGTGAGGTTCCCTGGGGTTTCCTCCGGGCCGACCGTTCCCTAGACTCCGGCCATGGCTAGGCTCGATATCCGCAAGGGCCAGCGCTTCTGCAACGCCGATGCTTCGTTCATCGTCTGGTTGGTGGACGGCCTCATGGAGGATTCAGCCGGCGTGCCGCATGCGCGCTTGCACCGGGTGAACGACCCGAACACGATCAAGACGCTATCGATCGCGGCCCTGCGCGACGGCCGGCTTTACCGCCCGGTCGGCACGCCGCTGGGCGACGACCAGGACCGCTGATTCGGTCAGCGCGGCCGACGATGGGCCGCCAGGAAGGCGGCCATGTGGAAGACGGCCTGGGCCGCGCTCTGGCGATGCTCGGCGCCGACCGGGCAGGCATGGCGCGCGAGACAACCCCGTTGGGCGCAGGCGCCGCCGGCCGGGCCGCTGGCGTGCTCGACGCAGCGCGCCACGTCGTAGCCCGCGGGCCCGAAGGCATCGACCGGACAGGTAGCGAGGCACGGTTTGCCGCGGCACGTCAGGCACGGAGAAGGGCGCCGGTCGGGCGGAGGCAGCGCCACGGTCTCGCGGAACGCGAGCGCGCCCCGATAGGCGTGCCACAGCCCCCAATCGGGGTGGATCAGGATGCCAATGGGCGAGGGCGCCACGGGTTCGGCGCGGCGCGCCCAGCGCTGGAACGGCAGGTATGGCGGGCCGCCGAAGGGAAACAGGGCGACCGCGCCGCAGCGCTCCGCGACGTCCGCCAGGACCGCCCGGGTCCACGCGTCCAGTGGGTCGGCGGCGGCCAGGTTCGCGCGCGCCGCCGCGAACGCCGGCCACATGCGCCCGCCCACATCGCCGGCCAGGATCACGGTGCGCGCGGGACGCCCGGGGCCGAGCTCCGGCACGCCGTCCTCGGGCGCCGGGTGAAAGCCGCCGCGGGCGACCATGCCGGCGGCCTCGATGGCGCGGTCGACCTGGGCGTAGTCCACGGTCAGCGCGGCGGCAGGCGCCGGCCGATCGGGCGCGGGCGCAGACCGCCTGGCGCCAGGCCGAGCACCGCGGCCAGCGATCCGACGACCAGCGCCAGCGCCACGAACTCGCGCCAGCCCAGGGGCTCGCCCAGAACGACCATGCTCGACCCCACCCCGACGACGGGAATCGCGATGGTGCCGATGCTGGCGATCGAGGCGGGCAACAGGCTGATCATCTTGAACCAGGTCCAGTTGCCCAGCAGCACGCCAAACACGAACACGTAGGCGAACGCCAGTCCCTCGTGCCAGCCGAAGCTGGCGACCGTGCCCTCGTCGACGGCGATGGCGCCGATCAGGATTGGCACGCCGCCGATGAAGAGCTGCCACGCGCTGAGCACGCCCGGCCCGACGCCCCAGTCCACCGCCTTGAGCATGACCGTGCCCAGGGCCCAGGCCAGCGCGCCGCCCAGCATGAGAAGTGCGCCGACCGGCGCTGCCGCCAGGTCGAACAGGTCTTCGCCCATCAGTACCGCGAGCCCCGCGAGGCCGAGCGCGAGACCCGCGATGCGGCCGAGCATCAGGCGTTCGCCCAGGAACGTGGCGCTCGCCAGGGTCGCCCAGGCGGGCATGGTGTAGGCGATGATGACCGAACGTCCGGCCGGCAGGAGTTCGAGCGCGAAGGCCGAGCACAGCATCCACAGCGTGGTGTTGATCACGGCGCACGCGATCAGCAGGGGCACGCGTCGCCGTGCCACCAGGACGCTGGTGCCGCTTGCGCGCAGCATGGCCAGCATCACGGCACCGGCGACGATGGTGGTCAGCACCCGGAAGGTCCACGGCTGGAACGTACTGACCGAGATCTTCATGGCCGGCCAGCTCGCCCCCCACACCAGGGTGATCAGGACGATCAGCCCGATGGCCAGGGTCGGGTCCGGGGCGGTGGCGGGCCGCGCCACGGGTGCGTCCGTGTCCATCGGCCGCGCTGCGTCGCTAGGCAAGGGCGTCCTCGAGGTCGCGGATCAGGTCGTCCGCGTCCTCAACGCCGACCGACAGGCGCACCAGGCCGTCGGCGATGCCGAGCCGGGCGCGGATCTCGGCTGGGACCGAGGCGTGGGTCATGATCGCCGGGTGTTCGACCAGGCTTTCGACGCCGCCCAGCGATTCGGCCAGGGCGAACAACTCGGTGCGTTCCAGGAAGCGGCGGGCCGCGTCGATGCCGCCCTTGACGATCGCCGTGACCATGCCGCCGTAGCCGTTCATCTGGCGCGAGGCCAGCGCGTGCTCAGGGTGGCTGGGCAGCCCAGGGTAGATGACACGCTCGATCCGCTTGTGCCGTTCCAGCCAGCGGGCGATGGCCAGCGCGTTGGCGCAGTGGCGCTCCATGCGCAGTGCCAAGGTCTTGAGGCCGCGCAGCGCGAGGAACGAGTCGAACGGCCCGGCGATGGCGCCGACCGCGTTGTGCAGGAAAGCGAGCCGTTCGGCCAGCGCGGCATCGTCGCCGACCACCACCACCCCGCCGACCATGTCCGAGTGTCCGTTCAGGTACTTGGTCGCCGAATGGGCGACCAGATCGAAGCCCAGCTCCAACGGCCGCTGTACCCAGGGCGAGGCGAACGTGTTGTCGACCACGGTCATGATGCGGCGCGGCTTGGCGATGCGGGCAATACGCTCCAGGTTGACGACCTTGAGCAGCGGATTGGTCGGCGTCTCGACCCAGATCATGCGCGTCGCGGGTCGGATCGCGGCCTCAAGCGCGGCCACGTCGCGCAGGTCCACGAAGCTGAAGTCGAGCCCGGCCGAGCGCCGGCGCACCCGTTCGAACAGCCGGTAGCTGCCGCCGTAGAGATCGTCCATGGCGATGAGGTGGGCGCCGCTGTCGAGCAGATCGAGCACGGTCGCCATGCCGGCTAGGCCCGAGGCGAAGGCGTAGCCCTGGCGCCCGCCCTCCAGGTCGGCGACGCAGCGTTCGTAGGCCATGCGCGTCGGGTTCTGCGAGCGCGAATACTCGTAACCCTTGTGCACGCCAGGGCTCTGCTGGACGTAGGTCGAGGTAGCGTAGATCGGCGTCATGATCGCGCCGGTCGAAGGATCGGGCTCCTGACCGGCGTGAATGGCGCGGGTGGCGAAGGCGCGGCGGTTGGAACGGGTCGCCATGTCAAGACGCGCGCCTCCGGCGCAGCCAGTTGAGCAGGTCGATGCGCGTGATCAGGCCGTGGAACGTTCCGCCCTCCGCGACCAGCGCGACCTGGCCCCGGTCGAAGATCGGCAGCAGGCCGGAGACGGGAGCCGAAGGGGCGATGGTCTCGACGCGGCTGGTCATGGCGCCGCGCACAGGCTCCTGGAACCGCGCCGGATCGTCGAACACGGCCAGCAGCAGGTCGTATTCATCGACGATGCCGACGATGCGGTCGCGTTCCATGACTGGAAGCTGCGAGACGTCGTAGAGCTTCATGCGCGCGTGTGCCACGGCCAACGTGTCGTCGGGCGCGACGGTGACGTCGGCATTCTCCGCGTGGCGGCGAGCGATCAGATCGCGCAGGTCGCCGAAGGACTCGCGCTTCAGGAAGCCCTGATCGAGCATCCAGTAATCGTTGTACATCTTGGACAGATACTTGTTGCCGCTGTCGCAGACGAACGTGACGACGCGCTTGGGCGCGGTCTGCTCGCGGCAGTAGCGCAACGCCGCCGCGACCAGGGTGCCGGAGGACGAACCGGCCAGGATGCCTTCCTTGGCCAACAGGTCGCGCGCGGTGGCGAACGCCTCGGCGTCGGTCACGGTGTAGGCCTTGTGCGCCAGGCTCAGATCGCTAACCGGCGGAATGAAGTCCTCGCCGATGCCTTCGACCAGCCATGAGCCCGTGGTCGCGGTCGTGCGCCCGGTCTTGATGTACTCGGCCAGGATCGAGCCGGCAGGGTCGGCCAGCACCATGGCGACGTGGGGCGCGACACGCTTCATGAAGCGGCCGATGCCCGTGATCGTGCCGCCCGATCCGACGCCGCACACGACGGCATCGAGATCGTGATCCATCTGCGACCAGATCTCGGGCCCGGTGCCGGACTCATGGGCCAACGGGTTGGCCGGGTTGCCGAACTGGTTGACGTAGAAGCTGTTGGGAATGGTCGCGGCGAGCGCCTCGGCGCGGTCCTGATAGTACTCGGGGTGGCCCTTGCCCACGTCCGAGCGGGTGAGCTGGATGTCGGCGCCCATGGCGCGCAGGTTGAAGATCTTCTCCTGGCTCATCTTGTCAGGGATCACCAGGATCAGGCGGTAGCCCTTCTGGCGCGCGACCAGCGCAAGCCCGAGGCCGGTGTTCCCAGCCGTCGCCTCGATCAGGGTGCCTCCGGGCTTGAGCCGGCCGTCACGCTCGGCCGCCTCGATCATCGAAAGCCCGACGCGGTCCTTGATCGAGCCGCCGGGGTTGAGATCCTCGCGCTTGACGAACAGGCGGCAGGGGCCGGTGTCGAGCTTACGGATCTCGACCAGCGGCGTGTTGCCGATCATCTGCAGGGCGTTGGAGAAGGTTGCCATTTGGTTAGTTTCTCATGAGCAGGAAGGCTTGCGCGAGTCGGCTCAGGACGGCTGGTCGTTGGCGTACACGCGCTCGGCCGCGAACCGGTCCAACAGGACACGGCGGTAGGCGTCCAGGCGGGGGAACGACGTCAGCGCGCCATCGTCGTGCGCCCACGACAGGATGCCTCCGAGCGTGATGTCGCCGATGCCGAAGCCCTCGTCCAGCAGGGTGGCGCGCCCGGCGAGGTGGCGGTCGAGCACGCGCGCCGCCTCGGCGAAGCGACGCTGGCACCAGGGCGCGACGGCGGGGACCCTCGTTGCCTCGGGCTCGCGCACGGTCAAGACGAAGGCGGTGGACAGCGGCGCCTCGATGTCGTTGTAGGTCAGGAACAGCCACTCCATCAGGCGGCATTGTCACGTTAACTGGCCTGGGCTGGTGAGGTACGCTGGGTTGGGCGAGGCTCATGCGGCTGCCGACGCCTCTGACCAGGCTGCAAGGGATCGAGCACGAAGCTCCTTGAACATGGGTCGTCG
>Ga0194131_10001756_pt1 | contig 36684 bp, 32 predicted proteins | sample TA2KigO120mmetaG_FD_148631 | JGI IMG/M metagenome (GOLD analysis project Ga0194131, IMG submission 148631) | Freshwater microbial communities from Lake Tanganyika, Tanzania - TA2015053 Kigoma Offshore 120m | ecosystem: Environmental > Aquatic > Freshwater > Lake | place: Tanzania: Lake...
TTTTTTGAGCGTCGATTGAGGGTGATGATGCGCGCCTTCGGATCGCCGAACTCGCCACGCACCTCCGGGTGCGGCCGAAACCCGGGGAACGCGTACGCGTCCCATAGGTGCCGCCGCCGCTTCGTTGATTTGGCCATCCGGATATCATGCCAAATCCAAATGTCCCGCGAAACGCCTGAAACCAAGCGATCCTGCGGCTTTCGGCCATGCCTACCTCGTCAAATCACCCACTCGTTTTCCTGATGAGCCACAATTGGGCGACGCAATCGTAAATGGAATCCGACGCCATTTCCTTCAGGGCACCAGCACTTGCCGTGCCGTCTTGCCGGCCGCGAGCTCGTCGAAGGCAGCGTTGAGGCCGTCGAAGCCGACGCGGCCGGAAAGCAGCCGGTCGATCGGAAGTCTGCCCCGCCTGTAGAGATTGATGTAGCGCGGCAGGTCGCGCGTCGGCACGCAGGAGCCGATATAGCTGCCCTTGACCGTGCGCTCCTCGGCGACCAGGTTGACGTGCTGGAGCGGCCACATGTGCTGCGGGTTGGAGAGCCCGGCGCTGACCGTCGTGCCGCCGCGCCTGGTGATGCGATAGGCGAGATCCATCGCCTTGACCGAGCCGGCCATCTCGAAGGCCATGTGCACGCCGCCGCCGGTCGCCTGGCGGACGGCCTCGACGCAGCCGGCATCGCCGGCGTTGAAGGCGTCGGTTGCACCCAATTGGCGCGCAAAGGCGAGCTTCTGCTCGCTGAGATCGACGGCGACGACGCGTTCGGCGCCCGACAGCACGGCGGCCAGCAGCGCATTGAGCCCGACGCCGCCGAGGCCGACCACGGCGACCGACTGCCCGGGCTTGACGCTTCCCGTGTTGACCACGGCGCCGACGCCGGTCAGCACCGCGCAGCCGAACAGCGCCGCTTCCTCGAAGGGCAGCGCGCGGTCGATCGGGATGACCGAGTTGCGCGACATAACCGCGTATTCGGCGAAGGCCGAGACGCCGACGTGATGGTTGACCGGCTTGCCCCGGAGCGTGATCCGCCGGCCGCCCGCGATCAGCTCGCCCGCCGTGTTGGCGACCGCACCCGGTTCGCACAGCGCCGGTCGGCCTTCCTGGCAGGGGAGGCAGCGCCCGCAGCTCGGCACGAACACCATGACGACGTGGTCGCCCGGCTTGAGGTCCGTGACCCCCTGGCCCAGCTCGACGATCTCGCCGGCCGCCTCGTGGCCCAACACCATCGGCGTCGGCCTGGGGCGGTCGCCGTTGATGACGGAGAGATCGGAGTGACAGAGCCCGGCCGCGCGTACCCGGACCAGCACCTCGCCTGGGCCGGGCGCAGCGAGCTCGACCTCCTCGATCGTGAGCGGCTTCGACTGCGCATAGGGCGCGGGCCGGCCGATGTCGTGCAGGACGGCGGCTTTGATTTTCATGCGTCACGCTCCTCTCGGCGCGAGGGTCGGATGGAATGTAATCCGTTCGATAGTGCTGACCTGATCTTCCAACACCTGGATCAGATCGATCCCGTCGATCCGGCCGGAAATGGTCAACTTGGTACTGTTGATCTCGTCGCTCAGGCGCCGACACACTTGTTCATCAGTATGACGCGCCACGGTGATGTGGGGTCGAAAGCTCTCGTCCTTATGGCGAACCGCGTCAAGAGGACCGTCTTGGAGACGATCGTAGAGCGCCAGCAGATCGCGACGTCCCTGACCCGGTTCGAGAAAACAATAGGCACCGCCGTCGACGAAGACGGTCGCGTGTCTGAGCTTGAAAGGAAACGGGCGCGCACCTGCGATCTGGTCATGAATGTGCGTGGCAAGCGAGGTTGGATCGCTGAGCTCCAGCGGATAGACCAGGGTGAAGTGCGCCCCGATCAGCCCGGCCTGCGGATCGTGCTTGGCACGGATCGCCTCGATCCACGCGCGATCAGCGTCGCGCAGGTTCGGATAGGCGACGACTGCGAACTTCACGCCGCCGCCGCTCCGTTCACACGCAGCGTCCGCCGTCGATCTCGAAGGCCACGCCGGTGATGAAGTCCGCCTCGTCGGAGGCGAAATAGACCGCGGCATTGGCAATGTCGCGCGGCTGGCTGAAGCGGCCGAGCGGCACGGTGGCGATGAACCTGGCGCGGCGCTCGGGCGTGTCCTCGCCCATGAACTCGGCCAAGAGCGGCGTCTCGCCCGCGACCGGGCAGAGCGCGTTGACGCGGATCTTGTCGGGCGCCAGCTCCACCGCCATCGCCTTCGTCAGCGTGATGGCGGCACCCTTGCTCGAATTGTAGACGGCGAGGCCGGGCCGCGGCCTGAGGCCGGCGGTCGACGCCGTGTTGATGATGCAGCCGCCGCCTTGGCGGCGCATGACCGGCACGCAGTGGCGTGCGGCAAGAAAGATCGATTTGACGTTGACCGCGAAGATCCAGTCGACCTCCTTCTCGGTCACCTCGAGCATGGGCTTGTTGCGGTGGGTCACGCCGGCATTGTTGACCATGATGTCGAGCCGTCCGTATTTCTCGACCGCGGCGTCGACCAGCGCCTTGACCTCGGCGTCGACCGCAACGTCGCATTTGACGAAGGTCGACTGCGCGCCACCCTGGGTCAGGATGTCCGCCACCTTCTTGCCGTTGACGGTGTTGATGTCGCACACGACGACCTTGGCGCCCTCCTCGGCATAGCGGCGCGCGATGCCTTCGCCGAAGCCCGAGCCGCCGCCTGTCACGATCGCAACCTTGTCCTTGAGCCGCATGGTCTTCCCGCTTCCTTGTGTGTGTCCGAATGATCCTACTCCGGCTTGGGCTTCCACTCACGCGCCAGCTTGGCCGCGCGCTCGACCTCGGCCGGCGCCAGGCGCTTGATCAGATCGTTGCGCGCCGCCTCGGCCTGGCCGCGCTCGGTGCCATTGAGGCGCGGCACGGCGAGCGCGAACCATTTCAGCGCTTCGACCGGATTGGCCTTGATGCCGACGCCGTCGGCATAGGCCTGGCCGAGCAGGAACTGCGCCTCGCCGACGTCGCGCTCGGCCGCCTTGCGCAGCCATTTGACGCCCTCGGCTTCGTTCTTGGCGAGACCCATGCCCTCGATCGAATTGAAGCCGAGCAGCGTCATGGCCATGGGATGGTTCTGCTCGGCGGCGCGGCGATACCAGCGCACCGCCTCGGCATCGTCACGCGTCAGTCCCGTGCCGCGCGCATAGAGGATACCCAGGTTGAACTGCGCGTCCGCGTGGCCCTGTTCGGCCGCCTTGCGGTACCAGGTCGCCGCCTGCACGTCGTCGCGTGCAACGCCGAGGCCGAGGCTCAGATGACGCGCGAGCGCCGCCTGCGCGTTGGCATCGCCCTTTTGAGCTGCATCGGCGAACCACTTGCTGGCCTCGGCCGCGTCGGCCCTGATGCCGTCGCCGGTCGCGTAGATGACGCCGAGATTGTTGGCGGCTGCCGCCTCGCCCTCGGATGCCGCCGCCTTGAACAAGGCGATCGCCCGCGTGGTGTCTTTCTGAACACCACGGCCCTGCATGGTCATGACGCCGAGGCTGGTCATCGCCGGGACATGGCCGCGCTCGACCGCACGGCGGAACAGCTCGGCCGCCGTCTTGTCGTTGTGCTTGACGCCGCGCCCGTGCTGATAGAGCAGGCCGAGATAGTGCAGGCCGCGCGGATGGTTCTGCTCAGCGGCGCGCTTGTACCACTCGGCGGCGCGCGCGTAGTCGCGCTTCACGCCGCGGCCGTTCTCGAACATCGCGCCGAGATTGGTTTGCGCTTCGTCGAGACCGCGCTCGGCGCCGGCCTGGTACCACTTGACCGCTTCGGCGGCGCTCTGCTTCACGCCCTGGCCGTTGTCGTAGAGCGCGCCGAGATTGTTCTGCGCCACCGCGTTGCCCTGGTCGGCGGCTCTGCGGTACCAGGAAGCCGCCTGCTGATAGCTCTGCGCCACACCCTGGCCCGATTCGTAGAGCCGCCCGAGATTGCTCTGCGCCAGCGCATGACCCTGCTCCGCCGCCCTGCGGTACCAGCGCGCTGCCTCGGCCGCATTCACCGGCGTGCCTAATCCGACCTGGTGCATGTTGCCGAGGTTGTTCTGCGCCCGCGCATCGCCCTTCTGGGCAAGCGGCGTCCAGATCGTCAGCGCGGATTTGTAGTCGCCTGACTCGAACGCGGCGACGCCGGATTCAAATTGCGCGTGGGCGGGGGAGGCGAGGAACGCCGTTACAAGCAGCAGGACGAACGCAACCGTCACCCAAAATTTTTCTCCCCTCCCCCCTTGCGGGGGAGGGCAGGGTGGGGGGTCAACGAGGCAAAGCTTCAGTGCACCGGATTTGTTTCGAGCAGCGCCACCGCGCTGTTGATAGAAAACTGTCGCGGCGCGTCCCCCCACCCCGCCCTCCCCCGCAAGGGGGGAGGGTGTGTAGTTCGGCGGAAGGAGACGTGACCGGCTGACGTTGCCGCCCTCACCCATGCCGGATCGCGACCGTCTTGATCACGCTGAAGCCGTTGAGCGCTTCGAAGCCTTTCTCGCGGCCGAAGCCCGAACGCTTGACGCCGCCGAAAGGCAGTTCGATGCCGCCGCCGGCGCCGTAATTGTTGATGAAGACCTGGCCCGCCTGGAGCCGGCGCGCGAGCCGCATCTGCCGGCCGCCGTCGCGGGTCCACACGCCGGCGACGAGGCCGTAGTCCGTGCCGTTCGCGAGCTTGATCGCGTGCGCCTCGTCGGTGAAGCGGAACACCGACAGGACCGGCCCGAACACTTCCTCCTGCGCCATCGGGTGCTCGGGTGTCACATTGTCGTAGAGGGTCGGCGCCACGTAGTAGCCGCCCTTGGGCGCGTTGGCAGCGATCGTGCCCGCGGCGATCTTTGCGAAGCCTGCGCTGTCGGCACGGTCGAGAAAGCCCTTCACGCGGACGTGCTGGTCCTTGTTGATCAGCGGGCCGCAGTCGAGGTCCATATCCGAGGCGCCGACCTTGAGCCCCTTGAAGCGCTCGGCGACCTTGGTGACGAACTCGTCGTGGATCTTGTCCTGCACCAGCAGGCGCGACCCGGCCGAACAGGTCTGCCCCGCATTCTGGATGATCGCGTTGGTGATGAAGGGCAGCGCGGCATCCTGGTCGGCGTCGGCGAAGACGAGCTGGGGCGACTTGCCGCCGAGCTCCATGGTGACGGGACGGTTGTGCTTGGCGGCCGCCTGCTGCACCAGCGTGCCGACCTGGGGCGAGCCGGTGAAGGAGATGTGATCGATGCCGGGATGGCCGGCGAGCGCCGCGCCGGCCTCTTCGCCATAGCCGGGCACGACGTTGATGGCGCCGGGCGGGAAGCCGACCTTGAGCGCGAGCTCCCCCAATTTGAGGCAGGTCAGGCACGCATCCTCGGCCGGCTTGACCACGGCGGCATTTCCGGCGGCGAGGGCCGCACCCAGGCTGCGGCCGAGGATCTGCGCCGGATAGTTCCACGGAATGATGTGGCCGGTGACGCCGTGCGGCTCGCGCAAGGTCATGACGGTGTAGCCGTCGAGATAGGGAATCGTCTCGCCGTGGAACTTGTCGGCGCAGCCGCCATAGAACTCGAAGTAGCGCGCGAAGGCCGTGATGTCGGCGCGCGCCTGCTTCAAGGGCTTGCCCGTGTCCATCGCCTCGAGCCGGACCAGCTCGTCATAGTGGTCGAGGATAGCGAGGCCTAACTTGGTCAGCAGGCGGCCGCGCTCGAGCGCGGTCATGCGTCCCCAGGCGCCATCCATCGCCCCTCGCGCCGCCTTGACTGCGGCGTCGATGTCCTCGGCCATGCCGCGCGCGATCCTGGTGAAGGTTTCGCCGTCCGACGGGTTGACGACCGGGATCGTCTGGCCCGATTGGGCCGGACGCCATTTGTCGCCGATCAGGACATGGGCGGGCGGCAGGCTGGGATTGGCGACGACGGTCGACATGAACGAGACCCTTTCGACAGAACGGAATGCGCGCGAGTTTACCAATGCTCTGCGCGCGCGAGAAGGCGCGGCGTACGGCGCGATTCCGCCGCTTTGCGTGGCGCTTGCCGGTCCGACGTCAGACGCCGCGACGCGGGATCTGCACGTTCCAACGCCGGGTCACGACCCGCGTCGCGCCTTCGAAAGCATCGAGGTCCGCGGTCACGACGAAATGATCGCGCGTCGCCGTCAGGATCGTGTGGGTGTCGACGCGGATGTGCCAGGAATCGCGCGTATAGGACACGCTGCGAAAGGCTTCCGATCGGGCCGCCAGCGGATCGTCGGGATGGATCGTGTGGATCTCCTCGCCGGAGCTGCTGTGATCGAGCTTGATGTCGTGCAGCCGGTAGGCGGCGCGATCGCGTGCGCTGTGAATACGGAACTCGCCGGTCTGCGCGTCCTGCGTCACCGTCATGCGACCGCGCCTGGGCATGCGCAGCACACTGTGCGTTACGCTGGGCCCTTGCTCGGGTTCCTTGAACGGCGCCAGGGACGCGTCTTCGGCCCGTGGCGGCCGGACCGGCAGTGTGAGCGCGCTGTCGCCGCCGGCGAAAACGGTGAGGGTGACCGGCTCGGGTGACGGCCAGACGACCGGCCAATAGGCGGTCGACAGCGCGAGCCGTAAGCGATGTCCCCTGGCAATGCAATAGCCGACATGATTTAGCATCAGCTTGATCGAATAACGGCGCCCAGGCTCCAGCGGCTCGGATTTCTCGTGCCCGTTGCGGTGCGTCAGGTTGAGCACGCCGTAGGTGATCAGCACCGATTCGCCGGTCGGCGCCACGTCGCACAGGCGCGCCACGATGAAGGCAGTCGGCCGGTCGACCGCGACGTCGCACGACAGTTCGGCTGCGCCGAGAAACTCGAGCCGATCGGCCAACGGCTCCGTGTCGAAGGTCAGCGAGCGACCGTCATCGATGCGCTGGTCGCCCGGCATGTCGTGTCCGATGCCGTAGGGGCACCAGTCCGCCGAGGCGAGGCCTACCGTTTGCGGCGACTTGGTCTTGACCGGCTGGGCGGAGGTCGACTTGTCGGCCAGCCCCGCGGCGTTGACCGCCAGGCGTCGCGGTCGAATGCGTGGGCTTGGCCAGGCTTCCTCGGCAGCCCAGCGCCCGGCGCGCACGGCGTAGTAATTGCGCGCCGGCTCGCTCTCAAGCATCCAGGCGCGGAGCATCGGCTCCTTCATGATGCCGGTCTCCTTGCCCCTCAGCCATTGATCCCACCAGCGCAGCGCTTCCTGCAGAAAGCCGATGGCGGGACCCGGTCCGCCGAGATTGGGGTAGGTATGGCCCCACGGCCCGATCAATCCCTTGCGTGGCACTTTGAGATGGCTCAGGAGGCGCGGGATCGAATTGGTGTAACCATCAGCCCAGCCGCCGACCGCATAGACGGGGCAGGCGATCTGGCTGTAGTCCTCGCACACCGAGGACTGCTTCCAGAACTCGTCGCGTTGCTGGTGCTGGAGCCAGGTGATGGTCGGCACGGTCGCGTTCTCGATGCGCTCCAGCCACATGTCGCGCCAGCGATCGCCGACCAGCAGCGGATCGGGCGGGGTGCCGAAATAGGCAAGGAAGGTTGAGCCCCAGCCGAGCAGATCCATCAGCACGCAGCCGCCCATGTAGTGCATGTCGTCGGCGTAACGGTCATCGGAGGCACAGAGCGATATGATCGCTTTAAGGGCTGGCGGGCGCAGGGCCGCGACCTGGAGCGAATTGAAGCCGCCCCAGGAGATGCCCATCATGCCGACCGAACCGGAGCACCAAGGCTGCTTGGCGATCCACGCGATCGCCTCGGCGCCGTCGCTCAGCTCCTGCGGCAGGTATTCGTCGAACATCGCGCCGTCGGAATCGCCCGAGCCGCGCAGATCGAGCCGCACACAGGCATAGCCATGGCCGGCGAAATAGCCGTGCATCTGTGAATCGCGCAGCGCCTGCCGGTCGCGCTTGCGATAGGGCAGATATTCCAGAATGGCCGGGACCGGATGCCGCTCCGCGTCTTCCGGCATCCAGATCTTCGCCGCCAGCCGGCATCCATCTGCCAGCGGGATGAAGAGGTTCTCGATGACTTTGACCTTGTGCGGAAACTCACTTACCACGCGCATCTGGAATGCTCCTCGCCTTGATCGTGCTCAGTTGGGGCTGGTTTGAACCGGGCTCGTCTGTGCTTGCCGAAGCTCGGCATCGCTGCGGTGGCAGCGGATGGCGTGGCCTGACGTCTGCTCGCGCAGCGGCGGCAGTTCGCGTTCGCACAGGCCGGGTATGGCCAGCGGGCAGCGCGGCTGAAAGGGGCAGCCCGTCGGAGCTGCGCGCCGCTGCGCGGTTGGTCCGCGCAGCTTGAAGGCGTCGTCGAGCCAGCCGCGCCGAAGCTGGGGCACGGCCGCCATCAGCAGCGCGGTATACGGATGGTGCGGCGGCGTGAAGACCGCCGAGGTCGCGCCGAGCTCCAACACGGTGCCGGCGTAGAGCACGGCAATGCGGTCGGCGATCTGGGCAACGGTCACCAGATCGTGCGAGATGAACAGATAGGCGACGCTCGATTTCCGTTTCAGCTCGCGCATGAGCTCGAGAATCTGCGCGGCGATGACGACATCGAGCGACGACAGTATCTCGTCGCACAGGATCAGATCGGGTTCCGCGGCAAAGGCGCGCGCGATCGCCACGCGCTGGCGCTCGCCGCCGGAAAGCTCGGCCGGAAAGCGGCGCTCATAGGATGGCGGCAGTCCGACCATGTCGAGCAGCCGGTCCGTGTGCGCATCACGATTGGTGCGTGCCTCGTTGAAATAGAGTTGGCGCGGCCGGCCGATGATCTCGCCGACGCGCTCTTCCGGGTTCAGCGAGAGATCAGGACTCTGGAAGATGATCTGGATGCGCCGACGCTGCTCCAGCGGCCGCCGGCGGACGCGATCGGCGAGGGTGGTACCTGCAAGCGCAATGTCTCCGGACAGGCGCGGATGCAGACCGGCGACTACGCGCGCCAGCGTGCTCTTGCCGCTGCCGGATTCTCCCACCACGGCAAGCACCTCGCCCTTGCCGACGGTGAGGTCGATGTCACGCAGGACCTTGTTTCCGCCGCGGGCCGGACCGAACCAGCCCTGCTGCTCGTAGCTGGCATTGACGCCACGGAGTGCGAGCAATGGCGCGGGGCCACGCGGCGCTTCGCGCGCGAGGCGACGGTCGCGCGGGCGCACCGCATCGATCAGCGTGACGGTGTAGGGTTGCTTCGGCCGCTCGACGATCTCGGCGGTCGGTCCCTGCTCGACAATCGCACCATGCCGCATGACGACGATGCGGTCGGCGATCTGCGCTACCACCGCGAGGTCGTGCGACACATAGATCGCGGCACTGCCCTGGCCGCGGATCGCGGTGCGGATCGCCTTGAGCACCTCGATCTGCGTGGTGACGTCGAGCGCCGTCGTCGGCTCGTCGAGCACGAGGAGGCGCGGCGCGCAGGCCATGGCCATGGCGAGCATGATGCGCTGCTGCTGGCCGCCGCTCGCCTGATGCGGAAATCGGGTGACAATTCCAACGGGCAGATCGAGCAGGCCGATGAGTGATGCGATCCTGGCTTCGGCCTCCGTACCGCTGGCAATTCCGTGAATGAGCAGCGGCTCAGCGATCTGGGCCCCGATCGGGATTGCGGGATTGAGTGCAGCTTGGGCGCTCTGGGCCACATACGATGCATCGCGGCCGCGCAGGCGGCGAAGGCCTCGTTCATCAAGGGCGCGCACATCCTGGCCGTCGAAAAGGATACGGCCTTCGACCAGGCGCGTGCCTGGCCGGGCATAGCCGAGGGCGGCAAGCGCCACCGTGCTCTTGCCGGCACCGGACTCGCCGATCAGCGCGACGACCTCGCCGGCCGAAACGGTCAGATCAACGTTCCGGATCGTATCGATCCAGCTTCCCTTGCCGTCGTCGGCGCGCACCACCAGACCGGCAATCTCCAGGACTGGTCTCAACGGCTCAGTTCCTCGGTGAGCCGACGGCCGGACGAGCCGCCGATCCAGTCGATGACGAGGTTGATGCCGACCGTGAGGATGCCGATCGCGAGGGCCGGGATCAGCGCCGCAGGTGTGCCGAGAAAGATGCCGGACATGTTCTCGCGCACCATCGAACCCCAATCGGTCATAGGCGGCTGAACGCCGAGGCCAAGGAAGCTCAGTGAGCTCAGCACGAGGATCGAGAAGGTGACGCGAAGGCCGAATTCAACCGCCATCGGCCGGCGCGCACTCGGCCAGATCTCCCTGACCATCACGGCCAGGACCGATTCGCCACGCGCGCGCGCCGCCTCGACGAAGTCCATCGCGGAGATGTTCATGGCGACGGCGCGCGCCACGCGCGCGACGCGCGGCGCATGCACGAAACCGAGAGTCGCGATCAGGATCGGCAGCGATGAGCCGAGGCCGGCAATCGCGATCAGCGCGATCAGCTTGGGTGGAAACGACACGAGGATGTCGAGGATCCAGGTGATCATCGTGTCAGTGCGGCCCCGAACCTCCGCCGTGAAGAAGCCGACGGTAAGGCCGATCACGAAGCCGACGGTGGTCGCGCCGAGCGCCAGACCGATCGTGACCGGTGCGGCGTGCAAAAGGCGCGACAGGACATCGCGCCCGAGATGGTCGCCGCCGAAGGGTAGTGCCCAGCTTGCGGCCGGAAAGGGACGCTCTGAGATCAGCTCGCCCGCGCCGTGGCGGGCGAGGAACGGCCCGAGCAGCGCCATGATGAGCCCGATCGCCACGATGGCGAGACCGATGCAGGCGAGCGGGGGTGGCAGCCGTCGCGGCCGTGGGATCGCCTGTGCCGTCGCTTCGCCCGCACTCATTGCTTGAACCTGAGGCGAGGGTTGCTCAGCCGCGCGACGATGTCCGCCAGCAAGGTGAAGACGATGTAGGCGGCCACCATGATCAGCGCGACCGCCTGCAGCAGAGGTAGGTCGCGGTTGCCGATCGCTTCGACCAGCAGCTTGCCGAGGCCGGGATAAGCGAAGATGACCTCGACCACGACCACGCCGCTGATCAGATAGCCGAGGTTGAGGGCGATCACGTTGATGATCGGGCCGAGGGCGTTGGGCAGCGCGTGCCGGAGCACGATACGCGATCGCGAGGCGCCTTTGAGCAACGCCATTTCGATATAGGGCGCGCGCATGACCTCGAGCATGGCCGCCCGCGTCATGCGCACCATGTGCGCGAGGATGGCAAAAGTCAGGGTCAGCACCGGCAGCACAAGCGCGCGCACCAGATGCTCAAACGAGCGGAAGCCCGAGATGCTGGTTGCCGGTAGCACCGACCAGTAGACGGCAAACAGCAGCACCAGGATGATGCCGACCAGGAATTCCGGCAGCGAGATCAGGAACAGCGAGACGACGGAGATCGAGCTGTCGAGCCGACCGTTCGGATAGGCGGCACAGAGCAGGCCAAGGAAAAGCGACAGCGGTACGACGACGATGATGGTCGCGAGCGCGAGGATGAACGTGTTCTTCAGGCGCAGATCGAGCAGGCGGGATACCGGCACGTCGTTGACCAGCGAGAGACCGAGGTCACCGCGAAGAAATCGTCCTGCCCATTCGAAATATTGGACGTGAATCGGGCGATCGAGGCCGAGACGCTCGACCAGCGCCGCGCGGGTTTCCGGGGTCGCCTCGTTCCCCAGGATCGCGGTGGTGACGTCGCCCGGGAGCGCCTGAGTGCCGGCGAAAACCAGAAGCGAGGCCACAAGCAGCGTGACCGCGCCGAGCAGCAGGCGCCCCAGGACGAGCGACGCCATGGGACATGCCGGCTAGGCGTCGACCCAGGCGCCATCCCAGTAGTAGAAGCCAAGCGCGCCGAAGGCGTGAGGCTCGATGCCTTTGACCTTGCTCGACGTTGCGTCGATCCAGTTCTCGAACACGGGGATCATCGCACCGCCGTCTTCCCACAGCATGCGCTGGGCCTCGAAGAAGAGGTCCCTGCGCTTGGCCTGATCCAACGTCTTGCGCGCGTCGGCGACCAGGCGGTCGAATTCGGGCCGCTTCCAGAACGTCTCGTTCCATGAGGCCTGCGACACATAGGCGACCTGGAGTGCCAGCGCCACGGTCGGCCGGCCAAACCAGCCGGAAATGATGAACGGCTTCTTCATCCAGGCGACGTCGAGATAGTTCTCGGCCGGATAGCGCGTCAACTTCAGCTTGAGCCCGGCCTGTCGTGCCATGTCGGCGTAGACGGTTGCGCCATCGACATGCGCCGAGCTGATGTGCAGCTCGAACTCGGTGTTCTCCTCGCCGGCCTTGCGCAGGTGGAACTTTACCTTGTCGGGATCGTAGGCGCGCTGCGGCAGATCCTTGTTGTAGTAGGGATTGGACGGCAGGATCGGAAGATCGTTGGCGACGATCGCATAGTCGCCGAGCACCAGGCGTCGATAGCGCTCGCGGTCGATCGCGTGCTTGAGAGCCAGGCGCACATCGACTTTGTCGTAGGGGGCCGTGTCGCAGCGCACGCCATGCACGTAGTGCCGTGGCCCGGTCGTCGTGACGATGGCGCAGTTGCGGTTCGACTTGACGCGCTCGACCTGCTTGGGCTCGACCGTGATCATGGCGTTGATCTCGCCGGCGAGCAGCGCATTGATGCGCGCCACGGGATCGGCGATCGCGAAGCTCTCGACCTCGTCGACATAGGGCCGCCCGCTCTTCCAGTAGTTCGGGTGGCGTTTGAACACGCTGCGGATGCCGGGCTGGTGCAGGCTGTGCATGAACGGCCCGGTGCCTATGGGGGCGAGGAAGTCGGAATGTCCCTCGGGCAGGATCATCGCCTGGTAGGCGGTCAGCACGACGGGGAAGTCCGCATCGGCCTGCTTGAGCTTGAGCTCCAGCGTGTGATCGTCGGTCGCCTTGATCTCGGCGATATCGGCGAGCAGCGCGCGGCCAGACGACGCGGTCTTGGCGTCGAGCACGCGCTCGAGGGTCCAGACCACGTCCTTCGTCGTCATGGTCTTGCCGTTGTGGAACTGGACGCCGCGGCGCAACTTGAAGGTCCACGTGTCCGCCGCCGCGTTCGGCTCCCAGCTCTCGGCCAGGCCGGGCACCGGCTGGCCCTGGGGCGACATGTCGACGAGGCGGCTATAGAGCAGGCAGCAGCGGCCGATGCCGTTCTGTCCCTTGGTCCGGGCCGGGTCGAGCACCTCGCTCGCGCCATCGTTGAAGGCGCAGACCAGGCGTCCGCCGCGCCTCGGCGTTTGCGCTTGCGCCTGGGCTCGGGCGAGGCCCCATGGCGCCGCGGCTGTGGCGCCCGCGCCGGCCAGAGCGGCATTGAAGCTGCGTCGGGAAATGCCCTGATCGATCGCCATGTCCTGCCTCCTCTGCCTCGTTTTGCTCGCTGGTTGAGCCGAGCCGATTGGTTCTTGCTGCCGTTTGCCGACGCTCGCCCGCTCAAGCGGCGCTGGTCTTGACCTTGCGGGCGCGTTCGGCGGTGCTGCGCCGCGCGTCCTCGCGCGCGATGCGCACATAGGACGCCATCTCGCGAGCGCCCATCTCACCGTCACGCCGCTCGATCGCTGCGATGAACGGAAGTTGCGACTTTGCCGTGATCATGGGGCGCGCGAAGGAAATGCCGAGCACGGCCATGACTTGGCGAATCTCGCTGGCAATATCGTCGAAGATCCGGACGAGCCGCTCGTTCATCGAAAGCAGGCAGATTGTGCGATGAAACATCAGCACGGGATCGACGAGATCGGCGCCCGGTCCCTGGCCCGCAATCTCGATCAGGCGGGCGTATTGCGACTTCAATTCGGCAACATCAGCGGCGGTCGCACGCTCGGCAGCAAGCCGGATGGCGCAGACAAGCACGCCCTCGCGCACCTCGTAGAGATTGTCGATGTCCTTCTCCGCGAATTCGCGCACGAAGAAGCCGCGGCGCGGGATGGAAATCAGCAGGCCCTGTTTCTCGAGCAGGCGCGCAGCCTCGCGAACCGGACCGCGGCTGACGCCGAGCTTGCCGGCAATCTGCACCTCGCCCAGACGCTCGCCAGGCCTGAGTTCACCGCTGCCGATGGCGCGCTCGATCTGGAGCTTGACCTGGCTGACCAGGCTGAACATCGGCACCGTTTGGAACATGCGGCGGCCTCTTCGCGGATTCCGGGCGGGCGGTCAGCTTCGCCGGACACGTGAAAAACTGTCAACAGTTTTCTGAGGACAACCCATACCGCTGGATTTGAATGGTCAGCCTGCCCCACCGGGTTTCGATCGGTCATAGTGACGGCATGGCGGCGACGCGACCGATCTTCCTGTTCACCGACTTCGGTCCGAGCCCTTATGTCGGCCAGATGAAAGCGGTGCTTCTGCGCGACGCGCCAGACGCGAAGGTCATCGACCTGTTCGACGATGCACCGGCGCACGATCCGCAATCCTCGGCCTACCTGCTCGCGGCCTATGGTCCCGAGATGCCCGAGGGCTCGACGATCCTTGCGGTCGTCGATCCCGGCGTCGGCGGGGCGCGCGGGGCGATCGCCGTCGAGGCCGACCGGCGCTGGTACGTCGGGCCCGACAACGGCCTCCTGGCGATCGTCGCGCGGCGCGCGGAAGCGGCGCGCGCCTATGACATCCAATGGCGGCCGGAGCGGCTGTCCGCCAGCTTCCACGGGCGCGACCTGTTTGCGCCGGTGGCGGCACGTCTGGCCAAGGGCGAACCGCCGCCGGGGCCTGAGCTGAAGCTGGCGAAGCTGGTCGGCCACGACTGGGCGGAGGACCTGGCCCGCATCATCTACATCGACCGCTTCGGCAATGCCATGACCGGGCTCCGCGTGGAGATCCTGCCCAAGGCGGCGCGTCTGATGGTGGGCACGGCCACTCTGGTGCGCGCACGCACCTTCTCCGACCTGCCGGAGGGGGCATCCTTCTGGTACGAGAACGCCAATGGGCTGGCGGAGATTGCGGTCAACCAGGCGCGCGCCGACGAGGTGCTGGGCCTCGCGGTCGGCACCGAGGTCGAAATCGCCTCGTAGCGGGCAAGGGCCTTACGTCTTGTCGCCGCCGCGCCTGCCCGAGTAGTCTCTGGCGCAATCAACCCAATCCCACGAGGGGGCAAGACCATGAAGCTGGTGCGCTACGGGGCCAAGGGCAAGGAAAAGCCGGGTCTGGTCGACAAGGACGGCGTGCTGCGCGACCTGTCGCGCCGGGCCAAGACGATCAATGCGGATTCGTTGACGCCCGGCGGTCTCGCCAAGCTGCGCAAGCTGGCCAAAGGCAAGCTCCAACCGGTGCGCGGCAAGCCGCGGCTGGGCGTGCCCTGGGACGGCATCGGCAAGATCATCTGCATCGGCTTGAACTTCGCCGATCACGCCAAGGAGGCCGGGGCGCCGATCCCGACCGAGCCTGTCGTGTTCATGAAGCCGAACAGCTCGCTCAACGGCCCGAACGACAAGGTGACCATCCCGAAGGACTCGCAGAAGACCGACTGGGAGGTCGAGCTCGGCATCGTGATCGGTCGCAAGGCCGCCCATGTCGAGGAGAAGGATGCTCTGAAACATGTCGCAGGCTACGTCGTGTGCAACGACGTGTCGGAGCGCCACTACCAGCTCGAGCGCGACGGCGGCCGCCAGTGGATCAAGGGCAAGGGATGCGACACCTTCTGCCCGGTCGGCCCCTATCTCGTCACCGCCGACGAGATCAAGGATCCGCAGAATCTGAAGATGTGGCTGACCGTCAACGGCCAGGTCAGGCAGAACGGCAGCACTTCGACCATGATCTTCGGCTGCGCGCACCTGGTCAGCTATCTCAGCCGCTTCATGACGCTCTATCCGGGCGACCTGATCCTCACGGGCACGCCGCCGGGCGTTGGCCTGGGCATCAAGCCGACGCCCGTGTTCCTCAAGGCCGGCGACGTCGTCAAGGTCGGCATCGAGGGATTGGGCGAGCAGACCCAGACCATGGTCGCCTGGCCCGGCAAGTGAAGTATTCGTTGGGTCGAAGCTAGGAACACCCTTTGCCTCTTGCTGAGCTTGTCGAAGTATGAGGCCGCTGCCATTGCTTCGGAACTGGCCAGCACGGGAGACGCGGTGAGGTCCTCGTCCTTCGACAAGCTCAGAACGAGGCTCGCTCCATCATTTTGTGGGGGACAGCGATGATTCATGCGCTCATATCCCGCCGCGGCTTGTTGCAGTCGTCGGCTGCCTTGTCGATCGCCGCTGTGCTGCCCCGGGGGCTCGCGGCCGCCGAGGCCAAGCTGGTCAACGTCTATAACTTCGACACCTATATCGGCAAGACGACGCGACGGACCTTCACCCAGGCGACCGGCATCCGCGTCAAATACGATCTCTATGGCAGCAATCAGGAGCTGCTGGCCAAGCTGCGCGCCGGCAACCCGGGCTATGACGTGATCTTCCCGTCGGATTTCATGATCGGCACGATGACCAAGCTCGATCTCCTGTCGCCGCTCGACCACGCGAAGCTGCCGAACATGCGGCACCTCGACCCGATGCCCAGGGTCAGCAATCCGCCATCCAATCCGGGACTGAAATACGGCCTGCCCTATCAATGGGGCACGATCGGCATCGGTTACCGCAAGTCCAAGGTCAAGAGCGTTCCTGTCGGCTGGCAGGCGCTGTTCGACAACCCGGCCATGTCCGGTCGCATCGCGCTGCTCTCCGAGCCGCGCGAGGTGCTGGGCTGCGCGCTCAAATACCTGGGACGCTCGGTCAACAGCACCGCGCAGGACGAGATCAATCTCGCGCGCGACCTGATCGTCCGCAACAAGCGGACCTTCAAGACCTTCGCCGCCGACAACGGCCAGGACCTGCTCGCCAACGGCGAGGTCGATCTGGTCATGGAGTACAACGGCGACGTCCTGTCGGTTATGCAGGAGAACAAGGGCCTCGGCTTCGTCGTGCCGCAGGAGGGCACCGTGCTATGGACCGACTTCGCCTGCATTCCCAAGGGTGCGCCGCATCCCGACAACGCGCACGCCTTCATCAATCACCTGCACGACCCGAAGGTGAACGCCGAGATCGCCAACACCATCCACTACGCGAGCACCAACGCGTCCGCAAAGCAGTTCATCAGGGCCGACGACCTCCAGAATCCCTCGATCTATCCGCCGGCCGATCTGATCGCCAAATGCGAGATTCTGCAGGATGTCGGCGACGCGCTGCGGCTCTACGACCGCGCCTGGACCGAGGTGCAGGCGGCATAGCAGGTCGGTGGTTTCGGCGGCCGTTCGAGCGGGCGTAGTCCCTTCGTTTCGGGAAATGGGCTGCCGCGATGCGGCATGATCGCCTCCGCTCCTGGCGCGAGGACGGTGCGGCTTTCTGGGCCCTGACCGCGCCGCCGGTCCTCTGGCTCGTTGCGTTTTTCGTCGTTCCGCTGGCGATGGTCTGGCTCGTCAGCTTCGCCGGCCGCGGACCCCAGGGCCAGGTGCTTCCGGTCGCGACCCTCGAGAACTACGCGCGGGCGCTCGAGCCGATCCACCTTCTGATCATCGCCAAGTCGGTTGCCATCGCGGTCGCGGTCACGGCGATTTGCGTCGTCATTGGCGTGGCCATGGCGCTGGTCATCGCCTTCGCGCCGACCCGCTGGAAGAACCCGCTGCTGCTTCTCGTGATGCTGCCGTTCTGGACCAATCTGTTGATCCGTACCTATTCCTGGATCGCTCTGCTGCGCTCGGAGGGTTTGGTCAATCTGGGATCGGGGTGGCTTCACGAAGCGGCCGACGCGTTGCTTGGGCTCGTCGGCCTCGATGGCCTCATGCCGGCGTTCCAGCCGGTCGAACTGCTCTACAGCACCAGCGCCGTCATTCTCTCGCTGATCCACATCCACTTGCCCTTTGTCGTTCTGCCGGCCTACGCCGCGCTCGAGCGCATCGACCGGGACTGCCTGGAGTCGAGCCTCGACCTGGGCGCCACGCCCGCGCAGACCTTCCGCCTGGTCATGCTGCCGATGGCCATGCCCGGCATCGCCACGGGCGCGCTGATCGCGTTCATTCTCGCGCTGGGCTCGTTCGTCGCGGCCGACCTCCTGGGTGGCACCGACAGCATCATGATCGGCAATCTGATCCAGCGCCAGTTCACGGCGTCCAACGACTGGCAGTTCGGCGCGGCGCTGTCCTTCCTGCTGCTCTACGTCACCTTCGCGCTCGTCTGGCTGAATGCGGCGCGGCGCGCGCGGGTGCCGTCGTGATCGCGCGCCAGATCGATTTCGCCGCCCGGCGCGACCTGCGGGCCGTGCTGGCGGCCGGCCTCGTCTTTCTCTACGCCCCGATCCTCGTCCTGATCGCCTTCAGCTTCAACGATTCCCGCCGCACCGTGGTGTGGCAGGGATTTACCGTCGAGTGGTATCGCCAAGCCTTCGAGGACGAAGCGCTGCTCGAGGCAGCGCTCAACAGCCTGATCGTGGCGGCCGGATCGACGATCCTTTCCACCCTGCTTGGCATCATGCTCGGCCTCGCGCTGCACCGGTATCGCTTCCGGGGCAAGGCCTCGCTCGAGGGGTTGGTCTATCTGCCTATCGTCGTGCCCGAGGTTTGCCTGGGCGTGGCGTTGCTGGTGTTCTTCTCGGCACTCGACGTGACGCTGTCGCTTGCCACTGTCATCGCCGGCCACGTGGTCTTCTCGTTCCCCTTCGTCGCGGTGATCGTGCGTGCGCGGATGGCGGGTTTCGATCCAGCGCTCGAGGAGGCCAGCCGCGATCTGGGCGCCGGCACGTGGCAGACCTTCCGTTGCATCATGTTGCCGCATATGCTGCCGGGAATCGCCGCCGGCGCCCTGATCGCGCTGACGCTTTCGCTCGACGACTTCGTTGTCACCTTTTTCACCTCGGGACCGGGCTCGACCACCTTGCCGATCAAGATCTACGCCATGGTTCGCTTCAGCGTGACGCCCGCCGTCAACGCCGCTTCGACGGTGCTCATCCTGCTGACGGCGCTCGCCGCCGCGGCGGCCATGGCGCTCAACCGGCGCGACACCACGCGCGAGCTGCCCTGATGGCCGCGATCATCGAGGTCCGCGACGCAACCAAGCGCTTCGGCGCCCATGCCGCCGTCGACCGCGTATCGCTCAGCGTGGCCGAGGGCGAGTTCTTCGCCCTCCTGGGACCGTCCGGCTGCGGCAAGACCACGCTGCTCCGGCTGATTGCCGGCTTCGAAACGGCCGATGGCGGCAGCATCGCGATCGATGGGACGGACATGACCGGTGTGGAGCCGCAGGACCGTCCGGTCGGCATGGTGTTCCAGTCCTACGCGCTGTTTCCGCACATGACCGTCGCCGGCAATGTCGGCTACGGCCTGCGCGTGACGGGTGTGGCAAAATCCGAGATCGAGCGCCGGGTGGCCGAGACCCTGGCGCTGGTCAAGCTCGACGGCTATGCCGAGCGCATGCCGGCCCAGCTCTCGGGCGGGCAGCGCCAGCGCGTGGCGCTCGCCCGTGCGCTGGTCAAGCGGCCGCGGGTGCTCCTGCTTGACGAGCCGCTCTCCGCGCTCGACGCCAAGCTGCGCGAGCAGATGCGCCATGAGCTGGTGCGCCTGAAGCAGTCGGTCGGCATCACCTTCGTGATCGTCACCCATGACCAGAGCGAGGCGCTGTCGATGGCGGACCGGGTCGCCGTCATGGAGCTTGGCCGCGTCCGTCAGATTGCGGCGCCCGACGAGCTCTACGAGCATCCCAACTGCCGCTTCGTCGCGGAGTTCATCGGGCGGATCAACCTGTTCGACGGCCGCGCCGCGGGCGTTGTCGAGGAGGCTGGAGGGCGCCGGCTGATCGTCGAAGGCGCCGCGCTCGGCCGCGTCGGCGTGCCGATGAACGGCGCGAGCGCGGCCGCGTCGGCACTCGCCGTCGGCGTGCGACCGGAAAAGGTTCGGCTCGACGCGGCCGAGCCCGACGATCAGCGGATTCGGCTCCAGGGCCGCGTCGTCGAGATCGCCTATTTCGGCGAGACAAGCCAGATCATGCTGGCGCTCGATGGCGGCGCCACGGTCTCCGCGGCACTGACCAACGCCACGCGGTCGGTGCGGCCTGGCGTCGCGGTCGGCGACGTGCTGTGGGCGTCGTGGGATCCAGCCGACACGCTGGTGCTTGAGACCTAGCGGCGGGCATCAGGCCATGGCGACCGCTCGATCCCTCCCGCTGTGGCGCTCGTTGCTGTTCGTTCCTGTGAATGTCGAGAAGTTCGTCGCGACGGCGCATACGCGCGACGTCGACGGCATCCAGCTCGATCTCGAAGACAGCGTGCCGGTGAGCGAGAAGGACACGGCGCGCAAGTTGATCGAAGCTGCCGTGCCGCGGGTCGCGCGCGGCGGCGCCGACGTCGTGGTCAGGATCAACCGGCCGCTGGCGCTTGCGGTGCGCGACATCGAGGCGGCCGTGCTGCCCGGCGTGGCGGCGCTCGCGCTTCCCAAGGTCACGGGCGCCGATCACATAAGGCTGCTGTCCGAGCTGGTCGGCGACTGCGAGCGCACGCGCGGCATGGCGGAAGGCTCGGTCAAGTTCATCGCCATGGTGGAAACGGCGAACGCCTATTTTCACATGCGCGACATCGCGTCGGCCAATCCGCGCGTGGTCGCCATGACGCTGGGTGCCGAGGATTTCGCGACCTCGGTCGGCATGCTGCCCGAGCCCGACGGCCTCATCAGTCCCAATATCGAGATGGTGATCGCGGCGGCGGCCGCCGGCATCCTGCCGATGGGCTTCGTCGGCTCGATTGCCGAAATTTCCGACATGGCGGCGTTCCGCGCCACGATCCGGCGCGCGCGCAAGCTGGGCTTTCGCGGCGCGTCCTGCATCCACCCCCGCCAGGCCGTGATCTTGAACGAAGAATTCGCTCCCGGCGCCGACGAGGTCGCCGATGCCAGGCGCGTGATCGCCGCCCATGAAGCCGCGGCCAACCAGGGGCGCGGCGCGATCAGCCTGGATGGACGGATGATCGACGTGCCGATCGTCGAGCGCGCCAAGGCGACCGTGGCTTGGGCAGATGCGATCGCCGCCCGTTTGGCCAAGCGGGCGGCGGCCGGAACGACAAGGGATTAGCGTTGTTGGAAGCCCAGTGGCTCGGCCACGCCGGCGAACAGCAGGCGCGTGAGCGCCGGTGACATCTCGCCGCGCCAATCCTCGTCGCCGCTGAGAATGATCGCCTCGGGGGCCGCGCCGAACAGCTGATCGTTGCCAGGATTGCGCCGGAAGAGGCCGAGGCTGAGCGCGAGAATGCTGCCGCCCGGCGACGACAAGTCGCTGCCGCCGGCGCGCGCCACGAGGTGGAGCGCCACCACCAGCATGCCCTGCGCCGCGACGCGTTCGTCGTTGCGACGAAGCATGACAACCTCGATCTTGGGGCCGCCGGCAAACGACTGTGTCCAGACATGCTGGGCGAGCTCGCAGATCTCCTCGGCGCCGACCGCCGACATGGTGCCGTCGAGCGAGTCGAGCCGGCACAGCAGACCGATGCGCTGAACGCCGCGGAACACAGGCAATGGCGACGTGGCCTCGACGGCTGGCGCGATCATCGCCAGGGCAAGGAAGCCGAGGAGAGCGGCGCGAAACAGGAGCTGAGGCATGGGAACCCCCCGGGCGAAGTACTCCTACCTACCACGAGGCGCCGCGAACGGCCAAGGCAACCGCCGGCGAAAATGATTGAGAGACATCCCGCATCCCGCCACCATGTCGCCTCCGTCGATCCTCCCGGGGGCCCGAACCTGATATGACCTTCTCTCTCCTGGCGCGCTGTCCGCGCACCGGCCAGTTCGGCATGGTCATTTCGTCGTCCAGCGTCTGCGTGGCGAGCCGTTGCGTCTGGCTGCGCGCCGGCGTCGGCGCGGTCGGCACGCAGAACATCACCGATCCGCGGCTCGGTCGTCTCGGTCTCGATCTGCTGGCCCAGGGCATGGGGGCGGCTTCCGTGCGCGACCGCCTGGTCGACGCGCAGCCCTTCGCGGCCTACCGCCAGCTCATCGTGCTCGACGGCGACGGGCGCTCCGCCGTCCACAGCGGCGCACGTACATTGGGGATTCACGCCACGGCGGCGGGCGAGGCCTGCGCCGCAGGCGGCAATCTCCTTGCCCACGACGGCATCCCCAAGGCCATGATCGCCGGCTACATGGCGGCGCCCGAGGCCGAACTCGCCGAGCGCCTGGTGCGTGCACTGGAGGCGGGCCTGGCCGCGGGCGGCGAGGCGGGCGACGAGCATTCGGCCGGCATCAGCGTGGTCGACCGTCACGTCTGGCCGATCTGCGATCTGCGCGTCGACTGGCAAGACGATCCGATCGGCGAGCTGCGCCGCGTCTGGGAGATCTATCGGCCGCAGATGAAGGACTATCTCACGCGCGCGCTAGACCCGACCTCGGCGCCGTCCTACGGCGTGCCGGGCGACCCATAGGAGTCCGATCGATGAGCGAGCATGACAGGAAATCCGCCGCGTTTGTCGAGGCGCACCGGCGGCCCGGCATCATCGTGCTGCCGAACGCGTGGGACGTCGGCAGCGCGATCATCATGGCCGAGGCGGGATTCCCCGCGATCGCGACCACGAGCGCCGGCGTTGCCTTTGCGCAAGGCTTGCCGGACGGCCAGGCCATGTCGCGCGAAGCCATGCTCGAGATCGCTGGCCGCATTGCCGCTGCCGTTCCGATACCCGTGACCGCTGATCTCGAAGCGGGCTACGGCAAGGCCCCGGAGGACGTCGCAGCCACGGTCAAGGCCGCGATTGCGGCCGGGCTCGCCGGCTGCAACATCGAGGACAGCACGAACGATCCCGACCATCCACTGCTGGATATCGGCCTCGCGACCGATCGGATCAAGGCGGGCGCAGAGGCCGCGCGCGCGTCGGGCCATCCTTTCGTGCTCAATGCACGCGCCGATCCGCTGCTTTCGCGCGGCGGCTTCGACGAGACGAAGTTCGCCGAGGCGGTGAAGCGCGCCAATGCCTACCGCTCCGCAGGCGCCGATTGCCTGTTCGTGCCTGGTCCGATGGACGCCGGCACGATCGGCCGCCTGGTGCGCGAGATCGACGGACCGCTCAACGTCCTGGGCGCGCGCGGTGGCCAGCGCAGCGAGCTCACCGTGGCCGACCTGGAAAAGCTCGGCGTCAAGCGCATCAGCATCGGCGGCAGCCTGTCGGTGGCGGTGCTCGGCTTCGTCCGCCGCGCCGTGGCGCAGATCCGCGATCAGGGCGTTTTCGACTACGGCGACGGCGCCCTGTCGAATGCCGAGGTCAACCGGATCATGAAGTCCTACCGGTCGCGCTAGCGCCTCGGAACCGCCGATGCCCCCCGGGCGGAGAACCTCTGACGGAAACCTCTCTTGCCCACGCTCACCCGCGGCCTGATCGTTCTGCTCGGCTCGCTCACGGCGTTCGCGCCGCTGACCATCGACATGTATCTGCCGAGCCTGCCGACGCTCGAGCGCAGCTTCGGCGCGACGCCGTCGCAGGTGCAGCTGACCTTGTCGACCTTCCTCGCCGGCCTGGCGATCGGGCAGATCTTCTACGGGCCGCTCTCCGACCGCTTCGGCCGCCGGATGCCGCTCATGATCGGGCTGGCGATCTATGTGGCGGCATCGGTCGGATGCGCGCATGCGCCGGACATCGAATCGCTGGTGGCGCTGCGTTTCCTGCAGGCGATCGGCGGCTCGGCCGGGGCCGTGATCGCGCGCGCCGTGGTGCGCGACATGGTCGGGCCGCAGGAATCGGCGCGCGTCTTTTCGACCCTCATGCTCGTCATGGGCGTCGCGCCGATTCTGGCCCCGCTGCTCGGCGGCTATGTGCTGCTGTGGTTCGGATGGCAGGCGATCTTCTGGTCGCTCGCGGCTTTCGGCCTCGGCTGCCTGGTCTCGGTGGCTTGGCGGCTGCATGAGACGCGGCTGGCGCCGGCCCGAGTCTCCGGCGGCATTGGTGCCGCGCTCGGCGTCTATCGCCGCATTCTCGCCGACCGCCGGTTCCTCGGTTATTTCGTGGCCTCGGGTTTCGGCACCGGCGGCATGTTTGTCTACATCACGGCGTCGCCGCACCTCTTCATCGAGGTCTACGGCGTCCCGGCCCAGGCCTATGGCTGGCTGTTCGGCATGAACGCAGCCGGCCTGATTGCCGCCGCCCAGCTCAATCACTTCCTGCTGCGCCGTGCCTCGCTCTATCGCGCGCTCGAAATCGGCGTGACGGCGAACCTCGTCTCGGCCGTTGTCCTGCTGGCGGTGGCGCTGCTCGGCATCGGCGGACTGCCGGCGCTGCTGGCGCCCCTGTTCGCCGTGATCGCGAGCCTGGGCATCGTGCTGCCCAACGCGGCCGCGGCGGCACTCGCCGCCCATGGCGTCCATGCCGGCAGCGCCTCGGCGCTGATGGGCACGGCGACCTTCCTCACGGGCGCGCTGGCTGCGGCCATTGTCGCTACCTTCCACACGGACTCGGCGCTCGCCATGGCCCTGGTCATCGCGGCGAGCTCGGTCATCGCCTTTGTCGGCCATCGGCTTCTGACGGGGCGATAGCATGGCCATGCCAACGGTCCGCCATCCAGGACTTCCAGCTTGACGGAAGCAGGCGACGCGTGATCATGGCCTGAGCATAACGCGGCCCGGGGCCTCACATCTCGTCACAAGACGGTGAAGTCGGTCCTGCGGGCCGCGCTGCCCGCAGGACCGGAAAAGTCGGCGCTACGCCGCCTTCATCATGTTGCGCAGCACGTACTGCAGGATGCCGCCGTGACGGTAGTATTCGACCTCGTCGGCGGTATCGATGCGGCACAGCACCTTGATCGTCTCGCTCTGGCCGTTGGCGCGCTTGATCGTCACCGTCACGTCCATGCGGGGCGTGATGCCGCCGCCGATGCCGGTGATGTCGTAGACCTCGCTGCCGTCGAGCTTGAGCGACTGACGCGTCATGCCGTCCTTGAACTGCAGCGGCAATACGCCCATGCCGACCAGGTTCGAGCGATGGATGCGCTCGAAGCTCTCGACGATCGCCGCCTTGATGCCGAGCAGCGTCGTGCCCTTGGCCGCCCAGTCGCGCGACGAGCCGGTGCCGTATTCCTTGCCGGCGATGACCACGAGCGGCACGCCGTCGGCCTGGTACTTCATCGAAGCGTCGTAGATCGACATCTGCTGGCCGGACGGCATGTGGCGCGTCATGCCGCCCGACGTGCCGGGCGCCACCTCGTTCTTGAGGCGGATGTTGGCGAAGGTGCCGCGCATCATCACCTCGTGATTGCCGCGCCGCGCGCCGTACTGGTTGAAGTCCTCCGGGCGCACCTGTCGCTGCAGCAGGTATTCGCCGGCCGGTCCGTCCTTCTTGATGTTGCCGGCGGGCGAGATGTGGTCGGTCGTGATGCTGTCGCCGACCATCACCAGCGGCCGGGCGTTCTTGATGTCGCCGAAGGTGCCCGGCTCCTTCTTCATGCCGACGAAGTACGGCGGGTTCTTCACGTAGGTCGAGCCGTCGTTCCACTTGTAGGTCAGGCCGACGGCGGTCTCGATCTTCTGCCAGTCCGTGCTGCCTTGGAACACGTTGCTGTAGCGCTTGCGGAACATCTCCGGCGTCAGCTTGGCGCGGATCGTGTCCTGGATCTCCTGGTTCGAGGGCCAGATATCCTTGAGGAAGACCGGCTTGTCGCCGTCGCCCATGCCGAGCGGCTCGTTGAGCAGGTCGCGCGTCATCGTGCCGGCCAGCGCATAGGCGACGACCAGCGGCGGCGAGGCGAGATAGTTCGCCTTGACGTGCGGGTTGACGCGGCCTTCGAAGTTGCGGTTGCCCGACAGCACGGAGCAGACCACGAGATCGCCCGCCTCGACCGCCTTGGCGATCGGCTCGTCGAGCGGGCCGGAATTGCCGATGCAGGTCGTGCAGCCGTAGCCGACGAGGTTGAAGCCGAGCTTGTCGAGCTCGGTCATCAAGCCGGCGGCGGATAGATAGTCGGTCACGACCTGCGAGCCCGGGGCCAGCGAGGTCTTGACCCAGGGCTTGGAGCGCAGGCCCTTCTTCAGCGCGTTGCGCGCAAGCAGGCCGGCGCCGACCAGGACCGAGGGATTGGACGTGTTGGTGCAGCTCGTAATCGCGGCGATCACCACGTCGCCGTCCCTCAGTTCGTGGTTGCGACCCTCGACCTTCACGCTGCGGTCGCCGCCGCCCATGTCCTTGACCGCAACCTTGAACGAGGAGGCCGCGTCGGTCAGCGGCACGCGGTCCTGCGGCCGCTTCGGCCCGGCGAGCGAGGACACGACCGTGCCCATGTCGAGCTCGAGCGCATCGGTGAACACCGGATCGGGCGTCTTGGCGTCGCGCCACATGCCCTGGGCCTTGGCGTAGGCCTCGACCAGCGCCACGCGGTCGGGATCGCGACCGGTGAATTTGAGGAAGTCGACGGTCGCCTGGTCGATCGGGAAGAAGCCGCAGGTGGCGCCGTATTCGGGCGCCATGTTGGCAATCGTGGCGCGGTCGGCGAGCGTCATGTTGTCGAGGCCGGGTCCGAAGAACTCGACGAATTTGTTGACCACGCCCTTCTTGCGCAGCATCTGCGTCACGGTCAGCACGAGGTCGGTCGCGGTCGTGCCTTCCTTCATCTTGCCGGTCAGCTTGAAGCCGATCACCTCGGGGATCAGCATGGAGACCGGCTGGCCGAGCATGGCGGCCTCGGCCTCGATGCCGCCGACGCCCCAGCCGAGCACGGCCAGGCCATTGACCATGGTCGTGTGGCTGTCGGTGCCGACCAGCGTGTCGGGATAGGCCACCGTCTTGCTGCCGTCCTCGGCGGTCCACACGACCTGGGCCAGGTACTCGACGTTGACCTGGTGGCAGATGCCGGTGCCCGGCGGCACGACGCGGAAATTGCCGAACGCGGTCTGGCCCCAGCGCAGGAAGGCGTAGCGTTCGCCATTGCGCTCGAACTCGAGCTTGACGTTCTGGTCGAACGCCTTGGCGGTGCCGAAGGCGTCGACCGCAACGGAGTGGTCGATCACCAGGTCGACCGGCGACAACGGGTTGATCCGGCGCGGGTCGCCGCCCAGCGCCACCATGGCGTCGCGCATGGCCGCAAGGTCGACGACGGCCGGCACGCCGGTGAAGTCCTGCATCAGCACGCGCGCCGGACGGAAGCCGATCTCGCGATCGGATCGCTTGTCCCGGAGCCACTGGGCCATCGCCTTGATGTCGACGTCGGTGACCGATCGCCCGTCCTCATAGCGCAGCAGGTTCTCGAGCAGGACCTTGAGCGAGAAGGGCAGGCGGTCGATGTTGCCCAGCGACTTCGCCGCCTCGGGCAGGCTGTAGTATTCGTACGACTTCGAGCCGACCTTGAGCGTGCTGCGGGCGTTGAAGCTGTTCTTGGCCTGGGCGGTCACGGCAATCCCTCCATTCGCGCGCGCGCAGGGGCGATGATCTTGAGAGCCGGATTCCCCCGCGCCTTTTGTGGCTAAAAGCCTTTCGCGCCAGCCCTCTAGCGGAACCGGCTGCTAACATACGCCAGTTGCCGGCCAAGTCCAGGGCCGGCATGTCAGGCACGCCAAAAGATGTGGGCCGAAAAGGGCTTGGCCGGCCATCACAGGGGCGTCGGCCCTGACTGGCATCCGGCGCCCAAAGCCTCTTGGGGCAGGTCGCGGGAGAGTGTCGAGCATGGCGAGGAGACGATTGTCACGGCGGCGGATACATTTCGGTGACAATATTTCGGTGACAGTGCACTTAATTGACTCTGCGCCGGCCGCCTGACACACTTGACCATGGCCCGTCTCGCCCGCGTCGTAGTCCCCGGCCTGCCGCATCACGTCACGCAGCGCGGCAACGGCCGCCAGCGCACCTTCTTCTCCGACGACGATTACAAGCTCTACCGCCGGCTGCTGGCCGAGAGCTGCCGGTCGGCCGGCGTCGCCTGCTGGGCCTATGTGCTGATGCCCAACCACGTCCACGCCATTCTCGTGCCGCGGGAGGCGGACGGGCTGCGCGCGGCGCTGGCGCGCACGCACCGCGCCTATGCCGGCATCGTCAACGCCCGGCGCGGCCGCACCGGCCATTTCTGGCAGGGCCGCTTCGGCGCGGTCGCCATGGACGAGGCGCATGTGGCGACCGCCTTCGCCTACGTGCTGCTCAACCCGGTGCGCGCCCGCCTGGCCGCACGGGCCGTCGATTGGAAGTGGTCGAGCGCGCGCGCCTATCTCAAGGACGCCGACGATGGGCTGACCGAGACCGGGCCGATCCGCGAGCGCTTCGACGATGTCGCCGCCCTGCTCGACGACGACGCGGCGCTGGCGCGCATCCCGCGCCTGCGCAGGGCCGAGACGATCGGCCGGCCGCTCGGCTCGGACAAGTTTCTCGCCGGCCTCGAGCGGCGCACGGGATGGCGGCTCGCGCCGGCCAAGCGTGGGCCGAAGCCGCAAGACGGGGTTGAACGTCGCTGACGCCGAGCGATCGCGCCGCGGATAATTGAATGCACTGTCACCGCAATTATGACGGCGCGTCGTCGTCGTTGGACTACGTGTTGCTGTGCACCAGCCGGGTCAGCACGTCGCCGAGGCGCTCGAAATCCGCCATGTCATTGTAGGCCTGCGCCGACAGGCGAAGCCAGATGCCGTCGGCGAGCGGGTGGATCGGCGCATCGCAATCGAACTCGTCGAGCAGGCGGCCGCGCAATTCCTGCGCGCGCTCGGCCGTGGCAGGGTCGCCGACCGGCAGCCGGACCAGCGCCATGGCGGCATGAAGCGCGCCGGTCGCGCCGATCTCGGTGCCCAGGCGTGACGCCAGCATCTGCGCCGCCGCGCCGGCGAGCGCGGCATTGCGCGCGCGCAGCGCAGGGCCGCCGAGGCTGGCGTGGAAATCGAGCGCCGCCTCGACGGCCAGGAAGTTGCTCGGATCGCGCGTGCCCGTCCAATCGAACTCGGCGAGGAAACCCTTGGCATAGCCGTGCGAAATCGTCACCGGGTGCAGCCCGTCCTGGCGGTCGGGACGCGCCCACAGGAAGCCGCAGCCCTTGGGCGCCATCAGCCATTTGTGGCAGTTGCCGGCATACCAGTCCGCACCCAACCGGCCGAGGTCGAGGTCGACCTGGCCCGGCCCGTGCGCGCCATCGATCAGCACGCGCGCCCCCGCCGCGTGGCAGGCGGCGATCATGCGCTCGATCGGCAGCACGAGCGCGCTCGGCGAGGTGATGTGATCGATGACCGCGATGCGCGTGCGCGGATTGAGCGCCCGCTTCAGCCCGTCGACGATTGCGTCCGCACTCGGCTGCGGAAACGGCGTGACCGCCTCGACAACCTTGGCGCCGCTGCGCTCGGCGACGAAGCGCGCGGCGTTGCGGACCGCTGCGTAACCGTGGCTGAGCACGAGAATTTCGTCGCCGGGCGACAGGCGCAGCGAGCGCAGCACTGCATTGCAGCCGACCGTGGCGTTCTCGACGAAGGCCAGATCCTGGCCGTCAGCCCCGAGGAAGGCGGCAAGGCGCCCGGCTGCCTGGCGCAGCGCGTCCGGCAGCACGCGGCGCATGAAGCGCGTCGGCTGCTCCTCGAGACGCCGGCGCCACTCGTCCTGGGCCTCGAGCACGACACGCGGTGTCGCGCCGAACGAGCCGTGGTTGACCGTCAGCGCCTTCGGGTCGAGGTGCCATTGCGGGCGCAAAACCGACCCGTACACGGGCCCCGCGAGCGCGGTGTCCTTGTCGATAGAACGTTGCAGCATCAACGATTGTCCCGAATCCCTGGCGCCCCCGCACTATTGCCATATGACATCGGAACCGCGGCGAAGTCCAGATGCGGCCCAAATCGCTGCGATACGCATGAGGCGCGGATCGGGCCTATTCCGCCGCCCGCGCCTGGATTCCCGCTTGCCTGGCCGTCTGCACCGCAGTCAGCCGGTCGAGTTCGCCGGCAAGCGCTGGGGAGATCTTGGTGAGCGGCAGTCGGCATTCCAGCGACCTGATCAGGCCCTGGCGCCACAGGCAGTACTTGATCGGCATCGGATTGGCTTCCCGGAAGAGAAGCGGCACCAAGCCTTCGAGCCCGGCCCAGATGGCGCGGGCCCCGTGGTGGTCGTTGGCGGCCATGCGCTGATGGACGGCGACGAACTCGGCGGTCCTGAGATGCGCCGCGGCGAGGATGCCGCCGTCCGCACCATGGGCAAGCATGGTGAAGAAGCTGGCGTCGTCGCCGGTCATGACCGCGAAATCCTTCGGTCGCCGGCGCAGCAGGTCGAGCGACTGGGCGAGGTTGCCCGATGAATCTTTGACGCCGACGATGTTGGGCAGCTCCGCCAGCGCCAAGAGCGTATCGTTGTCGAGATTGACCGCGGTGCGGTAGGGAATGTTGTAGATCAGGATCTGCCGGTCGGTCGCCTCGGCCATCCGCGTGAAATGCTGGCGCAGCCCGTCCTGGCTCGGGCGGTTGTAGTAGGGACAGACCGAAACGATGCCGGGGAACGCATAGCGCTCCAGCGCGCGCAGCGTCTTGACCACTTTGGCGGTGGAATTGCCGCCGACGCCGACGAACACGGGCACGCGCCCGTCGACCACGGCGAGCGTCGCCTCGACGAGCGCCATCATCTCGTCGTCGTCGATCGTCGGACTCTCGCCCGTCGTTCCCAACGGGAAGATGCCGCTCACGCCGAGACCGAGATAGTGCTCGAGCAGCAACGCGTAGCCCTCGAGATCGACTTCGCCTCCGACGAAGGGCGTAACGACCGGCAGCCAGACTCCCTGGATCGTTGATGACATGATGTCTGGCTCCCTCAGAGCACGCCCATGCGTTCGACCAGCGGCACGGCAGCCGCCGGACGCGCCTTGGGCCTGGGCATGAGCTGCTCGGCGATCTGGACGGCGTTGAGTGCCGCACCCTTGAGCAATTGGTCGCCCGCCGCGAACATCATGACCGACCGGCCGGTCGGGTCGCTCGCGTCGCGGCGGATGCGCCCGACCAGCACGTCGCCCTGGCCCGAGGCGTCCTTCGGCATCGGGAAGCGGTTGTTGGCGACGTCGTCGACGACGCGCACGCCCGGCGCGTCGTCGAGAATGCTGCGCACCTCGTCGGGATCGATCGGCTGTTCGCATTCCAGGCTGAGCGACATGGCGTGCGCGCGCAGCACGGGCACCCGCACGCAGGTCGCGGTGATGCGCAGCTCCGGATCGCCGAAGATCTTGCGCGTCTCGTTCATCACCTTGGTTTCTTCGCCGTTGTAGCCGGTCTCCCTGTCGATGCTCGTGTTGTGGCTGAACAGGTTGAAGGCGTAGTCGTGCGGCAGGACGCGGTTGGCATAGGCGCGGCCATCGAGATAGGCGCGCGTCGACTCGCGCAGCTCCTCCATGGCGGCTGCCCCAGCACCCGAGGCCGCCTGGTAGGTCGTGAGCGTCAGCCGGCGAATGCGGTTCTTGCGGTGGATCGGCCACAGCGCCACGGCGGCAATGATCACGACACAGTTCGGGTTGGCGATGATGCCTCCGTGCCCGGCGATCGTCTCGGCATTCACCTCGGGCACGACCAGCGGCACGGCTGGATCCATGCGGAAGGCCGAGGAATTGTCGACGACGACCGCGCCCTCGCGCGCCGCGATCGGCGCGAAATGGCGCGACACCGTGGCGCTGGCGGAGAACAGCGCGACGTCGACGCCCGCGAAGCTGGCCTCGGACAGCTCCTCGACCGGAATCTCGTCGCCGATGAACGACATGGTCTTGCCGGCCGAGCGCGCGGAGGCGTAGAGGCGCAGGGCGGAGAGCGGGAAATAGCGCTGCTCCAGGCAGGCCACCATTTCCGCGCCGACCGCGCCGGTCGCCCCGACGATGGCGACGACGGGCACGGCAGGCAGGCGGCGCAGACTGCCGCCGGTGCCGGGCTGAATCGGGAAACGCTTGATCTTGCTCTGGCGCATGCCCTGTCTCCATCGTTGAGCCGGGAGAGACGGGGCGCCGGAAATTCGAAGGCCCCGTCCGTTTCCGGCGGGGCCCCTGGGTCTGCTATGCCGCTCCGATCAGCGCGCGCATGCCCAAGACGCCCCACCGGGGGTCTTATTGACGGCCGTACGCTTCTGCATTGAGCGGAACATGGCGGCGACGCTATCGCATGCCGGCACGACTGGCAAGGGCAATGTGCGACATGTCGTCCACCGTCACACGCCGAGCCAGCGGTGTTGCGTCGCTGCGTCAGCGGCGAGCGCTGCCGGATTGTCTGCATACACGACGCGGCCCTTGGCCAGCACGATGACGCGGTCGGCGACCTCGGCGAGTGCGCCGAGATCCTTGTCGACGATCAGGGCCGCCATGGAGGTGGCGCGGATGCGCTTGATCACCGCCCAGATCTCGCGGCGCACCAGGGGCGCCAGCCCCTCGGTCGCCTCGTCGAGGATGAGCAGGTCCGGATTGGTCATGAGCGCGCGCCCGATGGTCAGCATCTGCTGCTCGCCGCCCGAGAGCTGCGCGCCGGTGCTGCCAATCCGCGCGGCCAGGCGCGGAAACAACTCGAGCACGCGGTCGAGCGTCCAATCGCTGCGTCCCTCCGGCCCCGGACGCGCGGCCATGACCAGGTTCTCCCGCGCCGTCAGCGTCGGGAAGATGCCGCGTCCCTCGGGAACGTAGCCGATGCCGAGCCGCGCGATCGCATATGGCCGCGCCCGTGCCACGTCCCGGCCCTTGATCCTGACCGCGCCGCGGCTGGGCGGCGTCAGGCCGAGGATGGCGCGGATCGTCGTGGTCTTGCCCATGCCGTTGCGGCCCATGAGGGCCACGGCCTCGCCGGCGCCGAGCGTCAGGTCGATGCCGTGCAGAATGTGGCTCGGGCCGTAATGAGCGTGCAGGCCGCGAACCTCGAGCAGCGCGGTCATGGCGTCGCTCCGCCGCCGAGATAGGCGTCCTGCACGGCGCGACTCCGGCGCACGGCCTCTACCGTTCCGGTCTCGAGCACTTCGCCGTTGACCATCACGGTGAGCTGCCCGGCAACGGCGAACACCGCATCCATATCGTGCTCGATCAGGATGATGGTGTGCCCGCCCGCGAGGCGCTGGAGGAGCTCGATGACGCGCCGCGACTCCTCGTGTCCGGTGCCGGCCAGCGGCTCGTCGAGCAGCAGCAGAGACGGCTGCGTGGCCAGCAGCATGCCGATCTCGAGTTGCCGCTGCTCGCCATAGCTGACCGACGAGGCGACGGCGTTGCGCCGGCCGCTCAATCCGCAGGCCATGAGCGCCCGTTCGGCTTGTTCATTCACCTCTGAGAGCGCGTCGGCCGCGCCGACGAAGCGCATCGAGGAGGGCAGGCGCGCCTGGGCCGCCAGTCGCACATTCTCGAAGCACGTGAAGGACGAGAAGACGTTGGTCTTCTGGTAGCTGCGTCCGATGCCGAGCCGGGCGATCCGGTCCGGCGTCAGGCCGGTGATGTCGCGTCCGGCGAACGTGATGCGCCCGGCGCTCGGCGTGAGCTCGCCTGACAGGAGATTGAGCAAGGTCGACTTGCCGGCACCATTCGGGCCTATGACGGCGTGCACGATGCCCTTGTCGAAGGCGAGCGACACGCCGTTGACCGCATGCAAAGCCCCGAAGCTCTTGCGCAGCCCGTCGGTGCGGAGCAGCGGCTCAGCCATCGCCGTTTTTCTCCTCCGCGGGCTCGGCGGCCGGGCGCGGGCGTACGAGCAACCCGGCCAATCCATTGGGCAGGAATAGGACAACGGCGACAACGAAGACGCCGAAGACGAGCAGCCAGTGCTCGGTCAATCCCTCGAGCCAGGTCTCGAGCAGGACGATGACGAAGGCGCCGAGCACCGGGCCGAACAGGGTACCCATGCCGCCGAGGATCACCATCATCAGGACGAGACCCGACTCGCGCCAGCCGAGCATGGCGGGATTGACCACGCCGAACTGCACCGCGTTGAGATAGCCGGCGAGCCCGGCCAGCGTGCCCGCGATCACGAAGGCAACGAGCTTGTAGTGCTGCACGGGATAGCCGAGCGCGCGCGTGCGCGGCTCGTTGACGCGGATACCGGCGATCACCCGGCCGAACGGCGCGCGCAGCAGCATGACGAGCAGGGCGTAGCTGAGCGCGAGCCAGCCCAGCACGAAATAGAAGAAGGCCGTGCGATTGCGCAGATTGAGCAGATCGTAGCCGGCGACGCTCACCGTCGGCTTGGTGTTGACGAACATGCCGTCGGAGCCGCCGAGCGCGACATAGTCGTTGAACAGGTAGTAGAGCATCTGGCCGAAGGCCAAAGTGATCATGATGAAGTAAATGCCCGAGGTGCGCAGGCTGAGCCAGCCGATGACCGCGGCCGCCGCGGCGCTGACGACGAGCGCCAGCGGCAAGGTCGTCCATAGCGAGACCAGGTCGAGGTGGCGCTGCGCCAGGGCCAAGGCGTAGCCGGCGAGACCGAAAAACGCGGCATGACCGAGGCTGACGAGCCCGACATAACCGACCAGCAGATCGAGGCTGATCGCGAAGATAGCGACCAGCATGATCTTGGTGACGAGCTGAAGGTAGTAGCGGTCGGCGAGCGCGGGAAAGATCAGCAGCACGCCGAGGCCGAGGCCGAGCACGATCAAGGCAGGGCGCGACGTTGCGGTCATCGCGGGGCACTCATCGGCGTCCGAACAGCCCCAGCGGGCGCCAGACCAGGACCATGGCCATCAGCGCGTAGATCGTCAGGCCGGAAACCTGGGGCAGCAGCACGCGGGCGAAGGTGTCGGCAAGCCCGATCAACAGGGCGCCGACCAACGCGCCCTTGATCGAGCCGATGCCGCCGATCACGACGACGACGAAAGAGTAGATCAGGATCTGCTCGCCCATGCCGGGATAGACCGAGCTGACCGGCGCCGACAGCATGCCGGCGAAGGCAGCGAGCGCCGCACCTAGGCTGAACACCAGGGCAAACAGCCGGTCGATGTCGAGGCCGAGCGCTTCGACCATCTCGCGATTGCTGGCGCCGGCGCGGATCGTCATGCCGAGTCGCGTGTGCTGGATCAGCAGGTACATGCCGGCGGCGACCGCGATGCAGCAGGCCGACATGAAGAGGCGGTAGATCGGATAGGCCTGCGCCTCGGTCAGCGGAATCGAACCGGTGAGCGACGACGGTATGAGCACCCCATGCACGTCGTTGCCCCAGATCAGGCGTTGCCCCTCGTTGAAGATCAGGATCAGCCCGTAGGTGAGCAGGACCTGATAGAGGTGGTCACGCGCATAGAGGTGGCGAATCAGCACGCGTTCGACCAGCCAGCCGACGGCGAGCGCGACAACAAGCCCCAGCACGAGGGCGAGCGCGAAACTTCCCGTCTCGCGCACCAGCCAGAAGGCCAGATAGGCGCCGATCATGTAGAAGGAACCATGGGCCAGATTGATCACGCCCATGATGCCGAAAATGAGCGTCAATCCGCTCGCCACCAGGAACAGCAGGAAGCCGTACTGGACGCCATTCAGCGTCTGGATCAGGAAGAACGAGGCATCCATTGACGGCGGCGTGGCCTTCATAGTTGTAGGGGCGCAGCATGCTGCGCCCCTACATCGGTCTCGATGGTTCCGACGAGGTTTACGCCATCTTGCAGCCCTTGGCCGGATCGGCGAGCGCTTCGTGCGCGACGCCGAGGAAGACTTCCTGCCCCGGCGCCTTGACCTGGCGAAGATAGATGTTCTGGATCGGATTGTGCGCCTTGGAGAAGGTGAACTTGCCGCGCGGACTGTCGATCGTCGCTTTCTCCATCGCCGCGATGATCTGCTTCTTGGCACCCGTGTCGCCGTTGACGGCGGCATAGGCCTGCACGAGGAACGTGCCGGTGTCGTAGCCCTGGACGGCATAAACGTCGGCATCGCGGTTGGTCGCCGCCTTGAAGTCGGCGCGGAACTTCTTGTTGGCCGGATTGTCCAGGTCGTTGGCGTAGTGGAGCGTGGTCTTGATTCCGACTGCCGCTTCGTCCTGCGCCTGGAGCACGCCATCAGTGAGGAATCCGGAACCATAGAGCGGGATCTTGATGCCGGCCGCGTGGTAGTCCTTGACGAACTTGGCGGCGCCGCCGCCGGCGAAGAAGACATAGACGGCGTCGGGCTTGAGCGCGGCGATCTCGGTCAGGTGCGCCTGGAACTCGACGTTCGGGAAGTCGACCTGGATCTCCTTCATGACCGTGCCGCCGCCGGGCACGAAACTGTCGCGGAAGCCGCCGGCGAATTCGAAGCCGGCCGCGTATTTCCAGTACATCATGACGACGCGCTTGTGCCCGTCCTTGAGCACGACGCTGCCGCACGGGAAGGCCGGCTGCCAGTTGGTGAACGAGGTGCGGAAGATGTTGGGCGCGCACATCTCGCCGGTGGCGGCACCGGCACCGGCATTGGAGATGACGGTCAGCGTCTCCTCTTCACGCGTGATCTTGACCATGGCCGCGGCCACGCCCGAGTGCACCGGACCAGTGATGACGTCGACCTTGGAGCCGACCACGAGCTTGTTGGTGTTGGCCGTCGCCTTCGCCGGGTCGGCCTCGCTGTCGACGGCGATGTACTCGATCTCGCGCCCGCCGAGCTTGCCGCCCGCCTGGTTGATCGCGAGCTTCATGGCGTCGGTGATGTTGTGCCCGAGCGCCGCGAAGGTGCCGGTGTAGGGCAGCAGGATGCCGACCTTGATCTTGGCCTGCTGGCCGATCGCGAAGCGCGTGGGAACGGAGCTCGTCGCCGCCGCGACGCCCGCCGCGGCGCCGACGCCGCCGAGGAAGCGCCGACGGCTTGTGCTGGTGATTGACTTGGTCATGTCGTCCTCCCTTGTGGTCGCTCGTTGCTAACGCATCCGGCCCCGGCATTTCAGCGCCAGAAGCCGTCCTTGTCGATGGTGTGCAGCGCGGCGAGCTCGCGCTCGCCGGGGGCGGGCGTCTCGCCGGCACCGGGCAGACATTTGAGGTCCCAG
>Ga0194131_10001757_pt1 | contig 36678 bp, 31 predicted proteins | sample TA2KigO120mmetaG_FD_148631 | JGI IMG/M metagenome (GOLD analysis project Ga0194131, IMG submission 148631) | Freshwater microbial communities from Lake Tanganyika, Tanzania - TA2015053 Kigoma Offshore 120m | ecosystem: Environmental > Aquatic > Freshwater > Lake | place: Tanzania: Lake...
GCCAGGATAGGCATCGATCGTCACCTTGACCCTGCGGCCCACCTTGAGGTGTCGGATCTCGGTCTCCTTGACGTTGGCATCCACCCAGACTTCGTTCGGCGAATGCACGAGCAGCAGGCGCTGGCCAGCGGTGACGAACTCGCCCGGCTTCACGAACACCCCATCGACCACGCCCTCGATCGGGCTCTTGATGCGATGGTCCTCGATTTCGACGCGCTGGCGGTTGATCTGAACGCGCAGTTCCTCTTCGCGCTGGCTGAGGGCCTCGGCCTGGTGACGCAAGACGACGAGTTGCCGGCGGTCGGCCTCGGCTTGGAGCAACGTCGCCGCGGCGACGTCGATCTCCGCGCGTCCGCGCTCGTGCGCTTGGCGGGCGCGCTCGAAGGCGGCGCGATCGGCATCGACCCGCTGTTGAGCCACGATGCGATTGCCGAGCAGGGCTTCGGTGCGCTCCAGCGCAGAGCGGGCGAGCGTGAGATCGCTCGCCAACCCGGCCAACGTCGCTTCGGCAGCGGCCTTGCGCGAACGCGCCGCGGCGGCGGCGCTGGCCGTTTGGCGGTCGGCAAGATCGGCCTGCGCCGCGAGCTTGTCGCGTTCGGCCGCGATGCTCTTGAGTTGCGCATCGAGTTCGGCCAGCCGGAACTCGGCCTGTTGCACGTCGATCGCGGCGAGCACCTGGCCCGAGGTCACCATCTCTCCGGAACTCACCATCATCTCGGCGACGCGGCCGGGCACCCGCGAGCTGATGGCGATCAGATCAGCGGCGATGCGGGCGTCGTTGATATAGACGTGCGTAAAGCGGTCGTGCATCCAGGAGCCGAGGCCGACGGCTCCGAGGACCGCGACGATCGCCACAACGCCGTAACGCACATGGCGCCCCGAAACCCGGCGCCGCGGCGCCGCACTCGGAATCACATCGACCAGGGGGTCGAATCCGCGCTCCGCCCGCGCGCCCGCGCCGCCTTCGTTCAGGCGTGGCGTGGGACGGGGCGCTGTGGCCATCGGCGAAGCGGGCTACTCGGCGGCCCGTTTCGGGCCGTAGCGTCGCACGCGCAGGTCGGCCTGCGCCTGGTGACCGGAGAAGTTCTCGATCGCGCACAGGCGCGAGCAGTAGTCGCCGATGAGGGCGCTCGCCGCTTCGGTGCAGCGCTGATAGGTCACGGTCTTGATGAACTTCCCGACCCACAGTCCTCCGGTGTAGCGCGCCGCCCGACGGGTCGGCAGCGTGTGGTTCGTGCCGATCACCTTGTCGCCGTAGGCGACGTTGGTCTCGCGTCCGAGGAACAACGAACCGTAGTTGCGCATGTTGGCGAGGTAGTAGTCGGTATTGCGCGTCAGGATCTGCACGTGTTCGGAGGCGATCTCGTCGGCGACCTTGAGCGCCTCTTCGTGGCTGTCGACGACGATGATGCGGCCGTAATCGCGCCAAGCGACGCCAGCGACGTCGGCCGTGGGCAGGGTCTTCAGTTGCCGTTCGATCTCCCCCGGGACGGCGCCTGCCAGGCTCTTCGACAGGCTGATAAGAACGGCGGGGGAGGTCGGGCCGTGCTCGGCCTGGCCCAGAAGGTCGGTCGCGCACATCTCAGGATCGGCCGAGTCGTCGGCGATCAGCAAGGTTTCGGTCGGGCCGGCCAAGAGGTCGATGCCGACCCGTCCGAACAACTGGCGCTTGGCCTCGGCAACGTAGGCGTTGCCGGGTCCGACCAGCATGTCGACGGGTGCGATCGACTTGGTGCCGAGCGCCATCGCGGCCACGGCCTGGACGCCGCCCAGGATGTTGATCTCATCGGCCCCGGCCAGGTGCATGGCGGCGACCGTGGCGGCCGGGACTTCGCCGTTGATCGGCGGCGTGCAGGCGACGACCCGGCGCACGCCGGCGACCTTGGCCGTGAGCACGCTCATGTGGGCCGAAGCCACCATCGGGTAGCGGCCACCGGGCACATAACAACCGACCGAGTCGACCGGCAGGTTGCGGTGGCCGAGCACGACGCCGGGAACGGTCTCGACCTCGACGTCCTTCATCGAGGCGCGCTGAACCTCGGCGAAGCGGCGGATCTGCGCTTGTGCGAAACGAATGTCTTCGATGGTGCGCTTGGGCACGCTGGCCACGGTCTTTTCGATCTCGGCCGGGCTCAACCGGAACGCCGACGGCGACCAACGATCGAACTTTGCCGACAATTCGCGCACCGCTTCGTCGCCACGCGTCTTGATGTCGGTGAGGATGCTCTCGACGGTGCGACGCACCTTGTCATCGGCCGCCTCGCGCTCGGCCTCCGGCTTGCCGGTCTTCAACTCACGAATCATGAAATGTACCCCTTGTTCGGCGCGGCGGCACCCGAACCGCTAATCTCTACCACGGCGTCGACGGTGAAAAAATCTGCACGCGGCAACGTGATGCAAGATCAGCTGGCCTCGGGCCACCTGACCTGCGTCGAGCGAATACCTGGATCAGAAATTCTGCTGCTGACGCTTCAGCACGATTTGCGACAGCGTGACCGCGATCACCAGGCCGCCGCCGTAGAACAGGTCCTGGATGAAGGAGGGCAGCCCGACAAGCGACAGGCCGTTGACTCCCGTCGCCAGGAAATAGAGCCCGATCAACGTTCCCCAGGGGTTGAACCGGCCGGGGTAGATGCAGGTGGCGCCGAGGAAGGCGCCGGCGAAGGCCGGAAGGACGAACGCACGGGCGTTGATCGGCTCGGCGGATCCGGTCATGCCGACGTACATCACCCCGGCGAGGGCCGCGATCATCGAACAGGCGATGAGTGAGCCGGCGCGCACGCGATCGACCCGGATACCGGCGAGGCGCGCCACCTCGCGACCTCGTCCGACGAACAGCAACCGGCGCCCGGGTGCGGTGTATTCGAGGAAGTACCAGAGCGCGAACGCGACGATCACGGTGTACCAGACGTTGTTGGGCACCTTGAGGAAGACGCGCTCATACATCGCAGCGGCGAGGTCGAAGGAGACGTTCGAGATCGTGTTGCTCTTGGAGAACCAGATGACGACGCCGTTGATGAGGGTGCCGACCCCAAGGGTCACGATCAGCGAATGAATCCGGAAATAGACGATGAAAAACGCGTTGACCGCACCGACCAGCGCACCAGCCGCCAACGCGGCCAGGATCGCGAGGCCCACGGGCCACCCCTGCCAGACGTTGAGAGCGGCGACCATCATGGCCGACAACACCATGACCGAGGCGATCGAAAGGTCGAAGTCGCCGGAGGTCAGCGGCAGGATCAGGCCGAGCGACATCACCACGATCGCCGCTGTGCTGAACCAGACGTTGGTGTGATTGCTCCAGGTGAAAAACGCCGGACTGGCGAGGGCGAATGCCAACAGCAGGAGCGCGTAAGCGATGAAGATCGAGAAGCGTTGCAGCAGGGTCTTCCAATTGGCCGCCCAATACGCCTCCGTCCAGAAACGCGGTCCCTGAGCGCTCCGCACCGACGGCGGCAGGCTGATCGCGCGCATGCCGCGTGGCGCGCCACCGATGATGGGCGACGAACCCGTCGTGCCGCGCTCCTGAAGCACGGTCAGGATCAAGGCAGCAACCAGGAGAATGACGGCGATGACGATGACGATCATGGCGGGCTACCCGGGTTGGCCGCATCACCCCTGCAGTGTCGCGCTGGCGTAACACTGCTCGGTGATTCGGTCTTTGGTCACGTTGTTGCCGGTGAGTTCGCTGACGACCCGACCGCGCGCGAAGACGAGAACGCGGTCACAGATCGCGGCGAGTTGTTCGTGGTCGGAGCTGGCGCAGATGACGGCCAGTCCCTGGTCAGCCGCAGCGCGCACGGCTTTGAACACGGCCTGGCGAGCGCCGACGTCGACACCCTGCGTCGGTTCGTCGAGCAACAGGAGGTCGGGATTCGATTGCATCCATTTGGCGAGCAGCACCTTCTGCTGGTTGCCGCCGGAGAGCGAATCGAGGTTGAGATCGGGCCGGTTGGGCCTGACCTCGTAGGCCTGTCCGAGGGCGGCCGCGCCCGCTCGCATGCCCCGGCGCTCGAGGCCCAAGCCGCGACGGAACCAGTCGAGCACCGGCAGCGTGACGTTGTCCTCGATCGGCAAAGTGCCGACGCCGCTCGCCCCCTGCCGGTCGCCCGGTAGCAGGGCGATGCCGAGTTGCACGGCCCAATACGGGTTCATCGCCGGCAACGACAGCAACAGGCCGTTGAGAGCGAGCGTCCCGCCGCTCGCCGGTCGCGCGCCGAACATGAGATAGGGGACATGCTCGTAGCCCGAGCCGATCAGGCCCGTGAGGCCGACCACTTCCCCGCGATGAACCACGAGATCGAGGTTGGCGATCGGGCCACCGGTCAAACCGGCGACGTGCGCCGTGACTTCGGAGGCCGAGCGGTCCACCCGTTCGGTTGTGAACAAGTCGATGCGCCGGCCGATGATTTTTTCGATGAAGTCGTTGCGTTCGGCTCCCTTCGTGCCGATGACGCCGGCCACCTTGCCGTCACGCAGCACCGTGGCGCGATCGGTGATCTCCATGACCTCGTCGACATCGTGGGAGACGAAGACGACGCTGGCGCCGTGGCTCACGATATCGCGAATGAGTTCGAACAGTCGCTCGACGCCTTCCCGCGGCAGGAACGGCGTCGGCTCGTCGAGGATGAGAATTCCGGGCGTGCCGTGTTCGGCCGCGCCTGCGCGAATCTCCTCGAAGGCGCGGACGATGGCGAGCAGGGCCTGTTGCACCTGGGGAAGTGCCCCGACGATCGCGTCCGGGTCGAAATCGAGTCGGAAACGGGCGAACGTCTCCAGCGCCCGCTCGGCCTCGGCGCGCCAGTCGATGTACCAACGCGCCTTGGTTGCGAGGGCGCCGGCGATCAGGTTCTCGAGCACCGTGAGCGAGGGCACCAGACCCAGGTTCTGGTGCACGAACCCGAGGCCATACTTCAGGTATTCGCCCGGGACCAACGGCAGCGGAATACGGCGACCGTAGATTTCGAGTTCGCCGTTGTCCGGGTCGTGGTAGCCGGCGAGGACCTTGATCAGGGTCGACTTGCCCGACCCGTTCTGGCCGAGGAGGCCATGAACCTCGCCGCGATCGACGTGAAACTCCACGTCGTCGAGCGCCTTGGCGCCGCCGAAGGACTTGGAGAGGTGACGGAAAACAAGAGCGGGGACATCCGCTTTGGATGTCCCCGTCTTTGTCTCCGTCGCGACGTTGGACGGAACCACTACCCTACGCTCGGCAGGTGGTTAGTTGAGCTGCCACAGCCGGCGGAACGCGGGAATGTGGGCATCGCCATAGCCCTTGTTGTACTCGGCCGGTACGCCAGCGTTACGAATGTTCGTCTCGTCGAACAGGTAAAGCGGCGTGTTGATCACTTCCGAGCGCTGGACGTTGCACAGGAGTCGCATGTTGTAGTCGACGCCTGCGAGACCGACCCAACCCAGGCTTTCGCCGACATTGGCGATCTTGATGCCGCGGTTGTCCAACTCGGTCCGCTGCAGATCGAGCATGTTGGCCGAGCCGTTGTAGGACACGAACTTCACCTGCCCTGTCTTGCCCATGACGCGGACCGGCTGCACGCCGAACTGCAGCATATTGTCGTAGATCGGCATGAACATGTTGACGCCGGCATCCGCCTGCATCGCCGCTTGCAGCTCCGAGGCGATCTTGGTGCCCCATTCGGCGACCGGCACGTTCCTGTAGATGTGCTTGCAGCCCGGGCAGTTGGCGTTGAGGTAGTCTTGGATCGACTTGACGAAGGGTGCGGTCGGAACGATTTCGTCCGAACCCATGATCACGGCGTTGACCTTGCCGCCGGTCTCGTTGATCGCCCAAGCCGCCATGATCTGGCCGGCGCGGGTATAGTCGGTCTTGATCGAGCCGTCGACGTCGTCGGCCTTCTGGGTGACGTCATACAGGTGCGTCGTCGTCACCTTGATGCCCTTGGCGCGCGCTTCGCGGATCTGCGCCGGCAACGCCGCCGGCGGGATGCCGCCCTGCAGGTCGATCACGTTGTAGTTCTGGGCGATCGCCTGCTGCATGCCCTGCACCCACTGCGGCAGTTGCATCTGGTTTTCCCAGATCGCGAGGTCGAAGCCGACCAGCTTGGCCGCATCCTTCATCGCGTTCGCGACTTGGACGTTGAACGGGTTCTGGCTGGCGAGCGGGATGACGAACATCTTCTTGCCCGTCATGCACTGCTTGGCGTTGAACGCCGGACCAGGGTCCTTGAACGCCGGGATCGTCTTGGACTCGGCCAAGAGTTTCTTTGCGTTCTCGAGGCCGGCCTGGGCCTGGGCCTGCGTGGTCACGACGATCGCGGCCAGCGCCGCGGCCGAGACGGCCATCAGGGTCTTGATCAATCTATTGGACATGTTTTCTTCGTCCTCCTTCGGAGTCGATGTTGCAATCGCGCGTAGTGAAAGGAGCGGCAAAGCGGCCACCGTCGAGTTACGCCTGTGCGTCCGGATGTCGGTGCAACTCCCCCCCGCATCATACAAATTCTGCTCCAACTTGCGAGTCGACGCGGCGCAAAATTTGTCGTGTTCGCCGTGCGATGCCCGGGCGTGTGGTCGCCCCTTCGTCGCCGCCCACGACGCCTCGCCGCAACCGGAAAAAAGCCTCAAGAATCTAAGGCTTCGTTGTGCGTTTCGGTTGACAGAAGGGGGCCGAGGAATCGATAGTTCGCCCTAATCAAGAAACGCGTCTGCATGTGCGCGGTCCAAGGATTCCACGGACCGTGGCGCGGGTAGCCGGACCACAATCCAGTAAGAGGGAGAGGACATCCAAATGCCATATCGCCTAGGGGTCGACGTTGGGGGCACCTTCACCGACCTGCTTTTGATCGACGAAAAGACCGGTCAAACGAGCATGGCCAAAGTGCCGTCGACGCCGGCCGACCAATCAAAGGGCGTGCTCATCGGCATCGAAAGAGTTTGTGCCGCGGCGGGGATCGACGCCAACGAGATCACCCACGTCATGCACGGCACCACGGTCGCGACAAACGCCATCCTCGTGTTGGGCGGCGCCAAGGTCGGCCTCGTGACCTCCAAGGGCTACGGGCAGGTGCTGCAGATCGCGCGCTCGTTCGTGCCCGGCGGTCTCGGTGGCTGGATCATCTACAACAAGTCGATCCCGCTCGCGCCGCTCGAACTCACGATCGAGGCCGATGAGCGCATGAGCGCAAAGGGCGAGGTGGTCCGCCGCCTCGATGAGGGCGACTTGGTTCGCAAACTCGAGAAGCTGAAGAAAAAGGGCATCGAGTCGCTCACGATTTCGTTGGTCAACGCCTACGTCAACGGCGAGAACGAGCGCAAGGTTCGCGACGTCGCCCGCCGTGTGTTGCCCGACATTCCGATCTCGATCTCTTCAGAAGTCATCCCGGAGATGCAGGAGTACGAGCGGACGATCACGACGGTGGCGAATTCCTACGTCGCGCCGGTCGTGCGTCGCTACGTGCGCAACCTGCACGGCGAGCTGAGCCGCAAGGCCAAGAACGTGCAGCTGCACATCCTGCGCTCGGACGGTGGTCTCGCCTCGGTCGATGCCTCGGCCAACTATCCGGTCAACCTGCTGATGAGCGGTCCCGCGGGCGGCGTCGCCGGCGCGATCTGGATCGCGAAACAGTCGGGCTTCAAGAACCTGCTTACCTTCGACATGGGTGGCACGTCGACGGACGTCTGCCTCGTGCAGAAGGGCGTTGCCCAGCTCCGTCGTGAAACGACGGTGGGCGACGTAACGGTTCGCGCCTCCTCGGTCGACGTGCGGTCGGTGGGCGCCGGTGGTGGTTCGATCGCCCACGTGCCCGAGTTGACGAAGGCTCTTCGTGTCGGTCCGCAGAGCGCCGGCGCCGATCCGGGGCCGGCGGCCTACGGCAAGGGCGGCGAGCAGCCGACGGTGACCGATGCCAACATGGTCATCGGCGTCATTCCGGACGTTCAGCGGCTCGGCGGTGAGATGCCGCTCGACCGCAAAAAGTCGGAAGTCGCGGTGCAGAAGATCGCCGATGCGTTGGGTCTGCCGCTCATGAAAGCGGCCCAGGGCATCATCGACATCGTCAACGAGAACATGTTCGGCGCCTTGCGGCTCGTCTCGGTGCAGCAGGGGTTCGACCCACGCGACTTCGCGTTGGTCGCCTTCGGCGGCGCTGGTCCGATGCACGCCAACGCGCTCGGCAAGTTGATCAACTCCTGGCCGGTGATCGTGCCGCCGTCGCCCGGCGTGCTCTGCGCCTATGGCGATGCGACGACGCGCCTGCGTGACGAGGCGTCGCAGACCTTCATCCGCAAGTTCCCGGACACGACCAACGGCGAAGTCCAGAAGATCCTGGAGCGCCTGCAGGAACGTGCGGCCAAGGCCCTCGATGCCGAGAACGTGCCACGCAAGGACCAGAGCTCGAGCTACCAGATCGACATCCGCTACTCGGGGCAGGGACTGGTGCTCACGATCGACATCGCCGACCTCAAAGACTTCAAGAAGAACGGTTTGGAGACGATTGCGAAGAAGTTCGATGCGATCCATACCCAGATGTTCACCTTCGCTCTGACCCTGCCGCACGAGTTGGTCAACCTGCGCGCGGTGGTTCAGGGTAAGGCGGCTTCGGTCAAGGCGATCACGGTCGGCAAGGGGTCGAAGGATCCCAAGGCGGCCAAGATCGGCAGCCAAAAGCTGTACGCCGACGGCAAGATCGTCAACGCCACCGTCTACGATCGCAAGAGACTCAAGGCCGGCAACCGGGTCGTCGGACCGGCCATCGTTCTCGAGATGGACTCGACGACCCTCATCCTGCCCAAGCATTACGGCGAAGTGGATCGCGTGGGCAGCATCCTGATCCGGCCGCTTAACTAGTCGCGGGGAGAGCACACATGCCAGTTACGATCGTTCAAAAGAACAAGAAGGCCTTCAAGAAGACGAAGGTCGACCCGATCACGCTCGACGTGATCGAAAGCGCGCTGCGTTCGGCTCGCTTCGAGATGGACGCGGTGCTGTTCCGCACCGCGATGTCGCCGGGTATTCGTGAGCAGCACGACGAATTCCCGATGATCGCCAACCGCGAAGGCAAGATGGTGGTGGGCCAGTTCGGCTCCTTCATCTATGGCTTCAAGGAGGCCTATCACGGGACGATCGAGGAGGGCGATCTCTTCCTCACCAACGACCCGTACTCCTGCGGTGGCGCGATCAGCCACTTGCCGGATTGGCTTTGCCTGCTGCCGGTTTACCGCAATCACCGCCTCGTGGCCTACGCGGCGATGTTCGGCCACATGACCGACATCGGTGGCAAGGTGCCGGGCAGCCTGCCGACCGACGCCCACCAGATCTACGAAGAAGGGATCATGATCCCGCCGACGAAGATCTATAAGGGCGGTAAGCTGCAGAGCGACATCCTCGAGCTGATCCTGCACAACTGCCGTCTGCCGCACTGGAATCGCGCCGACTTCAACGCGATCATCGCGGCACTGCGCACGGCGGAAAAGCGCATCCTCGAAATCTGCGACCGGTTCGGGGACGACACGTTCGACTCGGCCCTGGCGATGATGCTCGATCGCAATCGCCGCGCGATGAAGCACCTCATCACGACCAACATCCCGGAAGGGAAGAAGTCGTACTTCGAGGACTACATCTGTGACGACGGCGTCGGCATGGGTCCCTACAAGATCGCTGCCACGATGTGGCGTGAAGGCGAGAAGCAGATTTGGGACTTCACTGGGACCGATCCGCAGTCGATCTCGTCGGTGAACTTCTACTTGAACGAAGAGATGTTCAAGATGTTCGTCGGCGTGTTCATGATCATGGTCTTCGATCCGCAGATCCTGTTCAACGACGGGTTCTACGATCTGCTCGAAGTCCGCATCCCGGCTGGATGTTTGCTCAAGCCGATGAAACCCGCGGCGTTGTCCTGCCGCACCCACGCCTTGGGCCGCATCTTCGACATCATGGGCGGCTTGCTCGGCCAGGGGGCACCGGACTTCCTCAACGCGGCCGGCTTCTCGGACAGCCCGCACTTCATGTATTCGGGCTACGACAAGAACGGCGAGTGGTATCAGCTCTACCAGATCGGGTTCGGCGGCATTCCGGGCCGTCCGTTCGGCGACGGGCCGGACGGGCACTCGTTGTGGCCGGCGTTCACCAACGTGCCGAACGAGTTCCTCGAGGCCTACTTCCCGCTGCGCATCGACGTCTACGAGTCGATCACCGACACGGGCGGACCGGGCCTGCACCGCGGCGGCAATGGCGTCTCGATCGGCTATCGCTTCCTCGAGCCGGGCGAGATTTCGGTTCACGACGACCGCTGGCTCACCTATCCGTGGGGCGTCAACGGCGGCTTGCCGGGCGGTCGCTCGACCAAGAAGTTGGTGCGGCGCAACGGCACGGAAGAGTTGCTGCCGTCCAAGTGCGACCACATCAAGGTTGACGAAGGGGACATCCTCTACTTCAACACCTGGGGTGGCGGCGGCTGGGGCGATCCGTTCAAGCGCGATGCCAAGCTGGTGGCGGCCGACGTCGAACGTGGGCTGGTGTCCCGCGAGGGCGCCCGCCGTTACGGCGTGGTGTTGACCGCCGATGGTGCGGCCGATCAACGGGCCACGGAGGAGCTGCGCGCGCGGCTCACCAAGGAACGCGGCGACATCAAGCTGTTCAACTTCGGTGGCACCATCGATGAGCTCAAGGCCCGCTGCAAGGCCGAGACCTCCTTCGAACCGCCGAAGGCCCCGGTGTTCCAGAAGTGGCACCAGGTCGCGGCGCGGCGCTTGCGCGCTGCCGAATAACGCCGCGGCGTCGCTTCGGCGACGCTACGGTGCGACGATACGATGTGGCGCCACGGTCTCCGTGGCGCCACAGTCGTTTGGGGAGGGACCATGACTCAGAAAGAACGAAACCGTCGTCTGGCCGAACGCGTTCGACGGCGAGACTTCTTCGTGGCGCCCGGGGTCTATGACATGTTCTCGGCGCGGCTCGCCGATCGCATGGGCTTCGAGGCGATCTACATGACGGGCTATGGCACGGTGGCGGCGCACCTCGGCTTGCCCGATGCCGGGCTCGCGAGCTACCGCGACATGGTCGAACGCGTCGCGGTCACCGCGGGTGGCACGATGACGCCGCTGATCGCCGATGCCGACACCGGCTATGGCGGCTTGCTGAACGTGCGTCAGACCGTGCGGGGTTACGAGCGCGCCGGCGCTTCGGCGCTCCACATGGAAGATCAGATCGAGCCCAAGCGCTGCGGGCATTCGCCGGGGACGCGGGTGATCCCGATCGAGGACATGGTGACCCGCCTCAAGGTGGCGCTCGACGCCCGCCAAGACGACAACTTCCTGATCATTGCGCGGACCGACGCACGGGCCTCGCTCGGTTTCGACGAGGCCTGCCGCCGCGGCGAAGCCTACGCCAAGGCCGGGGCCGATGCCGTGTTCCTGGACGCGCTGCGCAGCGAAGACGAACTGGCCGCGTTGCCCAAGCGCGTCGATGCCCCGATCCTCGCCAACATGGGCGGCTTGACGCCGATCCAATCGGCCGAACGCATGCGCACCCTCGGCTACGCGTTGGCGATCTACCCCGGTGCGGCGCAGTCCGCGGCCGTTCACGCGATCCAACGGGTCTACGACGGACTGAAGCGCGACGGTTCGACGCTGAACATCGACGTGCCGCGGCTCGGGCTCCAGGAGATGCACGCCCTGGTCGGCTTTCCCGAGGTTTGGGCCTTCGAAGAGAAATGGTACGGTCCGGCCGACGCCACCAAGGCGCGGCGGGCCGGCGTAGGGGAGTGACGTTCATGGCACAGCAGGACCTCAACAAGGACTATGCCGGCGCCGGCTACAACCTGCGCCTCGGCTTCGGCGAGCGGCCGGCGGTCATTCTCATCGATTTCGTCGAGGCCTATTTCGACAAGACCTCGCCGCTCTACGCCGGTGTCGACGCGGCGCTCGCCTCGGCGATGCGCGTCCGCGACGCCGCACGCCGCGCCGGCGTTCCCGTCATCTACACCAACGTCGTCTACAGCCAGGGCGGCTACAACGGCGGCATGTTCATCAAGAAGGTGCCGACGCTCCACATCATGGAGAAGGGCCGGCCCATGGGCGCATGGCCCAAGGGCCTGACGCCGAACGACGACGAACTCGTCATCTCCAAGCAGTATCCGAGCGCGTTTTTCGGCACGAGTCTGTCTTCGACGCTGACGGCCCACGGCATCGACACGCTGATCCTCACCGGGCTCACCACATCGGGATGCGTTCGGGCGACGTGCATCGACACGGTGTCCTACGGGTTCCGGCCCATGGTCGTGCGCGAAGCCTGTGGCGATCGCGATGCGCGACCGCACGAGGCCAACCTGTTCGACATGAACGCCAAGTATGCCGACGTCGTGGGCGAGCAGGAGACGATTGCCTACCTCGCCCGGTTCGACAACCGCCGTCCGGCCAAGAACTAGATCCCGCGTCCTGACCCGTTCCCGGCGCGGGCCGTCCCGTGCCGACTGGAGAAACCATGTCCGACTACACCAAGCCCAAGAACCAGATCGTCCTGCCGCAGGGCGACGTCAAGACCCAGGCGACCCAGGCCGTCGATGTCATCGCCAAGGGCGGGGTCGCGATCATTCCGCTCGATGTCGCTTACGGCATCGTGTCGAACGCGCGCGAAGGCATTGCGCGGATCTTCTCTGCCAAGCAGCGGTCGTACGCCAAACCTTCGGGCATGTTCTCGAACTACGACCTGCTCAAGGAGATCCAGATCATCGAGCCCGAGAAGCACGCGATCATCAAGGCGGTCATCCACGATCACAACCTGCCGTTCTCGACCGTGGCGCCGTTCCGCGCCGATCATCCGATCTTCAAGAACCTCGATCCGTGGGTGCTCCAGACCTCGAGCAAGGTGGGAACCCTCGACATGCTGCTCAACGCCGGCGCCTTCCACAACGCGATGACCAAACTCGGCATGGCGCGCGGCCTGCCGATCTTCGGCTCCTCGGCCAACACCTCGTTGTCGGGCAGCAAGTACACGCTCGATTCGATCGAGAAGCCGGTGCGCGACGCGGCCGACATCCTGGTCGACGGCGGGTTGTGCAAGTACCACAACCCCGAGGGCCGCTCCTCGACCATCATCGACTTCCGCACCTTCAAGACGGTGCGGGTCGGCGTGGTCTACGACAAGCTCTGTGAGATTTTCCTCAAGTTCAAGATCGACCTGAAGGCAATCGGGATGGCGGCGTAGCCCTCACCCGCTCTCGCCCTCACCCGCTCGCTGCGCTCGCGCCCTCTCCCGCTTGCCCCTCACCCGCTCGCCCTCACCCGCTCGCTACGCTCGCGACCTCTCCCCGTTGGGGAGAGGTCGAACGGGCGGAGCAGAGCGACGACCGTTCGGGTGAGGGGAGTCTATGCCTCTTGCGCCACGACGAGCGCAGCCATGATGTGCGGCGCATCCTCGCCCACGAGCGGCATGGTCTCGTTGTCGCCGTCTTCGACCCCGCGCAGCGTGAACGCCCCATCCTCCGAATAGAGCCAGATTTCGCCCTCGTGCGCCTGGCCCTGGCCGAACTGCCAGCCCGCGCTGCCCTCGCGCGGGAAATAGCCCGAGGGATCGAACAGGACGATGGTGTGCTCCGCGGGTTCGCCGACGATCAGCAGCACTTGGCGCTGGGAGGCGCGGGACAGCTCGAGGCAGCGGAAGATGTCGATCTTGGCGAGCGGCCCGGGCACCGTCTCGATCCAGCAGTTCCAGTCGCGGACCAGGAAGTGCGGTCGGTACGAGGCACCACGGAACTCGTGGCTTTCGCCTTCGTAATCGAAGGCCGCTTCGAGAGCGTTGAGGAACGCCGCCCACTTGGCCTGGAGCGGGGACTTGTATGTCCGTCCGCCCCTCACCCGAACGGTCGTCGCTTCGCTCCGCCCCTTCGACCTCTCCCCGCTGGGGAGAGGTCGCGAGCGCAGCGAGCGGGTGAGGGGGCTGGACGCTTTCTTCTTGGTCACGGACGCTCCTTGCCGAAGGGGGCCTGCGCGCACGTGGTCGGCAGGGGCGACCGGAGAACTATTCGGCGGCCTGCGCGGCTTTGGCCGCTGCCTTGCGTTCTTGCGACAGCCACCAGGCGGTGATCCGTCCGCCCAGGCGCTGGCCGGTCAACCGCTCGGCGACGCCGACGGCGCGGCGCAGTTTGGCGACGTCGACGCCGGTGTCGAAGCCCGAGTCGTTCAGCATGAACACGAGGTCCTCCGTCGCCAGGTTGCCCGACGCCCCGGGGGCGAAGGGACAGCCTCCGAGCCCGCCGATCGAGGAATCGAACTCCCGCACGCCTTCCTGTAGCGCGACCCAGGCAAGCGTCAGACCCATCGCGCGCGTGTCGTGGAAATGCGCCGCGATCCTGGCCGCGCCCCACTCTTTGACGACGGCGCGAAACACCTCTTCGCACTGCGCCGGCGAGGAGGCGCCGATGGTATCGGCGATCGCCAGCTTGTCGGCGCCGGCCTTCACCATCTTGTCGGCCAGGTCCATCACCACTTTGACCGGAACCTTGCCCTCATAAGGGCAAGCCATGGCGGTCGAGATATAGGCACGGGCCTCGATGCCCTCGCGCTTGGCGCGCGTCATGAGGCCGGCGAACGTCGTCGTTGCCTGGTCGAGCGACATGCGGATGTTCTTCTGGTTCATGGTCTCGGTCGAAGCGAGGGCGATCGCGACCGATTTGACGCCGGCGGCCATGGCGCGTTCATAACCCTTGTCGTTGAGTACCAGCGCCGAATAGGCGACGCCGCCGGTCTTGGGCAGCCTGGGGAACAGCGCGTCGGCATCGGCCATCTGCGGCACCGCCTTGGGGTGCACGAACGACGTCGCCTCGAAGGACCTGACGCCAGAATCGATCAGCGCCTGGCACAGCTCGAGCTTGCCTTCGGTCGTCACGAGCTTGGGCTGAATCTGCAACCCGTCGCGCAAGCCGACTTCGTTGATGACGACTTTTTCGGCCATGGCGTTCCTCCTTCGCTTCGGCCCCACCCGGGACGGGAGGGGCTGGGGGCTTCGCCCCCGCTGCTCGCTGCGCTCGCGGCTTCTCCTCGCGGCGTGGAAGCCGGGCAGGGTCTAGCCCACCGCGTTGGCGGCGCGCAGTTTCCTGACCTCGTCCTCACTCATCCCGAGCATACCACGCAACACCTCGTCGGTGTGCTGGCCCACGGTCGGGGGCGCGGTGAAGCTGTCCTCGTGGTGCGAAAGCTTCATCGGATTGCCCGGCATCTTGACCGTGCCGCCGCGGCCGTCGGGAACGTCGACCACCATGTGACGCGCCAGCACCTGGCGATCCCACAGCGCATGCTTGAAGTCGTTGACCGGGGCGCACGGAATGCGCGCGCCACGCAGTTTTTCGAGCCAGGCTTCGGCGGTGTCCTTGGCCATGTGCTCGCGCACGCGCTTGTAGATGAAGTCGCGATCCTTCCAGCGACCGGGCTGGGTCGCGTATTCCGGCTTCTGCAGGTCCTTGTCGCCCAGCAACTGGGCCAGGGCTTCCCAGAAGTTGTCGGTGATGATCGCGATGATGATCGGCAGCGTCTTGGTCTTGAAACTGTCGTACACGACGTGCACGAAGTGGGAGTTGCCGATGCCGTAGGGCACGTCGTCCGACAGGAAGTACATCGTCGCCATGTAGTTGAGCATCGAGATCTGGGCGTCCAGCATCGAAATATCGACGTGCTGGCCGCGCCCCGTGCGCTCGCGCTGATGCAGGGCGGCGAGAATCCCGATGCAGCCCATGATGCCGCCGCCGAGGTCGCCGATCGGAATGCCCGAACGGTACGGGCCATCGTCCGGCGTGCCTGTGATCGACATGCCGCCGCCCATCGCCTGGGCCACCATGTCGAAGGCCGGGCGATCCTTGTCCGGCCCGGTTTCGCCGAAGCCCGTCACGGTGCAGGTGATGATGCGCGGGTTGATCTTGGACAGCGTGGCGTGGTCGATCTTGAGGCGAGTCGTCACGCCGGCCGAGAAGTTGTCCATCACGATGTCGGCCTTCTTCGCGAGATCGTAGAACACCTTGAGTCCTTCGGCGGACTTCAAGTCGATCCCGACGCTCTTTTTGCTGCGGTTGAGCGTCAGGAAGTACGAACCCATGCCGTGACGCGAGTTCTTCGGGTCCTTCGCCTGCAGCGCGCGCGTGCCTTCGCCCTTGCCGGGGGGCTCGACCTTGATGGTCTGAACGCCCAGGTCGGTCAGCATCATGGCGCCGTAGGGGCCCGACAGCATGTGGGTCAGGTCGAGCATCACGACATCGGAAAGGGCTTTCATCGGCAGAAACTCCGGTGCAGCACGGGGAAAAAGCAGCGTGGGAAGAGTCTCGTCAATCTAGTGCGTCGTTTCCCCCATTGCAACGCGCGGGAAAATCGAAAAGTCCAGACATTTCAATGCCTAAGGTGCCGTTGCGAGGCGCGGGCAAAGTGCCTAGGTTGCGCTCCGGCGAGGTTCCATTCCGAGGGGAGAACGACCATGGCGGATTCCTATCGCAAGGCGGGGTATGAGGCGCGCAAGATCGGTTTCGGTCGCCGGCCGGCCGTGGTCATCGTCGACTTCCAGAAGGCGTTCACCGACCCGCAGTACCCGCTCGGCGGCTTCAAGCACATCCACGACGCCGTGGACGAAACCGCGAAGCTCTTGCAGGTGGCGCGTCGCTGCAACATCCCGGTCGCCAGTTGCTACACCGGCTACAAGACCGTGGCCGACATGCCGTACTGGAAGATCGATGCGATTTACGAGCACTTCTATCTCGATCATCCCTCGATGGAGCTCGACGAACGCATCCACGACAAGACCTACGACTACGTCTTCGCCAAGACGGCCCCATCGATCTTCTTCAAGACGCCGCTCACCACGTTCTTGACCAAGGCCGGCGTCGACACGGTGGTCGTCACCGGCTGCACGACGTCGGGCTGCGTGCGGGCGAGCGTGATCGATTCGTTCTCGAACGGCTATCGCACGATGATCGCCGAATCGTGCTCGGGCGATGCCGAGGAGGGTCCGCACCGCGACAATTTGCGCGACTGCGGCCGGCGCTACGCCGACATCGTGAGCCGCGGCGACGTCGAGGGCTACTTCGAGGACGTCCGGCGCAGGAACGCGTAGAAATTTGCCCCTCACCCTGACCCTCTCTCCGAAGGGGAGAGGGTCAGGGTGAGGGGAGACCACGGTCAAGCCTGAGCGCGCTCGCGCGCTAGTCCGCCAGGCTCCACTTCTCGTAGATCATCGTACGGTGCCAGTTGGTGAAGTCCTTCACCCGCTTGCTCGTCGCGAAGATGTCGATGCCGTTGAACAGGTACATCGCCAGCGCATCCTCGTTGGCCGCCTTCATCAGATCTTTGACGATCCGCTCACGCTTGCTCGGGTCCATCTCGACGTTGGCCTGTTGCAGCAGCGGCATGTGCTTGTCGACGCACACGAACTGGGCGGCATAGCCGCACGAGTACCAGGCGAACGGCCGTGTCGCGTCCATGAATGGGTCGACCGATGACGAGAACCCGGTCCCCACGCCCTCCCAGTTGCCGTTGCGCAACTTGGCGACCCAGTCGGCGAACGGCACGATGCGCATGTCCATCTTGACGCCAACGCGGGCGAGGGAATCCGCAATGTAGGTGTAGAACTCGCGATCGCGCGGGATGACGCCCGTCATCACCTCAGCCACCATCGAGAACCCGTTGGGATAGCCAGCCTCGGCGAGCAGCTTCTTGGCGCGGTCCGGGTCGTAGGGGTATGGCTTGACGTCGGCGTTGTAGCCGAACGTGGACGGCGTTGCAGGTTGGCCGGCGGGCTCGGTCAATCCGTTCATGAGCCCTTCCGTCAGGGCCTTTCGGTCGATGGCGTAGTTCACCGCCTGGCGCACGCGCACGTCCTGGAACGGCGAGCCCTTGGCGCCGAAGGCCCCTTTTGCATCCTTGGTGAACAGAGCGAACGTGACGACGTTTGGCGCCCGTCCGGTGATCACCTGATGTCCGGCCGCGCGAATCTGGTGAACGTCGTCCGGCGTCATCGCCATCACGAAGTCGACCTGATCGGAGAGCAGCGCCTGGAGGCGGGAGACCGACTCCGGCAACTCGACGTACTTGAGCGTCTTGATCTTCCCGGGTCGCCAGCTTTTGTCGAACGCGACGAACTCGGCGTCGTTGTCGGTCCAACTGACCACCTGCCAGGAACCACTCGTCACCGGTTTGGCGGTATAGCCTTCGAGACTGTCACGCCAGGCCTTGGGCTCGACGAAATAGATACCGGAGACCCGGCGGACGAGCAGCGGGTCCGGGACCTTGGTCTTGATTTCGAGCGTCCGCGAGTCGATCGCTCGGACCGTATCGAAGCCTGCGGCGTCGCGAGCGCCAACCGTCGTCGCCTTGCCGTCGGTCATCAGGTAGTTGAACGTCGCGGCTGCGGCATTCGCGTCCAGGGGTGCGCCGTTGCTGAACACGACGTTGGGGCGAAGGGAGAACCGCCACGTCAAGGGATCGACGATCTCCCAACGTTCGGCCAGCCAGGGAACGGCCTTACCCTGGCGGTCGGTGCGCGTCAGGGAATCGTAGAGCGCATCCCAGTAGTAACTCGACGGAACAGTTGCGGCCATGAATGGGTTGCCCCGGCTCGGCGCCTTGGAATAGACGCCGACGCGCAGAGTGTCCTTCGGGCCGGCCGCGAAACTGGGCGAAGCAAGAAGTGCGATAGCGACCGTTGCCGCCGCCAGGCGGATTGTGCTGGTCATGGTCTCTCCTTCACCAACCCCTATCGGACTATCAGGGAGGGGTCTGAGGTTCTTCGTCAACACAAGAAAATCTCTGGCGTGAACGAAGTTTGTCCATGGACCGCCGGTGCGCATGCGAGCTGCGCACCGGCGTGTGACGGTGGTCACGTTCTCCCCCTCGACAGCGCCGCCATGGCACCCCACATCTGGAAAACCTTCCCGGCTGAGGAGGCGATGCCATGTCCGGAGACGATCTCTTTCGCCTGGCCGACGGGTTCGGACCGGCCCGGATCGTTCATCTGCATGACCACGCGGCGGGCCTGAAGGCGCTCCTGGTGATCGACAACGTCGCGGCCGGCCCCGCCATCGGCGGTATCCGGCTGGCGCGCGACGGAACGATCGAAGAGTGTTTTCGGCTCGCCCGCGCCATGACCCTCAAAGGCGCCGCCGCCGGCCTGCCGCACGGTGGGGCCAAGGCGATCATCCTCGCCGACGCCCGCGCCCCGGTGGATGTTCGGGAGCCGTTGTTGCGTGCCTTCGCCCGCGCCATCGCCCGCTATCCGGAATACATTCCCGGGCCCGACATGGGCACCGATGAAACCGCCATGGCCTGGGTCAAGGACGAAATCGGACGAGCGATCGGTCTCCCGGCTGAGCGCGGCGGCATCCCCTTGGATCGCATCGGCGCCACGGGTCTCGGAGTCAGCGTCGCGACCGAGATCGCGGCCCAGCACTACGGCCTGCCGCTCGCCGGCGCGCGGGTCGCCGTTCAGGGATTTGGTGCGGTCGGTCGACACGCGGCGCGGTTCCTGGTCGAGAAAGGGGCGCGCGTCGTCGCCGTCGCCGATGCCTCGGGCTTCCTCTACGACCCGGTGGGGATCGACGTACCGAGCCTGTTCCGGCAGGCCGAGGCGGGGAAACTGCTGACGGATGTGTTCGGGGTCGAGGTGGTGCGCCCGCGCGACGATATCGTCGCGGTGCCATGCGACATTTTCGTGCCCGCGGCCCGTCCCGACGTCATCGACGAGGGCAACGTCGCCGCGCTCACCGCCCGCCTCGTCGTGCAGGGCGCCAATATCCCGATCACGGCATCTGCAGAACAGGCGCTGCACGCCCGGGGCGTATTGTCGGTCCCCGATTTCATCGCCAATGCGGGCGGGCTGATTTGCGGTGCGGTCGAATATCGCGGCGGCACGGCCGAGGAGGCGTTGGCCCTGGTGCGGATCAAGGTGGCGGAGAACACCGCCCTCACGTTGCACGAGGCCGCGATGCGCGCGGTGACGCCGCGCGAAGCGGCGGTGGCCATGGCCGAACAACGCCTGCGCGAGGTGACGGCACGGCGCCGGCTGAGCGTTGCCCACGCGGCATGAGTGCCGTTGCGGCGCCGGCGCCGGCGTGGCATAGCTGGCGCCGTTCCGGGGCGATTCGAGCCGGACGCCAACCCGTCGGTCGCTACATCCTCAGGTCGCCATGAAGATTCGTTCCGCCGTCCTGCATCAGATGGGACTGCCGCGGCCTTACGCCACCAGCCGTCCGCTCAAGATCGAGCAACTCGACCTCGAGGGGCCGGGCGAGGGGGAGATCCTGGTCAAGATCGGGGCGGCCGGGCTGTGCCATTCGGACCTCTCGGTGATCGACGGCAGCCGCCCCCGACCGGTGCCGATGGCCTTGGGCCACGAGGCGGCCGGCGAGGTGGTCGAACTCGGCAGCGGCGTCGGGGACCTGGCCGCGGGCGATCACGTCGTCTTCGTGTTCGTGCCCTCCTGCGGGCGCTGTCCGAAATGCGCCTCGGGTCGCCCGGCGCTCTGCGAGCCGGCGGCCAAAGCCAACGGCGCCGGCACGCTCGTCTCGGGTGCGCGGCGGTTGTCGCTCCACGGCAAGCCGATCAACCATCACCTGGGCGTTTCGGCCTTCGCCGACTACGCCGTCGTGTCGCGAAATTCGGCGATCAAGATCGCGGCCGACCTGCCCTTCGAGATCGCCGCGCTGTTCGGCTGCGCGGTCATTACGGGGGTGGGCGCGGTCGTGAACACCTCGCGCGTGCCCATCGGCTCGACGGTGGCCGTGATCGGCTTGGGCGGCGTCGGCCTCAACGCGCTTCTCGGCGCGCGGTTGGCCGGGGCCCGCCAGATCGTCGCCATCGACCTGCGCGACGACAAACTGAGGCTGGCGAAGACGCTGGGCGCCACCCACACCTTCAACGCCAGCGCGCCCGATTGCGCGCAGCAGGTCCGGGAGGCGACCGGCGGGGGCGTCGACTACGCCTTCGAGATGGCGGGCTCGATCCCGGCCCTCGATCTGGCCTGGGCGATCACCGGGCGCGGCGGCGAAACGGTTACGGCCGGCCTGCCGCATCCCGACAAGCGCATGAGCATTCCGCCGGTGGCCCTGGTCGCCGAGGAGCGGTCGTTGCGCGGCAGTTATTTGGGGAGCTGCGTGCCGGTGCGCGACGTGCCCAACTTCGTGCAGCTCTATCGCTCCGGCCAGTTGCCGGTCGACCGGCTGATGACGGCGACGGTCAAACTCGACGACATCAACGCCGCCTTCGATCGCCTGGCCGACGGCGAAACCGTCCGCACCGTCATGCGGCCGTAAGGCCCTCACTCGCTCGCTGCGCTCGCGACCTCTCCCGCTTGCGGGAGAGGTCGAACGGGCGGAGCGAAGCGACGACCGTTCGGGTGAGGGGAGAGCGACCCTAAGCCCCCCGCCGCCCACGATAGGGCTTGATCAGTGAGAGGCGCCAAGAAGTAGCCTCTCCCGCTTGCGGGAGAGGTCGCGAGCGCAGCGAGCGGGTGAGGGTGGAGCGGCTACCGCCCCATTCCCAGCGCCTTCTGGAGCGCGTCGAACGCCAGCAACACGCAGGTGTGCCGGCTCTTGTAGTCGGCGACGGGGGAGAACGCGGCGTAGGCCGTCCACGGCGCGCCTGGCGCCGGCGCCTTTTCCTTGAGCATGGCGCTCACCGCCTGACGGGCGGCGGCGAGTTCTTGCGCGTCGCGGCCGATCGCTGCGGCGCTCATCGCCACGGCGGAGGCCTTGCACAGCACACAGCCGCGCACGTGGTGGCGAATGTCGGTGATGCGCCCCTCTGCGACCGTGAGATCGATCTTCACGCGATCGCCGCACAGCGCGTTGTCGACCGTGGCGCTCGCGCTCGGCGCAGGCAGCGAACCGGCGTGGCTCTCGTCCTTGGACAGCGCCATCACCTGCGCCTGGTAGACATCCGTGCTCATAGGAGTCTCCCTAACGCCTGATCGAGCCCGCGCAGGAACGCATCGACATCGCCCGCATCGTTGTAGAGCGCGAGGCTCGCCCGCGTCGTACCGGCGAGGCCCCAATGCTCCATCAGCGGCTGGGCGCAATGATGGCCACCACGAAGCGCCACGCCCGATTGATCGAGCAACGTGCAGATGTCGTGCGGGTGGGCGCCCGCGACATCGAACGACACGACCGGGTAGCGCCCTTGCAGACCCGAAGGCCCCATGACGCGAATACGCTTGCGGCCGCGGTCGATGACGCCGAGACCGTCCAGGAGCCGTCCGGTCAGCGCCTGCACATGATGTTCGACGGCGGCCGCGTCGTGACGGCGGATCCAGTCCATGGCGGCAGCGAGGCCGATGGCCTGAGCGATCGGCGGCGTGCCCGCCTCGAAGCGCTTGGGCGGTTCGGCGGGGGTCGTGCCGGCGGTCGTGACGGCGTGGATCATCGAGCCGCCGCCCAGGAACGGCGGCATGGCGGCCAAGCGTTCATGCCGGCCCCACAACACGCCGATGCCGTTGGGCGCATACATTTTGTGGCCGGAGAAGGCGTAGAAATCGACGCCGAGCGCCTGAACATCTGCGGGGCCGTGCGGCACGGCCTGGGCGCCGTCGATCAACACGGCGATCCCGCGTTCACGCGCGAGGGCCGCCACGGTCCGGACATCGAGCACAGCGCCGGTGACGTTCGAAACATGGGCGAGCGCGAGCAGTTTGGTGCGAGCGGTCAGGAGCGCGGGAAGCGCGTGCGTGTCGATGCGTCCGTCTTCCGTTACGGGCAGGAACTTGACCACGACGCCGCGGCGCGAGGCCAGGAGATGCCAGGGGACGATGTTGCTGTGATGTTCGAGGAGCGAAAGCACGACTTCATCGCCCGCGCGCAACGATTCCCCGAAGCTGTTCGCCACCAGGTTGATGGCCGCCGTGGTGCCGCTCGTGAAAACGATCTCTTCGGGCCGCGCTGCATTGACGTAGCGTGCCGCGGTGGCGCGCGCCGCCTCGTACGCGTTGGTCGCTTCCTCGGCGAGCGTGTGGACGCCGCGCAGCACGTTGGCGCGCGACTCGCGCTCGTGCCGGCGCACCCGATCGATGACCGCCTCGGGGGTCTGGCTGGTGGCTGCGTTGTCGAGGTAGTGCAGGGCCTGGCCATGGATCCGGCGGCCCAGGATCGGGAACTCCGCCCGCACGCGCTGGACGTCGAAGCTCATGATTGCCGTGCGGCGAAGGCGGTCAGCGCCTCGGGCGTATCGACGTCGACCAGCACCGCGTCGTCATCGACCGCGACCTCGCACACCCGGTCGGGGTGCTGGCCCAACAGGTGTTTGGCACCGACGTCGCCAGCGATGTCTTTCATTTCGGCGAAGAATTCCCTGCCACACAGCACGGGGTTGCCGCGCTTGCCGGCATTCGTCGGGACGCAAATGGCGCGACCCTCGACCGGGTTGAAGGCGGCGATCAGGCGATCGAGGTGGTCGGCACGAATGGCCGGCATATCGCCCAAGACGACGATCGCGCCGTCGCAGTCCTCGGGGAGCGCGGCGATCCCAGCCTTGAGCGAGGTCGACAGCCCCGCGGCGTACTCGGGGTTGTGCACGAACGTGAGCGCGCGCCCGAGGAGGGCCTCGCGCACTTTTTCGGCGTCGTGGCCGGTGACGACGATGGTGGGGCCGGCCTGGCTGCGCTCGACCGCGTCGACGACGCGGCTCACCATCGGCACGCCGCCGACGGGCGTCACGAGCTTGTTGCGGCCCATGCGGCGCGACTGGCCGGCCGCCAGGATGATCGCGGCGATGCGCGGCACGCGTTGCACGCCGCCCTGATCGTCCTCGTCGCGATCGCGGCTGGCGCCGCGCTCGGTGGGCAGGTCTTTCAGCAGCCCGCCCGCGCCCATGCGCATGACGTCGTCGCGCCCGACGGGGACGTCGGCCAGCAGCCGCCACAACACCCAGTCGAAGCCATTGAGCTTGGGTGATCGCGCGCAGCCCGGCAGGCCGACGACCGCCGTTTTCCCGTGGCGGCCGAGCAGCAAGAGGTTGCCCGGGTCGACCGGCATGCCGAAGTGATCGACGACCCCGCCTGCGGTCACGATGCCGGCCGGGATCACGTCGCGGCGATCGACGATCGCCGAGGCGCCGTAGATCAGGATCGGGGCACAGCCGTTGGCGAGCAATGTCCGGATCGCCTTGGCGACAGCCTCCGTTTCGTGCGGACAGCGAACCTCCTCGGCGATGGCACTGCCCAGGCGTCCTAAGCGTTCGCGCAGCACATGCACGGTCTTGTCGAGCATCGCCGGCTTCACGCCGGGCAGCGTCGTCAGGACGAGGCCGACCCGGTGAGACACGAGCGGTGCCACCTTCACCAGGGGACCGCCCTCGCGCGCGATCGCGAGGCACCGCGCGAGGGCCGCCCGCGGCGCGGCAAACGGAATGATCTTGACCGTCGCCAGCATCTGGCCCTGTTCGACGAGGTCGAACGGCGCCAGTGTCGCGACCGTGATCGACTCATCCACCAGGTTGAGACGGTCCAGGCGCTCGCGGTCGATCAGGAGGACGCCGGGGGTATCGGCGTAGAGGTTGCAGCGGCCGGTGAAGGGGGCGTTACGCCGGGCATGCTCCCCGCACGCTGCCCCGGCCACCGCGAGGGCGGCCTCGTCCTCGGGCACGTCGTCCTGGCCGTAGCGGGCGGCGATGACGTGGGTGAGGCCCGAGGCACGCAACTGCGCCACGTCGTCGGCCGACAGCACGCGGCCCTTCTTGAAGGCGATGCGCGCCAGCTTGATCGAGTGGCCGAGGACGGTGCCCTCGGCCGTCTCCAGGGCAATACGCCCGAAATCCATCAGCTCTTCGGCTGGCGCAGCCGCTCCGTGATCTGGGCCAAGATCGCAACCGCGATCTCGGCCGGCGACTTGGCGCCGATGCCCAAGCCCACCGGGCCATGAATGCGCGCCGTCTCGGTCTCGGTGAAGCCCGCCTTGTGCAGCCGGTAGAGCCGTGCGTTGTGGGTCTTCCTGCTGCCGAGCGAACCCACGTAAAACGCCGGGGAGCGCAGCGTCGCCTCGAGCGCCGGATCGTCGATCTTGGGGTCATGCGTCAGCGTGACCACGGCGGTGCGGGCGTCGGGCTTGAGCTTGGCCAGCGCCTCGTCGGGCCACTCGGTCGAAATGGTGACGCCAGGAAACCGTTCGTTCGTGGCAAAGGCGCTGCGCGGGTCGATGATCGTGACGTCGTAGCCGGCCAAGGCGGCCATGCGCGCGAGCGGCTGGGCGATGTGCACGGCCCCGACCACGACCAATCGCAGCGGCGGGTTGAACACGTGCAGGAACAGCTTGCCCTCGGGTGTGTCGACGTTGCCGCTCTGATCGTTGCGTGCCGCATTGCCGACGGCGGCGGCCAATAGCGGTTCGAGACCGTCGAGGGCGTTGGGATATATCAGCCGCTCGGCGCCGGTTGCCAAGTTGGTGGCGAGCACCACCGCGCGCTTGGCGGCGCGATCGGCCTGGATCTGGGCGAGGGTCGCGGACTTCATTCCAGTCGCTCGACGAACACCTGCACCTTGCCGCCGCAGGCAAGGCCCACTTCCCAAGCCTGCTCGTTGGTGACTCCGAAGTCGAGCAGGCGGGGCTTGCCGTCCTTCATCGCTTCGATCGCTTCCTGGACGACGGCGCCTTCGATGCAACCGCCCGAGACCGAGCCCACGAAGGCACCCGATTCGTCGATCGCCAACTGGCTCCCGACCGGGCGGGGCGAAGAGCCCCAGGTCGTCACCACGGTCGCGAGCGCCACGCGCTTGCCCGCGTTCTTCCAGATCGTCGCCTGCGCCAATACGTCGTCGCTCATGCCACGTTCCCCATCAACCCCGGTTCGCTCGCCTTGGCTTCCTCGCGCCGCGTTCCCGCCATCGAGAGGGCGGCCGCCAAGTCTGCCATGCTCTCTAGATTGTGGATGGCGCGAAATTCGTCAACATGCGGCCGCATCGCCTTGGCGCCCGCGGCCCGAGCCTCGTAGCGGTCGAACCGCAGGAGCGGGTTGAGCCACAGGAGCCGCCGGCAGGACTTGTGCAGCCGTTCCATCTCGAAGCTGAGCCCGACTCCGGCGTCGCGGTCGAGGCCGTCCGAGATCAACAACACGAGAGCACCCTGGCCCAGGACCCGGCGTGACCAGCGGGTGTTGAACTCGTGCAGGCATCGGCCGATGCGGGTGCCGCCCGACCAGTCTTCGACCGCCTCGCTCACCGAACCGAGCGCGGCATCGACGTCACGCTGGCGCAGGTAGCGCGTGATGTTGGTCAGCCGCGTACCGAATACGAACGTGAACACGCGGTCGCGGTCGTTGGTGATGGCATGCATGAAGTGCAGGAACATGCGCGAATAGCGGCTCATCGAGCCCGAGATGTCGCACAACACGACGAGCGGCGGGTGGCGCCAGACCCGTTCCTTGCGCCGGAGCGGGATGGTGGACCCGCCGGTGCGCAGGCTGGCCCGCAACGTGGCGCGCAGATCGACTCGCGTGCCGCGGCTGCTGGCCGTGAACCGTCGCGTCGGCACCTCGAGGATCGGCAGGCGCATGCGGGCGATTGCGGCCTTGGCCGCGCGAATTTCTTCGGCCGACATGCTCTCGAAGTCGAGCGTCTTGAGTTCTTCGCTGGCCGAATAGGTGAACGCCGCGTCGTAGAGCGGCTGATCTTCTTCTGTCTTGCGTTCCTTTTCGCTCTGGCCGGGGAAGAACGCATCGGCGAGGCGCCGGCTGGCCTCCTCGGCCTTCGGCGCGTTCTCGTCGTCGGCCCCGAAGGACGGCAGCAGGAGCGACATCACGCGCTCCAGGATCTTCAGGTTGCGCCAAAAGATATGAAACGCCTGGTCGTAGATGTCGCGCTGGTCGCGGCGATTGACGAACACGGCGTGCAGCGTCCAGTAGAGGTCCTCGCGGCTGCCGATGCCGACCGCCTCGACGGCGCGGATGGCTTCGATGACCGTGCCCGGGCCGACCGGCAGGCCCGCCGCGCGCAGCACGCGGCCGAAGTGCATGATGTTCTCGTGCAGGCGGCCCTGGCCGCCCGAAGGCTGGTTCACCGTGCCGCCGCCAGTTCGCGATTGACCTGATCCAGGAGCTTGGACGCTTCGCTGCCCTGAATCTTGGCGATGTCGTCCTGATACTTGAGCAGCGTGCCCAGCGTGTCGTTGATCGTCGTCGGATCGAGCGCAAGTTTGTCGAGTTGAATCAGCGCCGAGGCCCAGTCGAGGGTTTCGGCGATGCCCGGGAGCTTGAACAGGTCCTGTTTGCGCAGCGACTGCACGAACCCGACGATCTGTTGCGACAACCGTTCAGCCGCGCCCGGTACCTTGAGGCGGAGGATCGCGAGTTCGCGCGCCGCGTCGGGGTAGCCGATCCAGTGGTAATAGCAACGCCGTTTGAGTGCGTCGTGGATTTCACGTGTGCGGTTGGACGTGATGATCACGATCGGCGGGGCGGGGGCCTTCACCGTGCCCAGTTCGGGAATCGTCAACTGGAAATCGGCCAGCACTTCGAGCAAGTACGCCTCGAACGGTTCGTCGGTGCGATCGAGTTCGTCGATCAGGAGCACGGGCGCCCCGGCGACGTCGGGTTCCAGCGCCTGCAGGAGCGGCCGCTTGATCAGGAAGCGCTCGGAAAAAATGTCCTTGGCGAGTTGGTTGCGGTCGGTGACGCCCTCGGCCTCGGCCAGGCGAATCTCGACCATCTGGGCGGGATAGTTCCACTCGTAGACCGCCGCCGAGACGTCGAGGCCTTCGTAACACTGCAGGCGCACGAGGCGCCGGCCGAGCACGCGCGACAGCACGTTGGCGATTTCGGTCTTGCCGACGCCGGCATCGCCCTCGAGGAACAGCGGTCGGCCGAGCCTCAGCGACAGGTACAAGGTCGTCGCCAGTGCGCGATCAGCGACATAGTTCCCGGCCTTCAGCACCTCGATCGTGTCTTCGATCGAACTCGGCAACGGGCGGCGGGGCGATACGGTCATTGGGCTTTGTTTGCGCCCCTCACCCTGCCCTCTCCCCGCCGACGCTGGGAGAGGAGGGGCCCGCCCGCGGCAGTGGCGGGAGATGAGGGGAGCCGACGGGCGTCAGCCGCCGAGGGCCTGGGCGACCGCGCGTTTGGCCATGACGCTCACGAGGTGCGCACGATATTCAGCGCTGCCGTGAATGTCGCTATTCAGTCCCTTGGACGCGATCTTGACGGTCCCGGCGGCGTCCGGGGTGAAACTCTTGGCCAGGGCCGCCTCGATGTCCTTGGCGCGGAAGGCGCAGGGACCTGCACCGGTGACGCCGACGCGAATGCCTGAACCGGTGTCGGCCACGAATACACCCACCATGGCGTAACGCGAGGCAGGCTGCGGGAACTTCATGTAGCCGGCGCGCTTGGCCACCGGGAAACTCACCGCCGTGATCATCTCGCCAGCCTCGAGGGCGGTTTCGAACAATCCTTTGAAGTAGCTGTCGGCGGCGATCTCGCGTTTGTTGGTCTTGATCGTCGCGCCGAGCCCTAGCACGGCCGCGGGATAGTCGGCCGAGGGGTCGGAGTTGGCGATCGAACCGCCGATCGTGCCGCGGTAGCGCACCATCGGATCGCCGATGCCGCCGGCGAGCACGGCGAGGGCCGGGATCGCTTTCTTGACGTCGGCCGAGTTGGCGACGTCGAAGTGACGAGTCATGGCGCCGATAACGACCTTGCCGCCCTCGACCTTGATGCCCCGGAGATCCTTGAGGCCGCCCAGGTCGATCAAGTCGGAGGGCTGCGCCAGGCGCTGCTTCATGGTCGGGATCAGCGTCATGCCGCCGGCCACGAGCTTGCCGTCGGACGCCTTCTTCAGCTTGGCGAGGGCGTCCTCGACGCTGGTCGCGCGGTGATATTCGAACTGGTACATGGTTCCTCCGGTCAAGCGGCCTTCGCCGCGCGTTTCTGTAATGCGGCCCAGACCCGGGCCGGGGTCGCCGGCATCTCGAGCGGGGCGCCAATGGCGTCCGTGATCGCGTTCATGACCGCCGCCGGCGCGGCGATCGCCCCCGCCTCGCCGCAACCTTTGACTCCGAGCGGGTTGTGCGGGCAGGGCGTCGTGGTGAGGCCGACCGTGTAGCTCGGCACGTCGTCGGCGCGGGGCAGCGCGTAGTCCATCATCGAGCCGGTCAGGAGCTGGCCGGTCTTCTCGTCGTAGACGCAGGCCTCGAGGAGCGCCTGGCCGATGCCCTGACCGATGCCGCCGTGCACCTGACCTTCGACGATCATCGGGTTGACGATGTGGCCGAAGTCGTCGATCGCCGTGAACTTGGCGATCGACGTGCGACCGGTTTCGGGATCGACCTCGACCTCGCAGATGTGGGTGCCGAAGGGGAAGGTGAAGTTCTTCGGATCGTAGAACGCGGTCTCGTCGAGACCGGGTTCGATCTGGTCGGTCGGCAGCTTGTGCGGCACGTAGGCGGCGAAGGCGACTTCGCCCAGCGACATCTTCTTGTCGGTGCCGGCGACCGTGTACATGCCCTTCTTGAATTCGATGTCGCCCTCGGAGGCTTCCATCAGGTGGGCGACGATCTTGCGGCCTTTGGCGATGATCTTGTCCATCGCCTTGTCGATCGCCGAACCGCCGACGGCGAGCGAGCGCGAACCGTAGGTGCCCATGCCGAAGGGAATGCGGCCGGTGTCGCCGTGCACGACCTCGATGTTTTCGATCGGCACGCCCAGCCGGTCGCCGACGAGCTGGGCAAAGGTGGTCTCGTGACCCTGGCCATGGCTGTGGGAACCGGTGAACACGGTGACGCCACCGGTGGCATTGAACCGCACTTCGGCCGCTTCGTAGAGGCCGACGCCGGCACCGAGCGAGCCCACGACCTGCGAGGGCGCGATACCGCAGGCCTCGATGTAGCTCGAGAATCCGACGCCGCGCAGCTTGCCCCGTTTGGTGGATTCCGCCTTGCGCCTGGCGAAGCCGGCGTAGTCGGCGACCTTCAGCGCCTTGTCGAGCGCGCCGACGTAATTGCCCGAGTCGTACTGCAGCGCGACCGGCGTCTGGTAGGGGAAGGCCGACGGTGCGATGAAGTTGCGCCGCCGCAGCTCCGCCGGATCGATCTTCAGTTGGCGGGCAGCCTCCTCGACGATCCGTTCGACGACGTAGGTCGCCTCGGGGCGGCCGGCGCCGCGGTAGGCATCGACCGGCGCGGTGTGGGTGAGCACGCCTTTGACCTCGCAGAAGATGGCGGGCGTCGCGTACTGGCCGGCGAGAAGGGTGCCATAGAGATACGTCGGCACCGATGAAGAGAACGTCGAGAGATAGGCGCCGAGGTTGGCGATGGTCGAGACCTTGAAGCCGAGGAATTTGCCGTCCTTGTCCATCGCCAGTTCGGCGTGCGTGACATGATCGCGGCCGTGCGCATCGGACTGGAAAGCTTCGACGCGGTCGGCCGTCCACTTCACCGGTCGGCCGATCTTCTTGGCGGCCCACAGGACGACGCATTCTTCGGCGTAGATGAAGATCTTCGACCCGAAGCCGCCACCGATGTCCGGAGCGACGACGCGGATCTTGGTCTCGGGGGCGATCTGGATGAACGCCGACAGCGCCAGCCGGTGGACGTGCGGGTTCTGGCTCGTGGTGTAGAGCGTCAGTTGATCGGTGCCGCGATCGTAGTCGCCGACCGAGGCGCGCGGCTCGATCGCGTTCGGGATGAGCCGGTTGTTGACGAGGTCGATCTTGGTGACGTGCGCCGCTCTCTTGAACGCCGTTTCCGTGGCGGCCTGGTCGCCCAGTACCCAGTCGTAGACGAGATTGCCGGGAACATCCTTGTGGACCTGCGTGGCCCCGGATTTGAGCGCGGCGACCGAGGAAACGACCGCCGGCAACGCTTGATAATCGACCGACACCAGCTCGGCCCCGGCCGCGGCCGCTTCGCGCGACTCGCCGATGACGACGGCGACGTGGTCGCCGACGTAGCGTACGGTATCGGCTGCCAGCACCGGGTGCGGCGTCGTCTTCATCGGCTGGCCGTGGCGATCGGTCACCATCCAGCCGCAGAACAGACTGCCCAACTTGGCGTCGGCCACGTCTTTGCCGGTGAACACGGCGACGACACCGGCGGCGGCGGCGGCCTTTTTCGTGTCGACCGACCTGATCCGGGCGTGCGCGTGCGGCGAGCGCACGAAGCACGCATAGGTTTGTCCCGGTCGAGCGATGTCGTCGACGTAGTTGCCGGCGCCCGTCAAGAAACGCTGATCTTCTTTGCGGCGAACCGCGGCCCCAATTCCTGTCTCGGCCATGTCTGCCTCCCTCGGTTGGCGGGTGCTTACATCTTGGCGGTGAGAATCGCTTTGACGATGTTGTGGTAACCGGTGCAGCGGCAGATGTTGCCTTCGAGTTCGTGGCGCACGGTCTCTTCCGTCGGGTTCTTGTGGCGACGGCGAATATCGATGCCGGCCATCACCATGCCTGGTGTGCAGAAGCCACACTGCAGGCCGTGGTTCTCCTTGAACGACTCCTGCATCGGGTGGAGCTTGCCATCCTTGGCCAGCCCTTCGATCGTGAGTACGTTCGCCCCTTCGCACTGCACGGCGAAGATCGTGCAGGACTTCACGGCATCCCCGTTGATGTGCACGGTGCAGGCGCCGCACTGGGTGGTGTCGCAGCCGACGTGCGTGCCGGTCAGGCGCAGGTGTTCCCGCAGATACTCGACCAGCAACGTGCGCGCCTCGACTTCGGCGCTCGCTGGCTTGCCATTGACGGTCATCGATACCTTCATGGGAACCCCCCTATGACGATTATTGCCGCGGGCCTGATACCCGCTGAGATTCGGCTTGGTCGGCCTAGAAACTGAGCCGTTCCGGGCAGTTTCGAGGCTGTCGTCGCCCGGGTCAAGGGCGATGGATTTGGCCCCGCCGCGTGATCAGAGGACGTTGAGCAGAACGAGGACGATCGCTACTGCGGCGATCAGGCCGGTAACCCAAACCGCGGGCGACAGGCCGGGCGCCTGGGCCGCCGCCGAGCCCGTGGCGGGGGCCTCAGGGACCACCGCGGCGGGTGTGTCCGGCGAGGGCGGTGCGTCCTCCGCTGCGGCGGCGTCGCCGCCGACCTTCTCGGCGAACGTGGCGAAGAAATCATCGGCCATCTTCTTGGCCGCGCCATCGACCAGGCGTGCGCCGATCTGGGCGAGCTTGCCGCCCACCTGGGCGCTCGCGTCATATCGCAGGACCGTGGCCCCGGCGACCTCGCTCAGGGTCACCTTGGCGCTGCCCTTGCCGAAGCCGGCGACGCCACCTTGGCCCTCGCCCGAGATCGTGCAGCCGTTCGGCGGGTCCAAATCGGAGAGCGTGACTTTGCCGCGGAACTTGGCCGAGACCGGCCCGATGCGCGCGGTGACCACGGCCGCGAACTCGGTATCGGAGAGCTTCTCAACCGATTCGCAGCCGGCAATGCTCGCCTTCAGGACCTCGGGGTCGTTAAGCGCCCGCCATACCGCCGCTTTTGGCGCTGGAATGCGGTATTCGCCTGACATTTCCATATCAGATGTCCGGATTTACCGTTGATTCACGATTGGCGCGGAACCTAGCGGCCCCGATTTGGAAGGGCAAGCGCCGCGGTTTCCGTTGGTGCCCATAGCCCGAACGATTCTAGAGTTGCCCGACCACGCTCGCCCGAGGTTTTCCGTTGAAGCGCCAGCCGCCAGCCGCCCGTTCGACCCTCGATATCGCCTACTGGTTCCAGTCGCGCAGCGACTCGGCCGGCGAGGTGCTGACGCAGCGCAAACTGCACTTCCTGCTCTATCTGACCCAAGCGCACTACACGGCCGAACACGAAGGCCAGAAGATGATGCCGGCGACGTTCCTGGCCACCGAGGCCGGGCCGCTCGAACCCAACATCTACCAGCTGTTCGAGTCCGGGTACTTCAAGGTCAAGGGCAACGAACCGAGTTTCGCGATCGAGACCTACCTGCACGAGATCTGGGCGCGCTACGGCAAACGGACGGCAAAGCAGCTCGAAGCGATCGTCGCGCGCGACAGTGTCTGGCGCGAGACCCTGATGCGCGGCTCGATGCTCGAAATTCCGCTCGAACTGATGTTCAGCGCCTATGGCGGGGGCGGGGTTGCGCTGCCGCTCAACCAGCGCCAAGGGGCCGGGCGTGACCGTCAGGTCAAGGAACAAGAGTACTGGACGCCCTCGGGCAAACGCGCCCAGAAGTGGGTTCCCGGCACGCCGCGGCCGCCGGCCGACGACCAGCCCGAGAAGACCTGCCGCCGCACCTAAGACAAACGCGTGACGACCGGTGGACCGCTAATCGTCCGCGCGCTCCGCGTTCCGCCCGCCATCGTCTTGGCGCGTGCAGCCGCGGAACTGTCGCAAACGCAACCCGTCGACTTCGCGTGCTGGGATTCGAGCGCTGCGCTGGCCGATGATCTGGCCGCCGAACGCGTCGATCTGTGTATGGCGCCGACGAATCTCGCGGCGCGCCTCTATCGCGATCACCGGACATACCGCGTGGCCAACGTGGCGATGTGGGGAATCTTGCACGTCCTTGGTCGAGCGCCGGCGCGCGGTTGGACGGCCCTTGGCCGAGCGCGGCTGGCCATCCCCCTGCGTGGCAACATGCCTGATACGATCTTCCAAGTCCTGGTGGCCCGCCAGCCCGATGCGCCCAAGCCCGACATCCAGTATTGCGCGAGCTACCTCGCGGCGGCGGAGGCGCTCGCCCGCGGGGAGGTCGACGCCGCAGTCCTTCCCGAGCCGATCGCCACGGCGGCGGTCGAACGGGGCGCGGTTCGCTGGCTCGACCTCCAGGTCGAGTGGGGGCGCATCCTGAAAAGCGCACCACGCTACCCACAGGCCGTGACCTTGGTTCATCGCCGCCGGGCCGTCGAACCGCTGCACGTGGCGGTGGCGGACGCCGTCGCTTGGATGACCGGCGATCCGGACGCCGCCGGACGACTCGGAGAACCGCTCCTCGGCGTTGCCGCCTCCACGATCGCGGCTGCGGTGCGCACGACCTATTGGGCGGCGGTTCCGGCGATGGTCGCGCGACCCGAAATCGAAGTGTTCCTGCGTGTGCTCGAAGGCGCCTCGCAGAGTCTCTTCAACGGGCCGCTGCCCGAGGCCGACTTCTACGCCTAAGTAAGGGCGACGAGCAGCACGAGCACGAGAACGACCGCGACGATTGCCAGCTGATCGGACAACGAACGGCCGAGGTGGCGTCGGCCGCGGGCGATCAGCCAGCGCATGAAGCGGTCGCGGGTGTGTTCTGCGGTCGTTGCCAGCTCGCGTCGCGCCCGGCCGAGGTAGCGGTCCCAGAGGGCAAACAGCGCGTGCGCTAGCTTCGGGCCGCCCGCCTGCCACAGCCAACCCACGTCCGAGTAGGTGGCGCTCGATCGCGGTCGCAGCGGCTGCGACAAGAGCCAGGCGAGCACCGCGAACGTCATCAATTGGCCGTAAGCCACCAGCTTGGCCCCGGTGATCGCCGTGCCCTCGGCGGCAAACGGTAACAGCGCGAAGACGGCCGACGGGAACACCCCGGCCGCCAGCAACAACACGGCGAGGATCGCCATTGCCCACCGGGCCAGCCGGTTGGCGTCGGGGGGACGCAGGCCGCAAGAGGTTCCAAAGAAGATTCGCCAGGGGGCGCGAAACGCGATGTGAACCACGCTCGCCGCCGTTGCGACCCACCACACGAGCCAGATCAACAGCGGTGCCTCTTCGCGGGCGGCGGCAATGCCGGTCATCAGGCCGGCGAATCCGGCAGTGAGCGGGAGATTGGCGAATGCGGCGCCGGCGATGATCGCCATGAGTGCCGCAACGGGCATGGCGCGCCCCAACCCCCCCAGCTCACCCACCTGTTGGCGCCCTGTGGTGATGAGGACCGTGCCCAGTGCCATCGCCATCAGCGCGAGCGCGCAGGCTTGGGCAAGGGCGAGCACGAGCCCGGCATCGACGCCGCGGGGGCCGCCCAGGCCGGTGGCGATCAAGGTCACGCCAGCGGCGTGGATGACGCCATAGCCGAGAAGCCGGCGGACGTTGCCCTCGATCGCGCCCATCACCATCGCGTAGACGAGACTCGTCGCGCCGACATACATCAGCACGTCTTCGCCGGGGAACAAGCGCAGCAAGGCTGTGGCCGGCGGTACCGTCGTGATCGCGATCAGCGCCGGAGCCGTTTCCGCACGAATGGCCGTGAGGCAGTCGGTGATCCAAGCGCCCAACGGAAAGGCGCCGAGCAAACTGGCGAGCGCTGCAATCATCAACCAGCGCGACCAGCGATCCGCTGCCAACGGTGGAACGATGATGCCGTTGGCGCCGCTCGCTAGTTCGGCCACCGCGGCGACCAGGAGGGCGAAGCCGAGCATCAGGTGCAGGGTCGTGAATCGTTGACCGGCGGCGGGGTTGGTTTCGCCGGTATCGGCCCACACCAGCATGGCGAGCGCGACCGCGCCGAAGAGCGCACTTGCGGCAAGCGACACGACGTCGCCCGCGAGCGTCACACCGAGGGCCGCGGCCCCCGCAACCAGGAGTGCGACGCTGGCCGCGCGATTGGCGGTGGCGCCGAACAGCACGGCGCTCGCCAGCACGAGCGTAAGGACCAGCGCGGCCGCCTGCCCCGTGTCATCGACGAGAAGAGTCAGCAGGTGGAGATCGCCCACCCGCAACAGATCGCCGTCGCCCGGCGGCAACAAGGCGACGGCGACCGCGGCGAGGATCAGGATCGCGACGGTCACCGCGCGGGTGTAGCGCCGCGCCACGGCCGCCACCGCGATCGCGCCGAGCAGCAGAATGACTCCTGGCGGCAAGGTGCTAGTCACGTCGGGGGCCAGGGGTTCGCAGGAAGAACGCCGCCACGCGGCCGCCGACCAGGACCGCGATCACGCCGAGGAATCCGACACCGGCATCAAAGGCGAACACTGTTTCGACGGCGAGCGGCGAGGCCGGTGGGAAGAGAGGATCGAGCGCCAGCAGCATCACCGCGAGGGCCGCGAGATTGAGGGCTGCGATCACCGTCGAAACCTTGCCCAGGCGGCGCATGTCAGGGGCCCCTCGGCAGAAGGCCGGCAAACGTCGGCAACATCTGGTCGATCACCGCGGGCGCGACGAGCAATACGACGGTGGCGACCAGCGCCGGGAGCATAGCCGTCCATCCCAGGGGCAGACGTTGACGCAGGCTCGAGACATCGGGTCGGGCGAACAGCAGTTGCTGGCACATCGGCAGAACGGCGATCGCGGCGACGAGGGGGGCGAGGCCGAGCACGATCGGGCCCGTCACCGCGGTCGTTGCCGTCGTGAGGACGCCATACCAGGTACCGATGAAGCCGGCGGTCGGCGGCAGCGCCAGCAACGAGGCGGCGATCGCGAGCAGGCAACCGCTCAGCCAGGGCGTCCGGCTGCCTTCCCCGCGCAGGGTCGCGATCGTCGGGCCGAGGCCGTCGGCCAGCAAGGCGACGACCGGCAGCAGCGCGAGGACGGCGAGCACGCCGGCCGCGAGGACGATCAGCGCGGCGAGGGTTCCGGCCTGGTGCGCGCTGAACAGCGTCACGGCGACCGCGATCGTCTGAACCGCGGGAAGCCCGAGCGCGCGCTCGGCGAGCGCTGCGCCACGCAGGCGAAGGGCCAAAACGAGCAGGGCCGCAATGGCCAGAGTGCCGATGACGTCGATGCCGCCGATCTCGCGCAGGGTGGCCGGCCCGATCACGTACAGGGTCGCTTTCGCAAATGGAATCGCGCCACCGATCAAGACGACGATCGTCGCGACGTAGATCTGGACCGGGACCTCGCTC
>Ga0194131_10001760_pt1 | contig 36629 bp, 38 predicted proteins | sample TA2KigO120mmetaG_FD_148631 | JGI IMG/M metagenome (GOLD analysis project Ga0194131, IMG submission 148631) | Freshwater microbial communities from Lake Tanganyika, Tanzania - TA2015053 Kigoma Offshore 120m | ecosystem: Environmental > Aquatic > Freshwater > Lake | place: Tanzania: Lake...
AAGTGACCTGCTAGGTGATTTTCGGACCGATTGATTCTTGGGATGATGGCTTTCTTGAACCGCTTGAACTTCTCGGACCATCTTCAGAGTTAGTTTCCGGCGTTGATTACACTCTGTTCAACCGTTCTCGAAGCCATTTTCCGCGCATATTCGACTGGTGCCATGTCGTTGAGACCCTGGTGAGGCCGACTCTCGTTGTAATCGACCCGCCAAGATTCGATCTTTACCCTTGCTTCGTCAATGGTTTCAAACCAGTTCACGTTCAGGCACTCGTCCCGCAGTGAGCCATTGAATGACTCGATAAAGCAGTTGTCGGTGGGCTTGCCCGGGCGACTGAAGTCGATATGAACCTTGTGGTGGTAAGCCCAAAGATCGAAAAGCTTTCCGGAGAACTCGCTGCCGTTGTCCACAAATATCCTCACTGGAGCACCACGCCTTGCAACGAGCTGGTTGCAGACTCTGACAACGGCTTCCCCCCGCAGTCGATGACCCACCTCGATGGCCAGCGCCTCGCGCGTGAACACATCGACGATGGTGAGAATGCGGATTCGTGTTCCATCCACAAGCTGATCAGCCACGAAATCCATACACCATGCTTGGTTGGCTCTCTTTGGAACGTAACGCTCTCGGCGACCGACGAGCATCTTTTGACGTCTCGGTCGCTTACTACGTAATTGCAGCGCCTCTGCAGTGTAGAGCCGATACGCTTGGTCTTTCCCAAGCTTCCAGCCCTCGCGCCGCAGCAAGATGTGCAGGCGTCGATATCCGTATCGGATCCTGACCTGGGCCAGCGCGCGCATCCGTGCCCGCAGTTCAACCTTCGGGTCTTTACGCGATCGGTAGTAGGCGTTGCTTCGATGCAGATTAACGATCCGACAGGCCCGTCGCCGGCTCGTCTGGTAGTGATCCACCACGTAGTTCACCGCCAGACGCTTCAACGCGGGCCGAGCCATTTTTTTTGGTTGATATCCTGCAAGATCGCCTTATCGAGACTCAAATCCGCCACGAGCTTCTTCAAGCGCGTATTCTCGTCCTGCAGCTGTTTGAGCTCTCGCACCTGATCCGACTGCAGGCCGGCGTATTGCTTCTTCCAGCGATAAAACGTCTGCTCCGAAATCCCCATTTGCCGGGTCAGATCCGACACCGCCATCCCCAGCTCAGCCTGCTTAAGCACCGCAACAATCTGTTCGACTGAAAACCTCTTCCTCTTCACAGCAAACTCCTTGACCCCCCAGGGTCAGTTTGCCGGAAAACTCACTCCGCATACGGTCCGATTTCTTCATAGCGGGTCAGTTTTTATTTGACACTCTCGATCAAAGCATAGTGATGATGATCGGGGGCACCCGGAAGTTTGCGATGTAAGGATACTACGAACTGGATGAATACAGCGTGTATCAGTTGCACGGACACGCGCTGCGCAAACGTTCGGATGGTGTGTCGAGCGAGCGATACGACTTCCCCTTCTCGCGACGCCACATTTCTTCGACCGGATTATCCAAGGCTTGCGGTTCGAAGGGCACACGCTCATCACCACTATGATCGATGTCGTTCGTCTGTTGATCAATCAAGGGGGGATCTACGAATCGAAACCTCTCGATCAATGGCCGACGTAACAACGCTCGGGCAGCGCGTGGTTCTCTCTCGACTATGGCCTCGCCGTAGGCGATATCCCGAACCATATTGACGTGGTGCTACGTACGATCATTCCCGCCGCGAGCTTGCGTCCCGGTCGACGTGACGACTGCAGGGCGATGCGTACCGCAGGGCAGCACGTCTCGATCTCGAGACTCAGCCTACGCTGAGAGACTTTCGCCTGCCAACGAGTAAATCGGCGGGCATCGTTCCACCCCCTACCCCTCGACCGCCGTATCCGCTTCGGCAACATCAACACCCGCAGTGCGAACTTGCGGGGCGTTTCACTACGGCTGGAGTCCGCTCCGGCGCGTGCGCCCGCCCCCCGGTAGCGGCTATACTCCGACCCGAATTTCCCAAAGCTTTTCGGATAACGTCGTGAGTAAACAGGACTCCCAGTTTTTCAACATCTTCAGCCTCGTGCTCGGCACCCTCATCGTCATCGCGATCTTGCTGTTCGCACTTGCACGCGCAGTGGGCCGTGATACCCAGAACGCACATCTTCTGCTCGATCCGAAGTACGTCGCCGACGTGGAAAAAAATCTCATCGCGGGTCGGGTCGCCGTCGCAGGACGGGATAATTCAGGGCTCGATATTTTTCCAGCTGCCGGCGCTATCGTTGCCGAGCTCGCTATTCCGACCGACGGAATCGGTGTGTATGAACAGGTCTGTGGCGCATGTCATCTCAACGGCATCGGTGGCGCGCCGCGCTCCGATGACCGCGCTGCTTGGGCACCTCGATTGGCACAAGGCAAACCCACTCTTTATAAGCACGCCATCGAGGGTTATACCGGAAAGGGTGGCGTGATGCCCGCGAAGGGTGGACGCACGGATCTCCCGGATGATCTCGTGAAGGCCGCTGTCGACTACATGGTCACCAAGGCGCAGTAAGCGCCCGTCGATCAAGACAGCGTTTGTCTCAACGCGACCGCTTCGGGTACATCAGCCTCGCTGATCGGGGGCGATTCGAGCAGGTCTGCGATGGTTCGCGCGACCCGGATCAACCGGTCTTGGGAGCGAAGGCTTCCCTCCGCCGATACCCGTGACGATAGCAAGACTCGATGCGCGGCGTGATCGAGGCGACAGGCCGAGGCCGGCGCTCGTCCCATCAAAGAAACGTTTAAACAGCCCTGTCGATCGAGTTGACGTGCCTTCGTGGCGACGACTCTCGATCGAATACGCTGCTCATCGGCGATTGCTGCACTCTCCTCGGGACCATGTCGAGTTCAACGGTGTTCGGCGAGGTCGGCATCTCCCACTGACTCAAGCATCACCCTGAGATCAAGTCGATCGAGCAAAGGCCCTGATAATCGGGCTCGATATTGCTCGACCGCTGCAGGCTTGCATCGAGAGCGCCCACAGCGCGATCCGGTGTGCCCACAAGGACAGGGATTTGTCCCAATGATCAACTGAAAATGTGCGGGGTATTCGGTTTTCGCACCGACGCGAGAGATTGCTACTCGACCCGTTTCGAGCGGTTCACGCAAGGCCTCGAGAGCTCGTCTATTGAATTCCAGTAACTCGTCGAGAAACGGAACGCTCCGATGGGCGACGGTGATCTCCCCTGGCCCTGCCGACGCGCCCCGCCGATGATGGCGCTCGCTGAGGCCGTATGATGGAGGGATCGAAATGGTCGTCGGACGACTTCGGGTAATGAGGCAACCGATAACGATAAGATCATCGCGACTTCGAGGGCCTCGTCGCGGGTGACCGTCGGCAGTAACCATGGCAGTCGCTCCGCGAGCACGGTCTTTCCATATCCGGGGGCCCCACCATGAAAAGACTGTGTCCGCCTGCATTCGTAAGCTCGAGCGCGCGCTTACCCCGCGGCTGCCCGTACACCTCCGACAGCCTTAATCCTTCGATCGCCGAATCACCACAAAAAGCGGTCGAGGAGCTATTCGACGGACTCGCCGATATGGCAGACCTATGGATTTCTTTGGCTACAAGTTTTTCGCCGACGGAGCGCAAGCTATCAGCGATCACGGCTTCGAGATTCGGGCACCAGGTTAGTTCGTGATGATTGCCAAACGGTAAGACGACCCGATGGCCGTCGGCGGTCGCAGCCGCAGCGGCGGGAAGCGCACCACGAATCGGACGCCGATCACCCGACAAGCCGCGCTCGCCATAAAACTCGAGCGTGTCGAGGGCTAAGCGGGACGACACTTGTTCGCTCGCCACCGAAACGCCGATTGTAATGGCAAAATCGAAACGTCCACCGTCCTTGGGTAACTCAGCGGGCGCAAGATTGATGGTGATGCGCGCGGTAGGAAACTCGAATCCGGAATTCGCGAGTGCGGCCCGAACTCGCTCCTTGCTCTCTTTGACCTCAGTGGCGGGCAAGCCGACGATGTTGAAGCACCGTAATCCCGCGCCGAGATGAACCTCGACATCGACACGCGGTGCGATCAACCCGACTTGCGCACGACAGAGAATACGTGCGACCGACATGACGGAGGATCAGTCGCGCGCTGTCGCTGCAAGACGCGCTTCGAGTTGCGCGAGTCGCTGCTCGACATCTTCAAGCCGAGCACGGGTACGCGCGAGCACTTTGGTCTGGACCGTAAACTCGTCGCGAGCGAGCAGATCGAGGCGAGCGAGATTGGCGCGCAGCACAGCCCGGAAGTTAGCTTCGAGGTCGTGACGCATGTTTTGGACGGTCGGAGGCATGCTCTCGAGCAGCCGGCGGGCGAGATCGTCGACGCGAAAATCCATGTTGCTACCTCCTTTGCTCCCTATTGACGCAGGCGGGTTCGCCTGAAGCGCCAAAACGGTGCGCCAAACTCGAAAAAAGCCGCGAAAATGACCCGAAACGCCCGGTTTGGGGCAGTCGGGGGATGGCACGGAATCTGCAAATCCCCCGGTGCAGACCGGACGAAGCGAAGGATAACGCGACCTCAGGCTCTGCGCCGAGCGGCATTAGCCGCCGGATCGTTCGGCTTGGCACCCAGCTGGGTAGGCAAAGCGATGAAGGCGTGGCGATGAAAATGATCACCGCGATCGTCCGGCCCTACAAGTTGGACGATCTGGAAATGGCCGTGGCGCAAATCGGGGTGCAGGGCATGACCGTGATGGAGGTGCAGGGGTATGGCGCTCAACATGGCCATGCCGAGGTTTATCGGGGCGCGGAGTATCGCGTCGATTTTGTGCCACGTATGCAGATCTTGATCGCTGTAGACGAAAGCATCGTCGAACCCGTGATAGAGGCCATCGCTAACGTAACCCGCACAGGCAAAGTCGGAGACGGCAGGATTTTCGTAACCAACATCGAACAGGCTATACGCATTCGCACCGGCGAAACCGGTGTGGCGGCAACTTGATTATACGGCGAGCAGGGAGAGAGACATGACGACGACCAAGGATTGGATCACTTTGATAAGCGGCTGGCATCGTAAGGCCATCGGGCTTTCGGCGCTTGTGCTCGGCCTCTTTGCACCGGCGACATCGCTTGCACAGGATGCGCCCACTCCGGACAAGGGTGACGTCTCGTGGATGATGGTGTCGACGCTCCTGGTCGTGCTGATGACGATTCCGGGTCTCGCTCTATTCTACGGTGGCTTGGTTCGATCAAAAAATATTCTCTCCGTACTGATGCAGGTGATGGTGGGTTTCTCCCTCATCGTGGTCCTGTGGTGCATCTACGGTTACTCGTTTGCGTTCACTGAAGGCAGCGCCTTCATCGGTGGCACCGATCGGCTCTTCCTGAACGGCGTCTGGGATCCGGTCGCCGGAACCTTTGCCTACGCACCGACCTTCAGCAAGGGGGTCGTCATTCCGGAAATCAGCTTCGTGGCCTTTCAGGCGACATTTGCGGGTATCACGTGCGCCCTGATCATCGGCGCCTTCGCCGAGCGAATGAAGTTCTCCGCGGTACTGATCTTCATGGTGATCTGGTTCACCATTTGCTATTTGCCGATCGCGCACATGGTCTGGTTCTGGATGGGACCCGACGCATACACCGATCCCAGCGTCGTCGATGAGTTGAACTCAAAGGCGGGTCTGCTGTGGCAATGGGGTGCGCTCGATTTCGCCGGTGGTACAGTCGTACACATCAACGCGGGTATCGCTGGCCTCGTCGGTGCCTATATGGTAGGCAAGCGTGTGGGCTACGGACGCGAACCCATGCCGCCGCACAACCTCGTGCACACCATGGTCGGCGCATCGTTACTGTGGGTGGGTTGGTTCGGTTTCAATGCGGGCTCAGCCCTGGAGGCCGGCAACTTCGCAGCCCTCGCCTTTCTCAACACCTTGCTTGCTACGGCGGGCGCCGTCGTCGCCTGGTCCCTCGCTGAGTGGGCGCTGAAGGGACACGCGTCGATGCTCGGCGCCGCCTCCGGTGCCGTGGCGGGTCTCGTCGCGATTACGCCGGCAGCAGGTAACGTCGGAATGATGGGCGCACTCGTCATCGGTATCGTCGCGGGTCTCGTCTGCCTCTGGGGCGTCACGAGTCTTAAGAGATTACTCAAGGCCGACGACTCTCTCGATGTGTTCGGTATCCATGGCATCGGCGGAATTTTGGGCGCCCTGCTCACGGGCGTCTTCAACAGCCAAAGCCTCGACGGGCCCGGCCTCGTCACGGATTGGGTCACGGCCTCAGTGGGGTCGAACCCCATTGCCACTCAGGTATTGACTCAGGCGAAGGCCGTCGGCGTCACGATCGTCTGGTCCGCCGTCGCCGCGCTCATCGCCTTCAAGATTGCCGATCTGATCGTCGGGCTGCGGGTTGCTGAAGAATCCGAGCGCGAGGGGCTCGATACCAACGAGCACAACGAGCGGGCGTACACCAGCTGAGATTTTTGAGGTTACCTTTATCCCCTGTAAAGCGTGGGGGCGGTAATCGAAAGGTTGCCGCCCTTTTTTTTCATAGCAGTCTCTGCGGCTGTCGAACGGTAACGCCCTGCTAAACTTCCGGGTATGCAAGTCGGATTCATCGGGCTCGGCGCTATGGGTATTTCTATGGCGCGCAACCTCCACAAGGCGGGGATGCTCACTGCAGTCTGGAGTCGCTCCGGAGAAAAATCTGAAGCGCTTGCACTCGAGCTCGGCTGTCACGCCGCCTCAAGTCCAGCTGAACTCGCGGAGCGTTGCGGTACCTTGGTTTTGTGCGTCTCGGCCGATGCCGACGTGCTTGAGGTCTTGCGCGCGGCAGTGCCCGTCATGCGGCCGAATACTCTCGTCATCGACTGCTCCACCGTCAGTGCCGATACGGCCCGTACCGCTGCCGCCTTACTTGCAGAACGTCACGCTGCATTTTTAGATTGTCCTGTGAGCGGCGGCGTCGAGGGCGCACAAAAAGGAACCCTCGCTATCATGTGCGGTGGCAACACCGCAGACTTCGATCGAGCCCGGCCCGTGCTCGAAGCGATGGGCAAGACGATCAGTCTATTTGGGCCGCATGGCGCAGGTCAGGCTGCGAAAGCGACGAACCAGATTCTTTGTGCGGGAATCATCTGCGCGGCCGCCGAAGCGATGGCGTTCGCACGCGCTCAAAAATTACCCCTCGAACTGCTCGTCGATACGCTGGGCAAAGGCGCGGGTAGCGCGTGGTACTTCGTCAATCGGGCTCCCAATATGATTCGCGGAACCTTCCCCGCGGGCTTCAGAGTTCGGCTGCACGAGAAAGATCTGCGTATTTGCCGAGACATGGCCGCTGCCTATGGTGTCTCGCTTCCCGTCGTGGACGACATGCTGCGCGAATTCGGAGAACTGATTCGTCGAGGCTACGGGGACGAAGATATCTCTGCTGTGTATCGACTCAAATGGGAGTTGTTCGAGAACGCATCTTTCACGAATCCTTCAGAGAATGAGATCTCGGTCTTGCTGTGTCGTATGCAGACTATTGCTATCGTGGGTTTGAGTACCGATCGTACGCGCCCGAGTCATAGTGTCGCGCGATCACTGCAGAAGTTCGGGTATCGCATCATCCCCGTCACACCCGCTGCCCCCGAAATCCTCGGTGAGCGCTGCGTACCGTCGCTCGATCGACTCGGCGACGTGCTCTCTCCGGGAGAGACTGTCGATCTCGTCGACGTGTTTCGACGACCTGAACATGTCTCGGCCATCGTCGAAGACTGCATTCGCCTGAAGCTGCCTGCGTTATGGCTGCAAGATGGCGTCATCGACAAGGCTGCGGCGCGCCGAGCCCGCAATGCCGGAATTTTCACGGTGATGGACCGCTGCATCTTCCGCGATCGTGCGGCGATGGGTTGATCTCGGAGTCCATTCATGGCGATTCGCTTCACCAAAATGCACGGTCTGGGTAACGACTTCATGGTTATCGAAGCGCGTCACGGAGATCCGCTTCCCGATACTTCAACCTGGCGAAAGCTGTCGGACCGCCATACCGGCGTCGGATTTGATCAGGCCCTCGTGGTTTTGCCGCCTCACCAATCGTACTCCGTCGCGTCCTACAAAATCTTCAATGCGGACGGCGGTGAAGTCGAGCAATGTGGCAATGGTGCCCGCTGCGTCGCGGAATGGCTCAGATTATCAGCAAGACTCTCTGATCAAGCCGTTCAGATGGGCTTCAGCCTCGACAGTCCTGGCGGTCGTATCGAGGTCCGCTTCGGCGAACCGGGGATGGTCTCGGTGAGTATGGGCACCCCACATTTTTTAACCGAGGGCAACACGACTCTCTCGGTCGCAAATCGAGACGTCACGTTCACCGAAGTCTCGATGGGCAATCCTCATATCGTCCTGCGAGTCGATGAGGTTGATGTCGCCCCCGTCGCAACGCTCGGTGCCCTCCTTGAATCTCATCCGAGATTTCCCAGTCGAACGAATGTTGGGTTTTTGCAGGTTATCGATCGCGCCCATGCGCGATTGCGCATCTTCGAGCGCGGAGTGGGTGAAACTCTCGCCTGCGGCACAGGAGCCTGTGCTGCGATGGCCGTGGGTCGTCGATCGGGTTGGTTCGGAGATGACGTAGATGTCCGGTTACCCGGTGGATCACTACAGATCAGCTGGCGCGGTGAAAACTCGGTACTCTGGATGACGGGCCCTGCAGCAGTCGCCTATCGGGGTCAAGTCGATTTTCTTAGAGGAGCATGAAGCCATGAGCAGAGCGGATGACGTTGCGCGATATCTGAAGCAGCATCCAGACTTTTTCGACGCTCACCCGGAGCTCCTCGAAAACCTTCATGTTCCGCATGGCGGAAACGGAGCGGTATCCCTCGTCGAGAGACAACTCAAAGTGCTGCGCGAGCGGCAGGCGGCGAGCCGTGAGCGACTTGCAGAGCTCGTTCGGGTGGCGCGCAACAACGATCAACTCGCGGAGCGAATCCACAAACTGACACTGCGCTTACTGCATGCCCGAACCGCAGCCGACGTACGCGCTCAGGTCGAGGCCTCGATACGGGAAGACTTTGATGTCGCCCCCACGCAGTTCGTACTGGAGCCCGAGAAACGCCCGATGCTGGAATCTCTGCTATCGGCAGGCAAACCGCGTTGTGGTCATTTTTCAGAGGCGCAACGTAAGAGTTTACTCGGCGATTCAGGCGTGAGTATCGCGTCGATGGCGATCATTCCCCTCGGGCCGGGTGCGACGCTGGGCGCACTCGTACTCGGCAGCACGGATGCGGATCGATTTAACCCGGCGGTGAGCACAGACTTCCTGGCACGTATCGGCGAAATGATCAGCGCGGCGCTCACGCGTTGCGGAAGCGGACCTTAAGTGTGAAACCGGAGGCGCGGCGATGGCGTGATCGCTTCGGTACTCATCTCGGTACCGAGCGTCGACTTTCACCACACACCGCCGCCAACTATCTTCGAGAAATCGATGCGTTGGTAATTTGGTGTGAGGTTAACCAAGTCGCATCGTGGAAGTCACTCGATGCACAGCATCTACGCCTTTTCGCAGCACGCTCTCATGCCGGTGGATTATCGCCACGAAGCGTTCAGCGCCGTCTTTCGGCAGTGCGTACGTTTCTTCGTTATCTGCAACGTGAGCGGGTCATTACCCAAAATCCTGCGGCAGATGTCCGGGCACCTAAGGCAACGCGTCGATTACCCGAGACACTAGATGTTGATCAGATGAGTCGTCTGCTTGATATCCAGGCCGATGATCCACTGGCCCTGCGTGATCGCGCGATCATGGAGCTCTTTTATTCCTCAGGACTACGCCTCTCCGAACTCATCGGTCTCGATCTCGGCGCCATCGATTTTGCAGATCGAACTGTTCGCGTCACAGGCAAAGGGAACAAATCTCGTATTCTCCCGGTCGGTCGAAAAGCCATCGACGCGCTCAAGGCTTGGCTCAAGGTACGCGGCGATCACGCCGGTGCAGGCGAGACGGCTCTGTTCACAGGCGGCAAAGGCCGCCGTGTGGGGCACCGCACCATCCAGATGCGTATCGCACGCTGGGCCCGATTGCAGGGACTTCCCGTCCACGTACACCCTCACCTATTCAGACATTCTTTTGCGTCGCATCTGCTCGAGTCGAGTCAAGATCTGCGCGGCGTACAAGAGCTACTCGGCCACGCAGACATCTCGACGACGCAGGTGTATACCCACCTTGATTTCCAGCATCTCGCCCGCATTTATGACCAAGCCCATCCGCGAGCAAGGAGGAAAACATGAGCGAAGGATTCAACCCGCACGGCACCACCATTCTCGGCGTACGTCGAAACGGAGTCGTGGCGATTGGCGGAGACGGGCAAGTCACGCTCGGTAGCACCGTCATGAAAGGCAATGCCCGAAAAGTGCGGCTACTCGGACAAGGCAAAGTGCTCGGCGGGTTCGCGGGCGGCACCGCCGACGCTTTCACGCTTTTCGAGCGCTTCGAAGGCAAGCTAGACAAATTCGGCAACCTCACTCGTGCAGCCATCGAGCTTGCCAAAGACTGGCGCTCTGACCGCTACCTGCGCCGACTCGAAGCTCTCCTGCTGGTCGGTGATCCGCTCAAGCTTTTCGTCATTTCCGGAAATGGCGATGTCATCGAACCTGAGCATGATCTCGTCGCGATCGGCTCAGGCGGTCCGTTCGCGCAGGCCGCAGCCCGCGCCCTACTCGAAAACACCGATCTGTCCGCTCGCGAGATCGTCGAGCGCGCGCTCAACATCGCGGCGGACATCTGCGTGTACACCAACCGTAATCTCGTCATCGAGGAGCTGCCATCGTGACCGCCCCGGCCACGAGTCTACGTCCACGACAGATCGTGGGCGAACTCGACAAACACATCGTCGGACAAGATGCCGCCAAACGTGCCGTATCGATCGCGCTTCGCAATCGGTGGCGTCGTATGCAGGTCGATGAGCATCTTCGGTCCGAGATCACGCCGAAGAATATTTTGATGATCGGTCCGACCGGCTGCGGCAAGACAGAAATCGCACGTCGACTCGCTCGTCTCGCCAACGCGCCGTTTGTCAAAGTGGAGGCGACCAAGTTCACCGAGGTGGGTTATGTCGGCCGAGATGTCGACTCCATCGTCAAAGAACTCGTGGACGTCGCCGTCAAGATCACGCGGGAAGCGGAAATCGCCCGAGTAAAGGACCGAGCAGCCGATGCCGCTGAAGAACGCATCCTCGATGCACTGCTGCCAAAACCCAAGCTGATGGGTTTTTCGACGGACGAGCCCGTCGCTCCTCGGGACGCCGAGACCCGACAGAAGTTTAGAAAGATGCTGCGCGAAGGTGCGCTGGACGAACGTGAGATCGAGATCGAACTTCGAGGTATGGGCCCCGGCATGGAGATTCTCGCTCCTCCGGGCATGGAAGAGATGCAGCAACAGCTGCAGACGATGTTCCAGAATCTCGGGGCGGGTAAAAGTCGCTCGAAAAAGATGAAAGTGCGCGATGCAGCAAAGATCCTCGTCGATGAGGAAGCCGCAAAGCTGCTCAACGAAGAGGAGCTGCGCGCCCAAGCCGTTCGCAATGCGGAGCAAAACGGCATCGTGTTCATCGATGAAATCGATAAAGTCTGTCGTCGACAAGACACGTACGGTGCCGATGTCTCACGCGAAGGTGTTCAGCGTGACTTACTCCCACTCGTCGAGGGCTGTACGGTTAATACGAAGTATGGCCCCATTAAGACCGATCATGTGCTCTTCATCGCCTCAGGAGCATTTCATGTTTCGAAGCCCTCAGATCTGATCCCGGAGCTGCAAGGTCGCTTCCCGATTCGGGTCGAACTCGAGCCGCTCAAGATCGAAGATTTCGTGCGGATCCTGACCGAACCCGACGCCTCCCTCACCACCCAATATGCCGCGCTACTTCGTACTGAAGGAGTCGAGGTCGAGTTCGCTTCGGAAGGCGTACGACGGTTGGCCGAAATCGCCGCTCACGTCAACGAGCGCACTGAGAACATCGGTGCCCGTCGACTGCACACCGTGATGGAGCGACTGCTCGAAAGCCTCTCTTATGATGCGAGTGAACGCACTGGCAGCACCATTCGTATCGATGCCGCATATGTCGACAGCCATCTCGGCAAGTTAGCGCAGGACGAAGATCTGAGTCGGTTCATTCTTTGAGCGATCTCGCTCTCGGCGTCGTTGTATTCACGTTCATCGCGGTACCCGCATCGCTCTTACTACTTGCGCTCGCGGATGGTATTGGACTCGAGGGCGAGGGACAACGCAAACGCTGGATTCGAGTTTGCCTTTGGGCGCTTACGCTGCCCACGTCGATTCCTCTCGGTATCGCTGCATGGGGCTGGGCGGGTGCGGCGCATCTCGAACCGCTCTGTCAGGCCTATGCATCGCCGGAATTTCGAAATGAGAGACCGATCTTCGCATCGAGCCTCGTCATTAAAAGTGATCAATCACAAGCTGGAAAGGCGCCTCCGGCGTGGGCAACCGTCGTCGTTGAGCAGTTGCAAGCGCCGCGGGGGCCGCTCGGTGAGATACGTATCTCTTCGCAATCATCCGATCGTTCAGTCATCACGCCAAGTTCGTCAGGGCACGCGCTAGGACTACAGGTCCGTCGGCTGCTCCACCACGAAAATCTTTGGTTTCGCGTGGAGATGGATCGTTTCCGGCTTTACGATGCGAATGACAGAGTGACCCTAGCGCTTGCGGACGAACTCTGGATCGATGCGGGACGCGCCCGTTATCACTGCGGGATTGTGAGCGGACGGAATCCGAAGACGGGGTCAGGGTATCCGGCGGGTGACGGAGTCGCTCGCTTCGTGGAGCGCGCGATTGCAGGGACGACTCGGCGCCGGTAAACCTATCTATACCCGCACGCTCGCTCAGACTAAAAAGCCGAGATTTCGGGTCGTAAAGTTGGATAGGCTTGGTGCGACCTTGGCAAGATCCGAATCGGCGACCCCGAACCAACTCGCCAGCGTCGCCGCGTACTGATCAGCAGAGCTCGTGGGGATGATCCGTCCTCCACCAATTTCAAGCGTACTGCCGATCTCAAGTAGCGGATAGCTTCCATAAAATCGACCGCCCCGAACAGCGCCGCCCGCAACAAGTTGCAGGCCGCCCCAGGCGTGATCTGAGCCATCGCCATTCGAAGTCAGGGTACGTCCGAAATCGGAGTGAGTGAATAAGGTCACGTTATTGTCCATGCCGATTTCGACCATGGCGTCATGGAAAGATTTGATCGACAAACTGATATTCGACAACAGGCCCGGCTGGTCCCGAACAAGATCATCGTGCTGGTCGAAACCTCCAGCAGATACGAAGAAAATCTGGCGAGACAACTCTAAGCTCTGGCGCATCGAAATAATCTTTGCCACGGTCCTGAGTTGCTGCTGCAGCGCCGAAAGAGTGCCTGTGTTAGGCAAAGCGGTAAAACTGTAGCCCGAAGCAATGGCCGCGCTGATGCGGTCCGCGAATTGAACAGCCCGCTGCTGTACTCCCGCGAAGGACCGTTCGTAAATCGTATTCGTGGTGGATCCAGCTGCGGTGGACAATACGGCCTCGAAGGCCGCACGCCGCGCGGGTCCGGCGCCCGTCGTGGGAAAGGCCGTAAAAGGCGTTGGACCGTTCGCACCCATGACATAGGGCTTGGCAATCTCACCTGCCTGAAAATAGGTCTGCCCCGCTAGTGAGACGTTGACCGAGAGTGACTGGGCTCCGGTCTGCGCATTGAGCACATCGGCGACTCGCCCAGCCCAGCCGGACTTTTGCGTAGCGCGTCCGCGTAGGCTATGCCACTGATCCTGCTGATCATTGTGGGAAAACAATTGAGGTGGGAGCGTATGGCCCGTTGTCGCAGCTGTTTGATATTGGGACTTCGTAGTCGACCGAATCAGCGGACCCACATTGGCCATGACCGCAAGCTTCCCGGATGAAAACAAGTCTCGCGCCCCCGCCATGCTCGGATGAAATCCGTAGGTTGGGTCTCCAGACAACTGCCCTCGAAGTGTTACGGGCAGCAACGCGGAGCGATCGATTGCCAAGCTTGAGGATGTGCCCCCTCCGCGCGAACGCGCGTAAGCGTTGTACTCAGCCGTGCTGCTCGGGACGACCATATTCCAAGAGTCGTTTCCGCCAAACAAAAACAGGCAGACCAATGCCTTGTAATCACCGAAACCACCCGTGCCGGTCATTTGGGCGTGGACCGTGCCGACTGTCCGAGCGAAAGCGTGGGCGATTCCGCCTGCTGCCGCTGCTTTTATGAATTTTCTTCGTAGTCGGTTCATGACACCGGGGTCTCAGCGTTGCAGGGTGTATTCAGGTGACGTAACAACAAAGAAAATCGCATCAGCTGTTCGAGTCGCAAGCGCCGTGTTGGGGTTGGTAGCTGGAACTGACGTTCTCTCAATCTGAGCCTTGGCTTGCGTCTTGAGCGAATTTGATATCTGCGTTGATCCGCCGAGCAGTCGGTCCGCGACACGATTGATCAGCGCTTCGCTATCTGCGGCAACCAACAACTCATCCGCCGTGTTGATATACATGGTATCGACAGCAAGGTTGGTCGCCGTATGCGTACGGCTCTGAGCCTGTACCCAGAAAAAGTTTGCAGTCTGGGTATTGAGATACTCGGTCGCCAGTTGCATCTCGGGAGCCACTCGCCCCGCATCAGCAATTTCACCCGGCGGCGCGTAAAACGGACTGAAAAAATTGAAGACTGAAGGTGCACTGCCCTGCGCCTGACCAAAAACCGCCGAGACACCGCCCGTGAAATTCGCGGCCACGCCCAGCCTTCCGGATCGCGACGTCGCCTCGTAGGCCCGCCAGAATTGGGTCAAGCGCAACAAGGGCTCCTTCAGTTTGCCCGCTGCGGAGGCTACATTACCGGTTGGAGCGGCGCGCGCTTCAGAATCGAGGAGGATTGCCCGCACGACCGCCTCAAGGTTCCCGCGGCGTCCATTTCCGTCGTTATTGAATCGTTCTGCAACCCGCTGGACGTACGCGGGCGACGGATTACTGGTGACCAGCCTTTGAATCAGCTGCTTCGAGATGAACGGACCAACATTTGGATGATTGAAGACGTTGTCCAAAGCGTCTTTCAAATCTTGTACTCCCGTTTGGCTTGCCGGGATGGTGGCGTTTGCGAGAGCCATGCCCGGATAACTCAGCACGAGCTTACTGCCCGTCTCGTGTTGCTCAGAGTAAAGCCGCATTGGCCTCACTTGGTTATAGCCGATGAGGGGCGCGAGCTGCGGACGCGTGTTGGCGAAGGTACAGGCTGGCAGCGTTGAGGGGCATTCCCACTTCCAGCCCGTAAAGACTTTAGCGAACCCCTCAATGACATCCTGGTTATAGGTTGGTAGTGGCTGTCCGGTCGCATCAGTTCGAACGGTGCCGTCGAGATTGAGCTGTACAAGTCCGACACTGAACAGCTGCATCATTTCGCGAGCGTAGTTCTCGTCGGGCCTAAGATTTGTACCCGCCACCGCTTTTTGGTTACCCAACATCGATAGGTAAACGCCCATCGCCGGATGTAACGTCATCTCCTCCAACAATGTTCGGTAATTGCCAAACGCGTTCCGAGCCAACATGTCATGAAAATCGGCCGTGGCATTGGGCAAATTGAGTAATGCGCCGACCTGGGATACGACAAAAATCTCGGACAAGGCGAAAGCCACGCGCTGACGCAGCTGATCGTCACCCCGAAGAACATTGGTGAACCAGCGCTCTAAACGAACAGCATTGAGAGATCCGACGTTGAACCCTTGCGGAACCGGATCTGGGTAACCCGTCTCCACCGCCGGCAGGAGCAAAGACGTTTCGCGGGTCAGCTGAGCGTCGATCCAACGGGCAAAGCCATTGCTCGAATCTCCGAGTGCAACGAGTCGTGATGCCTCCGCCTCAGTTGCACCAAAGCTGGCCTGATTGAGAAACCGATACGCGTCGGCCTTGGTGATCGGAGGCGGAACCGGCGCAGCGCTCGTTGGATTTGTAGAGGATCCGCCCCCACTCCCGCCACACGACGAAAGCAGCAGCAGGAACACCGCGACACACAGCCGCGGCACCGGGGCGTTATGACGAGAAAAAGACCCCATGACGCAAATTTAACGCAGTCCGGGGCGAAGCACCCCAATTTTTCACACTGTCAATTAGAAAAATTGCGAAGATGCGAAGCAGATCCCGAATCAGGAAAAGTATTGTGCGGCGAGTAGGTCGAGTCGCTGCTCGAAGTCGGCGCCGGTCGGCAGCAAGACGCACCCTGGAGGCAGCTCCTCAGGCGTGACCAAGCGCGCTGCGAAACCACCGACCCATACTTCACATCGCCCGCTGAGTTGCTCAGCGAGTTGGCGCAATTGATCGAGAGCCGGCACTTCGTTCTCCGGCATGACGAGCGATACCAGCACGGCACGCGCATCGACCTCGAGTGCAAAGCGAGCCAGCTCCTCGGGCGGAACATCGACTCCCAAATAATGTGTGCGGAAACGACGGGTGGCTGCAAGCCAGCTACACATCAGGATGCCGAGTTCATGCCGCTCTCCCGAGAGCGTGGAAAGCACCAGGCAGGGGCCGCTGTCGGAGCGGAGGTATCCGCGCGACACGCTAATAATCAAGCGGCGCACGATGTCCGTGACCATGTGCTCCTGCGCAATGGACACCTCGCCGCGGTGCCAACGCTCACCCACTTCGCGGACAAGCGGTACGAGCACTGTATTGACGACTTCGTTTGGGGGCAGCAGGGCGACCGCAGAGGTCAGCACCTCTTCCACGCCGGAGGGGTCGGAGTGCGCAGTGGCATCGATAGCGCGCTCGACGTAGGACTGTCCACGGGGTGGACCAGGACGCGCTTGGCCGCCCGAGTCGGCAACCAGCTTTGCGAGCTCGTCGTCGGGCAGGGAGGCGAGACGACTGATGGTATGGCCAAGTTCGGTCGCCGTTCGTAGCAGACGCAGGCGAGCGACATCCGCAGCGGAATAAGTGCGTCGGCCCGCAGAATCTCGGGAGGGATGCACCACTTCGTACCGGCGCTCCCATGCTCTCAAGGTCTCAACGGTGAGACCGGTGGCCTGGGATACGGCCTTAATCGTAAAAAGGCCCGCACGGGGGGTCGTCGCAAGCCTGTTCATGACTCGTTCATCTCGTGTATAGCCCCTACCTGTACAGGAGCTTGACAGATTCCTCAGCCCCTGTCATCCTTTCCCCCGTCGAAACTCAGCGTACGCAGGAAACCCGGTACGCCCCAAAGCTAACCCACGGAGTACTACCATGATTTTCAACGTCGAGAACTTTGTTGCCGCCGCCCTTTTAGGTCTGGCGTCGGTTGCCGCCCAAGCCAACGGCTCGACCGTTCTCGATGTCGCGAAGGAAAAGGGTAATTTCAGCACCCTCTCCAAGGCTGTCGAAGCGGCCGGCCTCAACGACGCCCTGACGGTCAACGGCCCGATCACCATCTTCGCTCCGACGGACGAAGCCTTCGCCAAGCTGCCCCCGGGCCAGCTCGAAGCCCTGCTCCGTCCCGAGAATAAGGCTCAGCTCGTCAAGATCCTCACTAACCACGTGGTGCCGGGAAAGGCCCTCGAGGAGAATGACCTGAAGCGTACCCGCACCGCCAAGACCGTCTCCGGTGACGACGTTAAGATCGAGCTCGTTCGTGGCCGCGTCCGTGTCGACGGCGCTCGCGTCTCGGGTGACTTCAACGCCACCAACGGCGTGGTCGTCGCGATCGACAGCGTCCTGCTGCCGAACTGATCGAATCATGAAGGACACGGCGTCCCCGTCCGGGGCGCCGTTCCGGACATGGATGTCCGGATGTAAGGAGACCCCCGTCCAAGGATGATCCGGGTGGAGTGGACCGACAGGTTCACTCCACCCCGGACGACAGTTGAGCGTCGTAAGATGCGTAGGTGTTGATCACCACGACTGTAGGCAGTCTTCCTAAGCCGGACTGGCTGGCCGAACCTGAAAAACTCTGGGCTGAGTGGCGTCTCAAGGACGCTGAGTTGCAGCAAGGTAAAGAGCGCTCTGCGCTCGAATGGCTGCGAGAGCAAGAAGCGGCCGGCATCGACGTCGTCGGCGACGGCGAGCAATTCCGCATCCACTTTGTCCACGGCTTCCTCGAGCAACTCGAGGGAATCGATTGGAATCGCAAGACACGGATGGGCATCCGTAACAATCGTTACGAAGCCGATGTCCCTACAGTCACCGGACCCCTCTCGCGCCCTCGCTCGGTTCATGTGGCTTCCGCGTCATTCATGCGTCGCCATACCGAGCATCGACTCAAGATCACGTTGCCCGGCCCGATGACGATCTGCGACACCCTCGCCGATGGGTACTACGGCCGACGTGCCGATATGGCAATGCGTTTCGCCGAGGTGCTCAATGCAGAAGCTCGAGAAATCGAAGCGGCCGGCGCCGATGTGATCCAATTTGACGAACCCGCATTTAACGTATTCCTAGAAGAAGTTCGTGACTGGGGACTACCGGCCCTCGAACGTGCCATGCAGGGGCTCAAAGCGACCACGGTCGTGCATATCTGCTACGGCTACGGAATCGAAGCGAACATTCGATGGAAGGAGTCACTCGGCAATCAGTGGCGGCAGTACGAACAGATCTTCCCGTGGATCAACCAGAGCAGTGTGAAGCAGGTTTCGCTCGAGTTCGCAGGGTCGCGCGTCCCTCACGAGGTGCTGCGTCTGTTGCCGGACAAAGAATTATTGGTCGGCGCGATCGAAGTGCTGCCAGGCAAACTCGAGACTCCTGAAGAAGTCGCTCATAACATTCTCGAGGCCACACAGCACGTCGAGAAGTCGCGGCTTCTGCCCTGTACCAACTGCGGTATGGCGCCGCTTTCGGCTGAACTCGCCCGCGGTAAATTACGCGCGCTGGGTGCCGGCGCGGCCATCGCGCGTAACCGTCTCTGACCAACTCGTGTCCGAAGATCTTCAACTCTCGGATCACCGAATCGTCCTCTGCGGGGCGAATGGAACCCTGGGTCGCGCAATCGCACGAAAACTCGCGGATGAGGGTGCGCGCCTCGCGCTACTCGGTCGGAATATCGATTCGCTGCGTAACGTAGTCGAGGGCTTACCCGCCTCAGCAAGTGGCCACCATCATCTCGTCGCTCACTGCGATCTCGGACAACAGGAATCAATCGATAGAGCTATCGAAACCGCCGAGAAAGATCTCGGTGGCATCGATGTATTCATCTCAGCGGCAGGTGCTTCGCAAGGCGGAATTTTTTGGGAACTCGATGATGCGGCGTGGCAGCGCAATCTTGAGGTGAAGCTATTCGGCACTCTACGTATCTTGCGTACCGTGACGGCACGTATGGCGCAGTCAAAAAGGGGTCGTGTCGTTGTCATTGCCGGAAACTCTGCCGAGAAACCTGACCCCCGTATGCTGCCCGGTGCGGCTGCGAACGCCGCCTTGCTCGCCGTGGTCCGCGGCCTCGCGACGGAACTTAAACCGCTCGGCGTCAGCCTCCATGCTGTAAATCCTGGCCCCGTCCGCTCGCCGCGCCTCGATACCCTGATGAAAATCGAGGCGGAACGCACCGGCGTAACCCCCGAGCAAGCGACTACTGTATTCCTTGAGCGCACGGGTGTTCGCGAACTGGTTACACCAGAGGACGTCGCTACCTATGTGGCGTTCTTCGCGTCGTCATTGTCCAGCCATCTCACCGGAACTTCGATCACCATATGACAGATCAACTCGGCCATCGAGCGCGTATTGCTCTCGTCGTTCCCTCTACCAATACCAGTTGTCAGCCGGAATCCGAGATGCTGAGGCCTCCCGGGGTGACCAACCAGACGGGCCGTATCAGCATCAAAGAAAGGCCGCTCACCAGCGATCAGGCATTCATGGAACACGTGCAAGCCATGCGCGATGGTATGCGCACGGCTATCGATCAGGTGATGACCTGCCAGCCGACACACGTGATCATGGGTGTGGCGCTCGAGGCGTTTTGGGGTGGCGTTGCTGCTGCGAATGAGTTGCAGCGCGAACTCGCTGAACGAGCGGGCGTCGATGTATCGATAGGATCAACCGCGACCGTTGCAGCATTACAAAGATTCGGTGCCAAGTCGATCGCGGTGCTCACCCCTCACCAGGCACGGGGCGATGAGCAAGTTCGACGATACTTCGAGGAGACGGGGTTTTTCATTACGCGACTCATCGGACTCAAATGCTCTTCACCTGTGCAGATTGCTCACACCACTCGGCAACAAGTTGTGGATGCTTTGCATGCACTGAATAGCGATGATGTTGATGCCATCGTACAGGTGGGGACTAACCTCGCCGCGATCGGCGTCTGCGCCGAGGCAGAGCGGACTTTCGGAAAACCCGTGCTGGCGATCAATGCGATCACTTATTGGGATGCCCTACGACGTTGCGGTATCGAAGATCGGATTCAGGGTTATGGGCGAACCCTCGAAGAATTCTGACGACATATCGTCATGAGCGAGCGCGTACTCATCGCTGGAGGCGGGCCGAGCGGTATGGCCGCCGCGCTGTTTCTGACTCAGCGTGGCTTTCCCGTTACGGTGATCGAACGTAGCGTAGAACCTCACGCCGACCCTCGAGCGGCCACCTATCATCCGCCCACTCTCGAGATGCTTGCGCCGTCCGGCGTTACGGACGATTTGCATTCGAATGGCCTCATCGCGCCGCGATGGCAGTTCCGAGATCGACGTGAGGGACTCGTTGCAGAGTTCGATCTCGGGATCCTCGCAGGCGACACCCCTTACCCTTACCGACTTCAGTGCGAGCAGCACAAGCTGGTCGCGATGATGGAGCAACGCGTGGCAAGTTCGCCGCTTGCAACGATCATTCACGGTGCCGCTGTAGATGAGGTATCCCAAGACGAATCGAGCGTGCACGTCGGAGTCGCTCGTACAGACGGACGGCATGAGTACCTTTCGGGCTCCTATCTCATCGGCGCTGATGGGGGTCGAAGTCTTGTTCGAAAGAGTCAGCACATCAAGTTCAAAGGATTCACCTGGTCGGAACGTTTTCTCGTAATCACAACGACCTTCGACTTCGAGTCTCTGGGGTACGCTTACAGCTCGTACACCATGGATCCTGTGGAATGGGCCGCAACCTTCAAGGTGCCAGGGGACGATGGGCGCGGGATTTGGCGCTGCGTGTTTCCGACTCGGCCCGGTGAGAATGAGGTAGATCTACTAGATCCGTCGCACGCCGCTACCCGTCTCGCAGCGTTCGTGCCGGAGAGCGTATCGGGGCGAGTCGTACACGTGAATCTGTATGCGGTGCACCAACGCGTCGCGGCCACCTATCGAAAGGGTCGGGTTCTGCTCGTCGGAGATGCTGCGCATATCAATAACCCCCTCGGTGGAATGGGACTCAACTTCGGTATCCACGATGCGCACTCGCTCGCTGGACATCTGATCAGAGCGATCGAGAACAGTGATAGCGCTCCACTTGATCTATACGATCGGCAACGGCGGACCGTCGCCGAGCGTTACCTCCTAGCGCAAACCATCGCAAACAAAGAGCTCTTAGAAGAGAGCGATACCGGTCGTCGCACGGCTCGCCAGAGGGAGATGCGTGTGATTGCTGCAGATGCAGAACGGGCACGGCAGTATCTTTTGCGAACCGCCATGATCGAGGGGCTGAGAGCCGCGGCTTCGATCGAGTAAAAAAGGCGCTACAATCGTGCAAAGTGGAACATCGCGGTGCTTCGGGGGTCTTGGCTACGTGAAAAAATGGCAAAAAAGAACGCTGACCGTTGTAGGCGTATTTGTACTCGTCGTCGGTCTGTTTACCTTGGAGTTCATGTCCTTTGGGGGGCAGTTCCGAGATCTCAGCGCCCGGTCGCCCGGTGCGTGCTCAACTCTGCCTCTGAATGCCAGTGCAGAGGACATCCAGATCGATCGTAATCGAAGCATCGCGTATCTCTCCTCTCTAGATCGCCGTGGGCTCGTAGAAGGTCTTGCCGTCGACGGGACGGTCCTTCAAGTCGACTTAGTCGCCGATCCGCTTCGAGCCGAACCTGCACTCTCGTCAGCACCCCCGGGTTTCCGGCCGCACGGCATGTCGCTTTACCGCATGGGCGATGGCAAGCAGCGCTTGTTCGTGATCAGTCATCCGGAAGGTGACGAGCACGTCATCGAGGTATTCGAGCAAAATGCTGATAACCGATTCACTCACGTCGGATCGTTACGCGATCCGTTGCTCGTGTCTCCGAACGCTATCGTTGCAGTCGGTCCGCAGCAGTTTTATGTCGCCAATGACAAGGGTGATGCGGGCTTCCTGGGTCGAGTCGGTGAGTCGTTGTTCCGAACAGGCTTATCGACGGTCGTCTACTTCGATAGCGAGTCGATGCGAGTCGAAGTCGAGCGCCTCAAAAGTGCGGTCGGAATGGGGCTGTCGCCCGATGGCCTCACGGCTTACGTCGCCGAAACGCTCGGTAAAAGAGTGTCGGTCTATACCCGAAACCCGCTGACCGGCGATCTGATCTTCAAGCAGCATATCGAGCTCGACGGTTCGCCAGATAACATCAATGTGGATGCTAATGGTGCGCTGTGGATCGCTGTGCACGCAAAGCTCATCGACCTGATTCGTCATTTTGGCGACGCGTCGCATCACGCTCCAACCACTCTGCTTCGGTATACTGCAGGCACGACGACGCCTGTCTATGTCAATGACGGATCGGAGATCTCCGCGGGAAGTGTTGGCGCAGCCTTCGGAGGTCGGTTGTATATGGGTTCCATCACGGAACCTCAGTTGCTGATTTGTAGAATACGCTGAGCCAGGCGGGGGACTCGAGCATGAGCATGAACCGTCGGGAATTCGTTGTATCGACCGCTGTGTCCGCTGCGATCGTCGGGCTCTCGACCCGCGCGCACGCGTCCGCCTCCAAAGAGCTAGACGTGATTGTCATCGGTGCGGGTCTCTCCGGTCTCGAAGCTGCATTGACTCTGGAAGAGAACGGTCTATCGGTACTCGTCCTGGAAGGTCGTGATCGAGTCGGCGGACGCGTCTATACCCTGCTCGATCTGCCCGGGTACCCGGAAGTCGGCGGTAACGCCATCGCCAATGCCTACGGCCGCTGCATCGCAGCCGCCGCTCGCTACGAGATCGAGGTCGTCAATCTCGCGCCGCGACTTTTCGCCAATCGTGCAGGCCAAGAGTTATTTATCGGCAATAAACATGTTGCACTCAAAGACTGGGCGACACACCCAAAAAATCCTTTCGTGGGAGAGTTACGGAAGTTACCCCCATGGAGTTGGGGCGATGCCATGTTTCAACAGCACATGCCTTTCCGCGATCTCGAGAACTGGTATGACCCGAAACATGCCCAGCATGATATCTCGGTTCACGACTTCCTAAGCGCTCACGGCGCCACCGATGACATGATCCGTCTCGGCTTTGATACCAATATCGCCTACGGCACGACGGCCCGTGATGTTTCACTACTTCAGCAAGCTTTCGCAGACCATTGGATGGCAGTCAACCGCGGAGCCGTCACGGCCTTCTCGCGAACCGGAGCGTCGAATGTCTCCACTGGAGTTCCTGCAGCGGGCGTTCCCCCGGGCGTTTTGATCGGGGCGTTCAAGGGCGGTAACCAACGACTACCGATGGCGATGGCCAAAAAGCTCAAGGGCGATTTGTTACTCAATCGCCGAGTCACTGCCATTGAAGTGACAGACCAAAGTTCGAAAGTTACTTGTAGTGATGGTCGAAGCTATAAAGCGAAAGCCGTCGTCTGCTCCATGCCGTTCTCTACGCTCCGTCACGTCGCAATCGACCCGTTGCCAGAGCCGACTCAGTACAAAGCGATTCAGTCACTCGGCTACATTCCGATCACTCAATATCACCTGATTGCCAAGCGCCCGTTCTGGCTGGAAGACGGATTATCCCCATCGATGTGGACAGACGGACCACTTGGTATGGTGCTCGCTCAACGATTTGGAAAAACCGATGACGAGGTGACGAGTCTTACCGTGTGGGCTCGCGGCCTGAACGCCCAATACCTCGATCGCCTCGGAGCTGAAGAAAGCTCGCGGGTGGTGGTCTCCGAATTCGAGCGGCTGCGCCCTGCCTCGAAAGGCTTGCTACGCGTGGCAGCGGTACATTCGTGGACCACCGATCCGTTTTCGGCCGGTGACTGGGCAATCTTCCAACCAGGGCAGGTTCGAGAACTTCGCGCTTCGATCGCCAAACCGCATAAGCGGCTCTTCTTCTGTGGCGAACACACGGCCATTGGGAGCCGCGGAATGGAAGGCGCTTTCGAGTCAGCGGAGCGAGTCGCGCTGGAAGTGCTTGCCTCAAGCTAAACGCGATACCTGATCAAAGATTTCCGCCGGCACCGCGCCATTCCGGCTTGGGATAAGGATCTTCGCTGACTGGCTTCGGCTTTACAGTCGACCGTGATCGCCAAACGATCAGCCACCAGAACCCGAAGAACGAGAGCGCCATCCAGCAAAACTCATGCATGCCCCAATGCTCGACGCCGTATCGAGAGAGTTGCTCGAACATGATGAATGCGACGGTATAAACAACTGCACCGATTAGCGCGCCGAACTTCCAACTACTCGAGCGCTGTCGTCTATGAATGGCAACCGTCCACCACGCGATAAGAAAGAACACGGTATAAAGATTGATGAGCCAGAGCCAGTAAGGCGACTGCTGAAAATAGTGGTTGACCCAGAACGCGCCAGCACCAAAAAACGAGAGCAGCACGTAACGCCATTCGTCGAGCGGCTCTTTAAGAATTCGCTGCCAGAGTAGGACGAGAAAGGCATAGGCAGTCCACGAGCCGAGTAGCAATTCATAGAATTGCACCTTGCCTTGCCAGGCGTCCTCGAGCGGCGGCATCCACATATCAAAATCCCCCTTTACTCAGTAGCCGTGCCGACCATAAAGGCGACGGTTCGTGAAACGCCAAAAACTTCGACTCTCGTGGCCGACTGACGGAATCGATAAACCGGGGTATCCTCGCGGCCACCGGGGAATGCCACGGGGGACTTATGTTGAATGCCACGATAACGGGCTGGGGCAAATGTCTACCACCGGCCGTACTAAGCAACGCGGATATCGCGACCTTTCTGGATACCACTGACGAGTGGGTCACCACTCGGACCGGAATCAAAGAGCGTCGAGTTTCGCATGTGTCGCTTGGCGAGATGGCTTATGTCGCCTCCGCGCACGCGCTCGCCTGCGCCGGACTCGAAAGCAAAGACCTTGAGCTCATCGTCTTCGGTACGACAACACATGATGATCAATGCCCCAACATGGCTTCGGGCCTGCAACATCGACTTGGAGCCGACGGCTGCGGTGCGATGGACGTCAACACCGCCTGCACAAGTTTTCTCTACGGTCTATCGACTGCTGCTGCGATGATCAAAAGTGGTGTCGTACGTAATGCACTCGTCGTCGGAGGCGAGCTGATCTCGCCCTACATGGACTGGAACGATCGCAACGTATCCGTGCTTTTTGGCGATGGCTGTGCAGCGGTAGTCTTGCAAGCCACCGATAAAAACGAGGGGCTGATGCTCGAAAAACTCGGCTGCTACGGCGAGTCTCGCGAGATCCTGCGCATCCACGGCATTGGCGGTGCCTATGTTCATCAGGGACGGATGCTCGGCTCGACGGAATGGCGGTTCGAAGGTCAAGAGATATTCAAAAAAGCCGTGAATGGCATGGGACTCGCGAGCGAAGATGTGCTGAGACGCGCGGGTCTCACTGCCGAAGATGTCCATCTTGCAGTGCCGCACCAAGCCAATCTGCGCATCATTGAAGCCGTGGCCAAGCGTGCGGGTGTTCCCATGGATCGCGTCTATGTCAGTGTCAGTCGCTACGGGAATATGTCGGCGGCAACCGTACCCGTAGCGCTTTGCGAAGCGCTCGAAGAGGGGCGCGTTCAACCTGGCTCACTGCTGTTGATGCCAGCGTTTGGCGGAGGGCTGACGTTTTGCGCGCATCTATTACGCTGGGGCGAACGTACGACGCCTTTCGCCTCCAGTGACGTCAAACTTCCTCCGGCCGAGCGCTCCGCGCTCGAGATGGTGCAACGTTACCGAACGTCGCGGGGCGCGGGTTGGGCATGAGCTCCGATCCACGACGACGAGTGTTGCCCGTCGTTGCAATGGCGTTGTTCATCGATTCGATGGGCATCGGCATCATCATCCCGGTTGCGCCGCAACTCGTCATGCAACTATCCGGTGCATCGATTGCAGATGCCGCGCCCATCGCCGGCTGGCTCACCCTCGCCTACGCGTCGATGCAATTCATTTTCTCGCCAGTCCTCGGAAACCTCAGCGATCGATACGGTCGAAAGCCCATCCTTCTCGCTTCGCTTGCGGCGCTATCCATGGACTATGTGCTCATGGGCCTCGCCCCGACGCTTGCGTGGCTATTCGTCGGTCGAATCATCGCCGGTATCGCCGGAGCGACGTTCTCGACAGCCAATGCAGTCGTGGCCGATATCATTCCCCCCGATCAACGTGCCAAATATTTTGGTCTTAACGGCGCGGCTTGGGGTGTGGGCTTCATCGTGGGTCCCGTCGTCGGAGGCTTGCTCGGTGGATACGGCCCGCGGGTGCCTTTCTTTGCTGCAGCAGTATTCACCGCAATCAACTTTCTGATCGCGGTCGTATTACTCAAAGAAACGTTGCCGGAAGCTCAACGACGAGCGTTCTCAGCGCGCCGGGCGAATGTTCTGGGCGCAATAAAATCCATGCGCGCGATTCCAGGTGCCGCATTACTGCTCTTCGTGTTATTCATGTACCAAATCGGACACGATACGCTGCCCTCCACTTGGACGTGGATGACCATGACGAAATTCGGTTGGGACGAATACGAGATGGGCATCTCTCTCGCCGTCTTGGGACTCGGAACAGCAGTGGTGCAAGGCGGACTCGTAGGAGTCTTCACCCGCAAACTTGGCGAGCACCGCTCAGCCCTGATCGGACTGTCAGCAGGCTCGATTGGCTTTGTAGGTTATGCGCTGTCCGCGGAACCTTGGATGCTGTTTGCGAGCGTTCCGATCGCCTGCCTGATCGGCCTGACCATGCCGTCGATCCGCGCGATTCTCTCGCGACAGGTGCCCGCCAATGCACAGGGAGAACTCCAGGGCGCCATCTCGGGCATCGTGAGCTTCACGGCACTCGTCACCCCGTTCACGATGACTCACCTGTTCAGCCTGTCGATGGGGCAGATGCACTTCCCGGGGGCGCCGTTCCTAGCGGCCGCGGTTTCGCTGGCTGTCGGTGCCGTGCTGTTCTCGCGCAGTCGATTCAGCGGCGCGAACGCACCCAGATAGCGAAGACCAACAGGAGAATATTGGCTCCCGCCATGATGATGAACGGAGAGCCGGGTCGCCATTCGTCAAAGGTATAGCCACCGATCTTCGAGATGGCGAGGATACCGAGGGCGCCAAAGAAACCCACCATGCCGATGACCGCGCCGCGAATGGCACTCGGCGCTTCCTGGGCGATGAGCACTTGCGAGGCGAGAATACCGCTCGCCTGCCCGATCCCGAGCATGGCCGCCGCGCCGAACGCCAAACCGCCGAGCGCCGGGTCTGGCGTGAATCCCATCCAGCCATAACCGACTACGGACAGTACGGTGGCGATGATGACGAGGGTCACTCGATTCACCTTGTCCGCCATCCAGCCAAAGATTGGCGCCCACAGCATCGCCGAGCCTTGGACGATGCCGAATAAGGCACCTTGTCGTGACGACGCTTCGACGGCTGTCGCACCGTCAGCGATCGCTGCCGTCTGTACCCATAGCGACAGAAACAGCGCGACGATCACCAGGTCCGCACGTGCTGCAAACGACGCGGCGTAAGCGAGCGCGATACGCGGCTGTCGACCCGCGATCAAGCCCTGAGTCAGGAGGGTACGTAACGGCAAACGCTCCGTGAGTTGATCGGGGCGCCCGGGTTTCAACCCCAACATGATGAGTGCACTCACGACGCATACGGCCGAAATCGTGAGGTAAGCAAACCGCCCCGCTTCGGTTTCAGTCGCACCGAAACCCTGATAGAGCGAGGGAAGCTGGGTGAGGACAGCAAAGAATAACAATGCGCCGACAGCATTGAGAAAGAAGGAAATTCCCGTCAACTTACCGCGATCGGCATCGACGGGATAATCGGCGAGTACCGTCGCCAACATACCGCCGAGCGCTGCGATACCGACAGCGTAGATGAGTCGGTAGATCAGTAACTGGCCGACATCGTTTGCAAAGGGATAGGCCGCGTAAGCGAGTGCCGTAATGAGAAACCCCGTGATGTAGACCACTCGTCGCCCTACCCGATCGGACAAGGCCCCGAACAGTCCCACACAAAGCAGGGTGATGATTTCCTGCCAGAACTGCAGGTCGCCCGACACCACCCCGCGCTGCTCGACCGGAACGCCAATGTTCACCTCGAGGAGATAAGGTTGAAGCGTTGTTGCATACGTGAAAATGCCAATGCTGACGAACGCTGCCCAAAGATAAGCGCTAACGTGTCCTCGGGTGACTCCCGGCATCAGGCGGACTGGGCCGAACTTGGCGCCGGTGGATTGGTCACTCATGAGGAATCTCCAGGGTCAGCGAAACATCCAGAAGGCGGGATAGCGAGCATGCATCCTTGCGTCGAGACCATGCCATTGGCCGGTTGGCCAAATTACGAAAGGAAGAAACATCAACGCAAGCACGATCAGCGAGGCGTCATAGTACCCGCCGATTGCAAAAGAAAACATCATGAGCATTGCCCCCATTGCAGCACTGCGCGTCATGAAGCCGAACAATAATCCGGCAGCGATAAAGGTTTCGCCCCAACAAACGAGCCAAGCGAGTGGCTGGTAGTACGGCAGCCCGATATTCTCGATGAACCACGCACCGAAAGACTCAGGGTCGATTTCCTCAAGCCGCTGCATGAAGATCTGCGACAAGCGATCAGTGATGACGTATTGCTGGCGCCATTTATTGACCGCTGCGCCCGAGAAAAAGAGGGCAAGTAGATACCGCAATGCGAGCAATACAATGCGACCAGCGCCGAGTTTCCGACGGTCGTTCATGGCGCTCTCCCGACAGGTAACTCACGTCCAAGCATCGCGCGCACCCAGGCATAGCCTTCACGACGGGACAATGTCCGACATTGCCCCTGCAAATCACCATTGAGCGTCCGCCATTGGCCGTTACGCATGTCGATAACCGAATCCGGTAAGAGGATGAGGCCTGCCGCCGCATCCACACGCGCCTTGGCCTCAGAACTCACGATACGACGACGCTCACCCTCGTTTTCATAGATCGTCAAAGGCCGGACGTCCACGGTCTTTTGGCGAAAAAGCTGGATGAGATAATCCCAGATCGTTGCGATCTGCGCCCAGAAACTCTTTTCGCGTAGTCGGTGCAGACGATAGGAATTAGTCTCCGGTACGACGTCCGCGATCTCGCACCGAAGGAAATCATCGCAGGTACTGCATAACAAGTTGATGCGTATCTGTAAGGACTCAGGCGGAAGCAGCGCGGGGCCACGATCACACCCCGCCAACAAGAGGAGTGCCGCAACGAGCATCGCTCTACCGAGGGAGCCTGTTTGATTGATGATCCGTTGATCCACGGGCCGATTTCGGTCGGCGTTGCGGACCAAGTCAACTTTGAGCGATAAAAGCGTGTACCTTGCGGACAACGGGGATATGACGATGGCTTCAAACTCTTCCTGGTTTGTCTTGGCGCTCACCATGTTAGTGTCAAGTTGCTCTTCGACACCGAAGATATCCACCACATCTTTCAACACGGCTGATCGCTTCTGCGTCGACGCGCAGGCTGCCATCGTCACCTCAAAAGTCGAGGCGCGAAATGAGATTTATACCGACGTCGCCGCCTTCACCAAATCGAAGCCCGTCGCTCGCCCCCTTATCACGACCCAATACGTCTGGCCCGAGAGCGCTGAACCGAACGCACAACCGATGATGGTGTCCTGCAAGATGAAGACGGCAGATCATCTCGTCAGCGAGTACGGCGCCGAGGCCGCAGGCGCTGATATCGGTTGCAGTGGGGTAAACGCCCTCACCTTACAGCGTGTGCTCGACTCCATGACTCCGGCGGAACGCCGGCGCGCGTTGTTCAAGCGTGGTCGAAACGTTGTGATGGAAACCGACATTGTGACCACCATGGGTCCTATTTGGCTCGAGCCGTATGCGATTGCCCGCTTAGATGAGTCGGGCACTCTCCGGCTGCAAGCAAAAGCCATGCGTAACGACTGGCTCGATCCGCGCTATCTCGCAGCGCCTCCGCAGTTTCGGGGCACGCGTTACTGTCATCTCGTCGCGCCGGAATATCTGCGACGACTACTGCTCGGGGAGGTCAAACCCGTCAGCGCATCGTGACGAATTCTTCTGCGCTCGTCGGATGAATGGCGATCGTATCGTCAAAGTCTCGTTTGGTCGCGCCCATTTTCACGGCGACGGCAAATCCTTGAAGCATCTCGTCGGCACCTGCGCCGATGACGTGACAGCCCACGACTCGCTGCTCGGGGCCCACCGTGACCAGTTTCATTTCGGCACGCGGCTTGCGCGATGTCAGAGCGTGATACATCGGCACGAACCCCGACGTATAGAGCTTTAAAGATTCTGCGCCATAACGGTCTCGGGCTTGCTGCTCGCTGAGGCCCACCGTACCGATCGGTGGGTGACTGAATACCACCGTCGGGATGTTCGAGTAATCGAGATGGCGGTCGGTCATACCACCGAAGACTCTATCGGACAATCGACGTCCTGCGGCGATCGCTACAGGCGTCAACAAGGCACGCCCCGTGACGTCTCCGATGGCATAAATGCCACCGACGTTGGTTTGCTGGAACCGATCAACCGCGATGTGCCCGGAGTCATCCAGTTTCACGCCTGCACGATCGAGCCCAATTCCCTCGACCTTCGGGTCGCGGCCGATGGCCCAGACGACGCAGTCGAACGCGCCGAGCGTGCGTCCATCTGCCGTGAGCATACGCAGACTGCCATCGACCTCACGCTCGAGCGCGCGAGGCGTCGCGTTGGTTTCGATCGCCGTGCCTTCATCACGCATGATCTTCATGAGGGTATCACCGAGCATGCTATCGAAGTGACGCAGCACATGCTCGTGGCGAATGACGAGCGATACCCGACTGCCGAGCGCAGCGAACACCCCGGCAAGCTCGACGGCGATATAACCGCTACCCACGACTGCGACTCGGTCGGGCTTTTTTTCGAGAGCAAAAAATCCGTCGGAGGTGATCCCAAGCTCCGCGCCTGAAACGGCGGGCACGGCGGATCGACCGCCCGTCGCAATTACCACGTGCGGGGCCTCAAGTGTGTCGTCGTCGACCCTCACCTCACCTACTGCGGTAAAGCGGCCGTGCCCTCGCAAAAGTTCAATTTTTTTGTTTGCGAGATTATGCTCATAGATGCCGTTGAGCCGATGGATATAGGCCTCACGCGACTCTCGAAGCGCACGCCAGTCATGGCCGCGCAGTGCGAGATCGAAGCCGTAGTGCACCGCATCATGCGCCACATGAGCGATCTGGGCTGCATTCCACATGACCTTTTTCGGAACGCAACCGACGTTGACGCAGGTGCCTCCGAGCCGCGCAGACTCGATGAGCGCCACTTTGGCGCCGTATTCCGTCGCTCGCTGTGCACAGGCGAGTCCGCCACTGCCACCGCCGATCACCACCAGATCGTATTTTTTCGTCGTCATGGCCGAATCGTACACGGCGTCCCGACCTCTTGCTGCGGCGAGGATGACCGTTTCGTCACCCGTGCATTACTCTAGGGCTATGACCAAGACCACCATCGCCACTTGGAACGTCAACTCACTGAGGGTCCGACTCCACCAACTTGCGGAATGGCTTGCCACAGCGAGGCCCGACATCGTCGCCTTGCAGGAAACCAAGATTTCGGATACCGATTTTCCGGCCTCCGAGATTGCCAATCTCGGATACGAGGTTGTCTACAGCGGGCAGCGCACGTACAACGGAGTCGCCATCCTCTCCAAGAAATCGCTGAAGGTCATCGCCACCGGGATTCCCGGCTTCGAAGACGAGCAACGAAGGGTACTTGCCGCCGAAACCGACGGTCTCGTCGTGCTGGATCTCTATGTGCCCAACGGCCAGGAACCGGGCTCAGACAAGTACGCTTACAAACTCCGTTGGCTTGAGGCACTTGATCACTGGCTGCGAAGCGCCTCGCTCAAAGATCGTCAGGTCGTTGTCCTCGGTGACTTCAACATCGCCCCGGAAGATCGTGACGTACATGATCCAGCCGCCTGGGTCGGGAGTGTCCACGTCAGCGAACCGGAGCGCGCAGCGTATCGAAAGCTGCTCGATGCCGGACTCGTTGATGTCTTCAGAAAGTTTGAGCAGCCCGAGAAGTCTTTTAGTTGGTGGGATTACCGGGCGGCGGCTTTCCGCCGAAATCATGGACTGCGAATCGATCTGATCCTCGCGACGACTCCCCTCGCAAAACGTTGCGTCGCCTCGCATATCGATCGCGAGCCACGCCGTGCAGAGCGACCCTCAGACCATACGCCGGTGGTCGCCGAGTTCCACCGCGAGTGAAGCGGTCGACGCAGGCGCGACATCCGCTACGAAGCGTTCATGTAAATCTTCGACCCGCGCCAGCACGATCTCGCGACCGTCGATCGACGAAGACTCGATGGCGCGGGACAGGACCTGGGGAGTGAGCTGATTTAAGCAGCGCGTCGCAAGCGGCGCGAAGCTGAGATGCCACGGTTCGGGGCTGACGCCGCGTGGATCCCCTACGTCGTTTGGCACGACATACGGTCGGAAAAATCCGAATCGATGCATGTGCACGTCGAGCCATGATGTGAGCGGCGCGAACGGGCCGTCGCTCGCATATTCCTCAGGTGTCAACTGAAGCCGGGAACGCTCGGGCAGTGCTGCCGCATCGAATACGTCGAAGTCTGTGCCCCAATGGTGTCGACTCGCACCCGGTAACGCCGACCAGATGAGAATCGCCTCAACTCGCCCCTCAGGTGAGAGTGATGTCACGTCCAGTGGATTGCCCGCTCGATCGAGTATCGGCCGTTCACCACGAAATTTCCCATTCCAGATCGCCAGTTGACGATCGAAATCTCTGAATGAGGACGCGACGCGCAAATCTAAACCTGCCCCCTTAGCGGCCTCGCGCATGACAAGAAAGGCCGACATTGCGTCCCGATGCAGGGTGCACCCGATATCGGCGGCGTCGATGACGTGCGAACGACTCCGGCCGGTGAGCTCAAGTTCGTTCAGTAAGTCAGACAAATTACGCGTAGACCGCATGAGCCGCGAGCATACACGTACAATCGCGCCCGTGATTCATCTGCGTAACATTCAACTTCGTCGCGGTCCCGACCCCCTGCTCGAGGATGTTTCCGTCAGCATTCTGCGCGGTGAGAAGGTCGGACTCGTCGGCCGAAACGGCTGTGGCAAGTCATCCCTGCTCGCCCTGTTGCGCGGAGAACTCGCTCCCGACCGAGGCGAATTCGAATCCCCCAGCAAACTTTCCGTGGCGTCGGTGGCCCAAGAGTTACCTCACTCGCAACAGCCGGTCATCGAACATGTCATCGACGGCGATACGGCCCTGCGGGAATGCGAGCGAGCACTCGTGGAAGCCGAACAGTCGGACAATGGTATTCGGCATGCGCATGTACTCGGAGAATTTGACTCGGTGGGTGGCTACACAGCTCGTACGCGGGCGGCCGAGTTACTCGATGGTCTGGGCTTCGATCCGACCGCTATCGATCGCCCCATCGCCGATTTTTCCGGCGGTATGCGAATGCGCGCCAACCTTGCTCGGGCACTCATGTGTCGCTCAGATTTGCTTCTGCTCGACGAGCCGACCAATCACCTCGATCTCGATGCCGTACTCTGGCTACAAGACTGGCTACAGTCGTACCCGGGCACACTGATACTCGTCTCGCACGACCGAGACTTTCTCGATGCCATCATCGGTCGTGTACTGCATATCTCGGCGAAGCGTATCGAGAGTTACACCGGAAACTTCAGCAAGTTCGAAACACAGCGGCTGTCACGCCTCGCGCAGCAACAAGCTGAAAACGATCGGATCAAGCGCGCGACCGAGCGCCTTCAAAGTTTCATTGATCGGTTCCGCGCGCAAGCCACCAAAGCGAGACAAGCCCAGAGTCGCATCAAATGGCTCGAGCGACTTCCTGCCCTGGTCACGCAACACGTCGATGCCGCGTACGACTGGGAATTCAAGCAGCCACGTAAGCTCCCTGCCCCGCTCGTCGACCTCGACCAGATCAGCGCGGGATACGGTGATCGCACAATTATCTCCGGCGTCAAACTATCGATTGCACCGGGTGCACGACTCGGCATCTTGGGTCGAAACGGCGCAGGTAAATCAACATTGATGAAAACCATCGCCGGAGAGCTTGAGGCGATGTCGGGCTCACGTACTGGCGCGCCCGATCTCGAGACGGGATTTTTCGCGCAGCTCGAAGTCGATCAGCTCGACGCCTCGAGCACGGCCATCCTCGAACTGACCCGTCGCGGCGGCTCCGAAGCGGCCGTGTGGGGCGAACAACAAAAACGCGACCATCTCGGACGATTCAACTTTTCCGGTGACCGCGTATTCGAGCCTGTGGCGTCATTCTCAGGTGGCGAGCGTGCGCGGTTATCACTCGCCATCTTGGTGGCACGGCGACCCAATCTTTTATTACTCGACGAGCCGACTAACCATCTCGATCTCGAGATGCGGGATTCTTTGTTGCTCGCCTTGCAAGAGTTTGAGGGTGCGGTCGTCGTCGTGTCGCACGATCGAGGGTTACTGAGTAGCGTTTGCGACGAATTCGTGCTCGTGGGTCACGGCGAGGTCATGCCCTTTGATGGAGATTTAGCCGACTACGCCACGTGGCTCTCGCATCGATCGCGTGTAGTATCGACCCCCGGCAGTCTCGACTCGAATCAATCGTCATCACGTAAAGAGCGAAAACGCCAGGAGGCTGAGAGCCGAAATGCGAGTACGCCTCTCCGCACAGAACTTCGTCAGGTGGAGCAAGATCTCGAGCGCCTCGGTAAAGAACGACTGGCACTCGAACAACGGATGGCAGATCCCAAGGCTTATGCCTCGGCCGATTCGGCACTCACTAAGTTGCCCGAGACTCACGCTAAACTCTTGGGACGGATCGCCTCGCTCGAGGAGCGATGGCTCGAACTCAACGAACAGCTCTCTGGCTAAGCGGAAAGTCTGGCCCTAGAAAGAAAATGGGCGGATCTTTCGATCCGCCCGAACGGCGATCACTCGTCAGATAGGACAGGCGACACACAAGGCTTTCTGGCGATTCTCAAGCTATTAGGCATTTGTACCAACAATGGACCGAACAAATACCATACCAATTAAATCAATTACTTAGGTTCAAATGCCCTTGTGAGAGCCGTCACAGAGCGGGGCTTTAGCGGTGTGTTTACACCCGCAAAACCAGACCGTTCCGGTCTTATCGGCGTCGTACCTCATCGGCGTGAAAGCCGAGCCTTTGTGTGACCCGTCGCAGAAAGGCTGCTTGGCGGACTTACCACAGGTACACCACCAATAGGTCTTCCCCGTCTCGACCTCCACGGCGTACGGAGTTTTGCTGGCAATGACTGGATCGGACATGACAAAAATTCCTGAAGTTAAGCTGCGCAGTCTATCCCGAGGTCTCGCATGACCACCATTGGCACTCCCCGCAAACCTTCGGCCACACGCCTGATGCTACTCGGCTCAGGAGAGCTTGGAAAAGAAGTCGCCATCGAAGCGCAGCGTCTCGGCCTCGAAGTCATTGCCGTCGATCGATATGCCGACGCACCGGCCATGCAGGTTGCACATCGGGCTCACGTCATCCGCATGCTCGATCGATCCGCCTTGCGCGAACTCGTGCTGAGAGAGCAGCCACAATTCATTGTTCCGGAAATCGAGGCCATCGCGACCGAGGAATTACTCACACTCGAATCCGAAGGATTCAATGTCATCCCAACTGCCCGCGCCGCGCGGTTGACCATGGACCGCGAGGGTATTCGACGCCTCGCGGCCGAAGAGTTGGGGCTGCCCACGTCGCCCTACCGATTCGCCTCGACGCAGGACGAGTATCGAGCGGCTGTTGCAGCCATCGGCACGCCTTGTGTCGTGAAGCCGGTGATGTCGAGCTCTGGGAAAGGTCAAAGCGTCATCAAGGAATCTGCCGATATCGATCGCGCCTGGGATTACGCTCAAGCGGGCGGTCGCGCGGGGGCTGGCCGGGTGATCGTCGAGGGTTTCATCGAGTTCGATTACGAAATAACCTTGCTCACGGTTCGTCATGCGGGTGGTACATCGTTCTGCGAACCGATCGGCCATCTGCAAATTGCAGGTGATTATCGCGAGTCTTGGCAACCTCACCCGATGAGGGACGCCGCGCTCAAAGAAAGCCAGCGCATCGCCGAACGCGTCACCGCAGTCCTCGGTGGACGGGGCTTGTTTGGAGTGGAGCTTTTCGTGAAGGGCGATTCGGTGTGGTTTAGCGAGGTGTCACCCCGCCCTCACGATACAGGGATGGTCACGATGATTTCCCAGGACCTCTCAGAATTCGCGCTGCACGTGCGCGCCTTCCTTGGCTTGCCCATTCCCGTCATTCGTCAGCTAGGCCCCTCAGCATCGAGTGCCATACTCGTCGAAGGCGCGTCGACTGATGTCAGTTTCAGTGCACTCGATATAGCCCTCACTGAGCCCGATAC
>Ga0194131_10001762_pt1 | contig 36605 bp, 35 predicted proteins | sample TA2KigO120mmetaG_FD_148631 | JGI IMG/M metagenome (GOLD analysis project Ga0194131, IMG submission 148631) | Freshwater microbial communities from Lake Tanganyika, Tanzania - TA2015053 Kigoma Offshore 120m | ecosystem: Environmental > Aquatic > Freshwater > Lake | place: Tanzania: Lake...
GTGCCGAGGTCGAACTTGTCGAGCTTGCGGCCGTCGAGGTGGGTGAGGCGCGCCTTCAGGACCTGGCGCTTGGCCGTGCCGAACAGCACATCGACCGTCCAGTATTCCCGGCTCTTGAAGACTTCGATCTCGGCCTCGCGTTCGCAAATCAGGCGCAACGCCACCGACTGCACACGGCCGGCCGATCGGCTGCCGGGCAGCTTGCGCCACAGCACCGGGGACAGCGTGAAGCCCACAAGATAGTCCAGCGCGCGGCGCGCCATGTAGGCGTCGATCAGCGCCTGGTCGAGGTCGCGCGGATGGGCGACGGCGTCCAGCACCGACTGCTTGGTGATGGCGTTGAAGGTGACGCGCTTCACGTCCACCCCATCCAGCGCCTTGCGCCGCTTCAGGACGTCGCGGACATGCCACGAGATCGCCTCGCCCTCGCGGTCGGGATCGGTGGCGAGATAGAGCCGGCCGCCCTTGCTCACCGCCTTGGCGATGGCGTCGAGCCGCTTCTGCGACTGGCTGTCGACTTCCCAGTCCATGGCGAAGTCTTCGTCCGGCCGCACCGATCCGTCCTTGGCCGGCAAGTCGCGGACATGGCCATAGGAGGCCAGCACGGTGAAGCCGGGGCCGAGATATTTCCCAATGGTCTTTGCCTTGGCCGGGGACTCGACGACTAGGACGTCCATCGCCGGATCAATGCTCCAGTAAAACTTGAAGAACCGGAGCTAAATCACTGATCTACATCAGAGATACGCGGTTACCCCGGTGCCTCTCCAGGCGGCCTTCCAGCTCGAGAGCCAGCAGGACCTCCGCCACGGCGGCGGCGGACACTTGGCATCGACGTACCAGTTCGTCAACCGCGGTGGGGGCCGAGCCGAGCGCCAACAGGACTTTGGAGGCCACCGCGCCAACGGCCTTTTGTGCTGATTTCACAACAGGTTGCGCCGTGGACCGTGGCCGCCCGATCACACTCAGAATATCGTTGATGTCGCGGGTCAAAATTGCCCCATCACGGATAAGGCTATTGGATCCGGCGTAGCGCGGGTCGAGCGGTGAGCCCGGAACGACGAATACCTCACGGCCTTGCTCGGCGGCGCGATGGGCGGTGATGAGCGAGCCCGACCGCGCCGCCGCCTCGATGACGACGACGCCGGCCGACAGGCCGCTCACGATGCGGTTGCGGCGCGGAAAGGCGCGCGCCAGCGGCGGCGTGCCCCAGGGCGATTCGCTCAACAGCAGGCCGCGGCTGGCGATCTCGGCCTGCAAAGCGGCGTTCTGCGGCGGGTAGGTCTGGTCGATGCCGCCGGCCAACACTGCAACGGTCCCGGAAGGCAAGGCAGCGCGGTGGGCGGCGGCATCGATGCCCCGCGCCAGCCCCGAGGTGACGACGAAACCTGCTTGGCCGAGAGCCGACGCGAAGTCGCCGGCCAGCCGACAGGCTGCGGCCGACGCCTCGCGCGCACCAACGACGGCGACCGCCGGCTGCGCCAGCAAGTCGGGGTCGCCGATCGCCGAGAGCACCGGCGGCGCGTCGGGCAGCGCTGCCAGAGCTGTCGGATAGGCCGGATCGCCTATCACCACGAACCTGCCGCCCGCTTTGGCCAGCGCTTCCTCCTCCTGGGAGATGGCCGCGTCAGGCACCGTATCGAGCCGGGCGCATGCCGCTCGGGCCGACCCGAAATGAACGAGCGCCTCGTGGAACGTCACCGGGCCGATCCGCGCGCTTCGCGCCAGGCGCAGGCGCGCACGCCGCTCGGCGGGATCGGGTTCGGATGTCGGCAGCCCATCGAACATGGCGGCGACGGTAAGCGAGTATATTATTCGTGTAAATCAACCTTAAGTAGAAATCAACGCAGCTTGGGATTGAGGGCGTCGCGCAGCCAATCGCCCAGCAGGTTGACGGCCAGCGACAAGATTACCAGCGCCAGGGCGGGAAAGATCACGATCCACCATTCGCCGGAGAACAGGAAGGCGTTGCCGATCCTGATCAAGGTGCCGAGCGACGGCTGAGTGGCCGGCATGCCGACACCGAGATAGGAGAGCGATGCTTCGGCGATGATGGCCAGCGCCAGCTCGATGGTGGCGATCACCAGGACGGGTCCCCAGGCGTTGGGCAGCACGTGCGTCAGCGCAATGCGTGCGCCGGGCACGCCGATGATGCGGGCGGCGTTGACGTAGTCCTTGTTCTTCTCGGCAAGCGTCGTGGCGCGCGTCACGCGGGCGAATTGCGGCCAGTAGGCGAAGCCGATCGACAGCACCAGCACCCAGATCGCGATCTCGTCGTGCACGTTCTTGGGTAGGGCGGCGCGCGCCACGCCATCGAGCGTGAGGGCGATCAGGATGGCCGGCACGGTGAGCTGGATATCGGCCAGGCGCATGATGACGGCCTCGAGCCAACCGCCGCGGAAACCGGCGAGCAGGCCGAGCAGCACGCCGGTCGTCACCGACAGCACGATCGCGGCCAACCCGATCATCAACGACACGCGCGTGCCGTAGAGGATGGCCGACAGCACGTCGCGGCCCTGATTGTCGGTGCCCAAGAGGTGCTTGGCGCTGCCACCGCTGTTCCAGGCCGGCGGCGTGAAGGCATCCATCAAGTTGAGCGACTTCACGTCGAACGGATCGTAGGGCGCGACCCACGGCGCAAACGCCGCGCCCAGGAAATAGAGCAGGGTGATCACCGCGGCGGCGACGGTGATCGGCGAGCGGCGGAAGCTCCACCACATGTCGGAGTCGCGCAGGCGCGCGAGGGCCGTCATGTCGCCGCCTTGCGACGATGAGCCAGACCGCCGACGGCACCCAACAGGGCGAGGCCCGCCGCCAGCGGGCCGAAGCCTTCGAAGCCGACCCAACCGATGATCGCCGCACCCAGCGCCGCGGCGCCGATCCAACCGATGCTGGCCGAGCTGCTGTTGAGGCCGAGCACCGTGCCGCGCACGTCGTCCGGCACGGCGGCCAGAGCCGCCATGTAGGCGGGCCGGCCCAGCGCATTCAGCAGGACGTAAAGAAAGCCCAAGGCGACCGAGACCTCGGGACTGGGATGCCACAGGAAAAGCGCGAGGGCGGCGAGCCCCGACGACACCATAGCGAGGGCGAAGGTCAGCAGCCGATCGGGCAGACGGTCGGCGAGCTGGCCGCCCAGGATCGTTCCGGCGACATTGCCGACGGCGAACACGGCGAGCGGGATGGCGAGTTCGGCGAGCGACAGGCGGTAGGTCTCCTGCAGGAAGGCCGCGAAGTAGATCGCCGCCAGCCCGTAGCAGATGCGCTCGGCGATGCCGGTGCTGAGCAGGCCGACGACGCGCCGCGACAGTGCCGCCCTGAGAGACGGCCGCACCGCGCCGCGCATATGGCCGGCGCTGCCGCGGCCGACCGTCGCCACGATGCTCAAGGTGCCGAGCAGCGACAGCCCGCCGACGCAGATCAGCCAGCCGCGCCAGCCGATCAGCGAGCCCACCGCCGCGGCCATCGGCACGCCGACCAGCAAGGTGAGCGACTGGCCGCTCATCACCCAGCCGAGGGCGCGGCCGCGCTGGCTGTCGGGCACGCGCCCCGAGACCTCGGCATAGACCACCGCCGTGAAGGCGCCGCAGCAGGCGCCGCCGATCGACGCCCAGACGGCGACCCAGAAGAACGAGCTCACCACCGCTTGCGCGACCAGGGTGACGGCGAGACCGAGCAGCGACAGCACCAGGATCGAGCGGCGGCCCATCGCGTCGGACAGCCAGCCGGCAGCGGCCGACGCCACGCCCCAGGTCGTGGCCGTGAGCGACACCAGGTTGGCGATCAGCGGCATGGCGACATCGAGGTCGGCTGCCATGTCGAGCAGAAAGGGCGCGCGGGTGGTGCCGCTCGAGGTCGTGGCGAAGCAGCCGAGACACGCGGCGCCGACCAGCGCCCAGGGCATCGCCGCGGAATCTGTCTTCATGGTCAGCCGCCGGCGGTGCCCAGCCGCGCCCGGTCGAGCCGCAGACGGGGATCGATCGCGGCATAGAGCAGGTCGACGAAGAAGTTGATGATCACGAAGATCAACGACACCATCACGAGGTAGGCCGCCATCACCGGGATGTCGGCGAACTGCACCGACTGGATGAAGAGCTGGCCCATGCCCGGCCACTGGAACACCGTCTCGGTGATGATCGAGAAGGCGATCAGGCCGCCGACCTGGATGCCGATCACGGTGATCACCGGCAGGAGCGTGTTCTTGAGGGCGTGGCGGAAATGCACCGCCCGATCGGTCAGGCCGCGGGCGCGCGCGAACTTGATGTAGTCGGCGCGCAGCACCTCGAGCATCTGCGAGCGCACCAGGCGCAGCACCAGCGTCATCTGGAACAGCGACAGCGTGAACGCCGGCAGCACGATCGCCTTCAGCCCGCTCGCCGTGAGCAAGCCGGTGTTCCACCAGCCGAGCTTGATCGTCTCGCCGCGGCCGAACGAGGGAAAGCACCAGGCGCCGGGCAGGCCGACGGCCGGTGCCCAGCTCTTGCACTCGACCGAGAAGACGTAGATCAGCAGGATGCCGATCACGAAGGTCGGCATGGCCACGCCGGCCAGCGAGAAGGTCATGATGGCCGTGCTGTCGGCGCTGGTGCGGCGCAGCGCCGTCAGGACGCCCAACGGAATGCCCATGGCGAGCGCCAGCAGCGCGGCGATGGCGACCAGCTCCAGCGTCGCCGGCATGCGCTCGACGATCAGGTTGGAGACCGGCCGGGCCAGCCGATAGCTCTTGCCGAAATTGCCGGTGGCGGCGTTGCCGAGGAAGCGGGCGAACTGCACGACCACGGAGTCCTCGAGGCCGAGCTCGTGGCGCATCTCGGCGCGCTCGGCCGCCGTTGCTTCCTGGCCCACCATGTTGTTCACCGGGTCGCCCACGAAGTTGAACAGCACGAAGCACAGGAACGACACCGCCAACATGACGGCGGCCGACTGCAGCAGACGGGAAACGATGAACGCGAGCACGACTATGCCTTAGCACCTCCCCTGCGCGGCGTCGGCGCAGGGGAGGGCGAGGCCACTCACTTGATCTTCGAGTATTTGAAGTTGGGCGAATCGTTGGCGAAGATCGGGATGGTCACCTTGTCGCTCATCGACCAGACGATGAGCTGATGGTGCAGCGGCAGGTAGGGCATGTCGGCGATGGCGAGCTGCCAGGCCTCGGCGATCATCTTGTCGCGCTTGGCCTGGTCGACCTCCTTCAGCATGCCGTCGGCCAGCTCGTCCATCTTGGCGTTGCTGTAGCCGGTGAAGTTCCAGCTACCGACCTTCTTGGCTGCATCGTTGGCCTGGTAGAGGAAGGTGAGGACGTAGTGCGAATCGAGCGTCGGCACGCCCCAGCCGAGCAGGAAGAAGCTTGAGTCCTTCTTCTGCAGCTTGGGGAAATGCAGCGTCTTGGAACGCGCCTGCAAGTCGACCTTGATGCCGATCTGCGCCAGCATGCCGGTGACGGCCTGGCAGATCTGCTCGTCGTTGTTGTAGCGGTCGTTCGGGCAGTCGAGCGTCACCGAGAAGCCGTTGGGGTAGCCGGCGTCGGCCATCAGCTTCTTGGCGGCGGCGACGTCGTACTTCAGCCGCTTGTCGAGCTCCTTGGTGTGGCCGTGCACGCCCGGCGAGGTGATGAGACCGGCCGGCGCCACGAAGTTGCGCATGACCTTGGCCTTGATGGCGTCGATGTCGATCGCCTGGTACATCGCCTGGCGCACGCGCTTGTCGGCGAACGGGTTCTTGCCCTTGACGTCGGAATACTTCAGCTCGGCCGCGCCCATGTCGAGGCCGAGGAAGATCGAACGGACCTGCGCGGTCTCCTCGGTCTTGAGGCCGGGCGTCTGGCGGATGCGGGCGATGTCCTGCAAGGGCGCGTCGAGCACGAAGTCGACTTGGCCTGAGATCAGCGCGGCGACGCGAGTCGCCGGTTCCTTGATCGGCGTGTAGACCAGCTCGTCGGGATAGCCGGGAAACTCCTTGGCGCCCCAGTAGGTCGGGTTCTTGGCCATCACGGTGCGCACGTCGGGGTCGCGCTGCTTCAAGGTGTAGGGTCCGGTGCCCATGGCGTTGCGGACCGCGTAGGTCTCCTCCTTGTCCTTGTAGCTCTGCGGCTTGACGACGTTGTGCTTCTCGGCCCACGCCTTGGACATGATCAGGATCGAGGTCGTGTAGTCGGGCAGGATGGGGTTGGGCCCGCTGGTGACGATGTGAACCGTCAGCGGATCGACCGCCTTCACTTCCTTGATCGACGAGATGTAGGAGCGGAAGTCGGAAGTCGGCGCCAGCGCACGGTTGTAGCTGAACACCACGTCGGCGGCGGTGAACGGCGTGCCGTCGCTGAACTTCACGTCCGGCCGCAGCTTGAACTCCCAGGTGTCGACCGCGATCGGCTTCCAGCTCACCGCCAGCGCCGGCACCTTGGCCAATGACGGATCGCGGCTGATCAGCGGGTCGTAGACATGGGCATTCATGGCCCCGGTCGGCCCCTCGTTCTGCGCATGCGGGTCCATCGTGAGCGCGTCGCCTTGGCTCGACCAGCGCAGGGTTTTGGCCTCGGCGATCGACGCCGATCCCAGAACAACGGCGGCGAGCGCCGCCATACGAGCAACGAACATGGTAACTGCCTCCTGCAGTTGTTGTGCGGCGACCCTAGCGATCGGTCGGCTGCGGATCAATGCCGTGTCGACGAATTCGCCGACCGGCGGCACACTGCCGACATGACGAGGATGAGCGGCGGGCGGCGCCGGCAATGGCGGCCGCGATGATGGCGAGGCTATTGGCTGGCGTGCTGGCGGCGCTCGCGGCGACGGCAGCGGCGGCCCAGGACCGCACCAGGCTGGAAGTCTACTCGACGCTCGAGATCGAGAACCTCAAGGATTTCAAGAAGGCGTTCGAGGCCGACAATCCGGATGTCGAGATCCTGTGGAACCGCGATTCGACCGGTGTGCTGACTGCCCGCATCCTGGCCGAGCAGGCGGCTCAGCGCGGCGACGCGATCTGGGGGCTCGCGGTCACTTCGATGCTGCTGCTCGACAAGCGCGGCCTGCTTGAGCCGTACGCGCCCAAGAATCTCGCCGCCGTCAAGCCGTCGTTCCGCGATCCCGCCAGTCCGCCGGCCTGGGTCGGCATGGAAGCCTGGGTGGCGGCGATCTGCTTCAACACGGTGGAAGCCGGCAAGCTCGGGCTGCCCAAGCCGGCGTCGTGGTTCGATCTCATCGACCGGCGCTACAAGGGCCTGCTCACGATGCCGCATCCAGCCTCGTCGGGCACCGGCTACTTCCATGTTTCGGCCTGGATTCAGATGTTCGGCGAGCCGCAGGCCTGGGCCTTCATGGACAAGCTGCACGACAACATCGCCGTCTACGAGCACTCGGGTGTGCGACCGTGCCGGCACGCCGCGACCGGCGAGTTCCCGATCGGCATCTCCTATGAGCTTGCCGCAGCCAGTGCGCGCCAAAAGGGAGCGCCGATCGACGGCTTGATCATGAAGGAAGGCGGCGGCTGGGACATGGACGCGGCGGCGATCCTGCGCGGCACCAAGAAGCCCGAGGCGGCGCGCCGATTGATGGATTTCGCCGCCAGCCGCAAGGCCAACGAACTCTACGCCTCGTTCGTCAGCCAGGTCGCGATACCCGGCATCGCGAGCAATATCCCCGACTACCCGGCGGGCGTCGCCGACTCGATGATCAAGAACGACTTCGCCTGGGCGTCCGACAACCGCGCCCGTATTCTCGCCGAGTGGGCGAAACGCTACGAGGGGAAGGCCGCCAAGAAGTGAAGCGACGCCGATTGATGCTGATGACCGGCGCCTTGCCGGTCGTGGCCGGGTGCGCCGGCGAGGCGACACCGAGCTTTCGCCGCGCCAGGCCGGGCGATCCTGGCTGGCCGTCCGCGTCGCAATGGCAGACGCTGAGCGCCCAAGTCGGAGGCCGCCTGATCGAGGTGCGCTCGCCGCTCGACGCCTGTCGCGCCGATCCGTCCGGCACGGCGTGTGCCGCCGTATTCAGGGGACTGAAGAACCCGTGGTATATCGGCGACAACGTTGCCCTCACGCAAACCACCGGCTGGGTCGATGCCTGGACGTCACAGCCCAGCGCCTATGCCGTGGCGGCGCGCAGCAGCGCGGACGTCGTGGCGGCGGTGAACTTCGCACGCACCCAGCGGCTGCGGCTCGTCGTGAAGGGCGGCGGCCATTCCTATCAGGGCACCTCGAACGCACCCGATTCGCTCCTGGTATGGACGCGGCCGATGGACCGCATCCAATTGCACGACGCCTTCGTGCCGCAGGGCTGCGAGGGGCCGCCGCGTCGGGCGGTGTCGCTCGGCGCCGGTACCGTGTGGCTGCATGCCTACGGCGCGGTCACCAAGGCCGGCCGCTACGTGCAAGGTGGCGGCTGCGCCACCGTCAACGTCGCCGGCCTGGTCCAGAGCGGCGGCTTCGGCAGCCTGTCCAAGGGTTTCGGCACGGCGTCGGCCGGCCTGCTCGAGGCCGAGGTCGTGACCGCCGACGGTCAGGTGCGCATCGCCAATGCGTGCGTCAATCCCGACCTCTTCTGGGCGTTGAAGGGCGGTGGTGGCGGCAGCTTCGGCGTGGTGACCCGTGTCACGTTGCGTACGCGGCCGCTGCCGAACTACATCGGCGGCGTGCTCGGCACGGTCCAGGCGAGTTCGCCCGAGACTTTCCGTCGGCTGATCGAACGTTTCATGACGTTCTATCGGGACAGCCTCCTCAATCGACATTGGGGCGAGATCGTCCAGTTCCGGCCCGACAATTCCATGGTCATCGCCATGGTGTTCCAGGGCCTCGACCAGGCGCAGGCGCGTGCGGCGTGGCAGCCCTTCCTTGCCTGGCTGGCGAGCGAACCCGGCGACTACCGCATGACCGACGCGCTGCGGATCATCGCCGTGCCGGCGCGCCATTTCTGGGATCCGGTCTGGCTCAAGAAGAACTTGCCGCAGGCCGTCCTGAGCGACGATCGGCCGGGCGCGCCGGCCGACAACGTCTTTTGGAGCGGCAATCTCGGCGAGGCGGGCTGGTTCTTGCACGGCTACGAATCGGCCTGGCTGCCGGCCGGCCTGCTGGCACCGGCTCGGCTGGCGCAACTCGCCGACGGGCTGTTCGCCGCATCACGTCATTCCATGACGGCGCTGCATTTCAATAAGGGACTGGCCGGCGCAGCGCCGGACGACATCGCTGCGGCTCGCGACACGGCGATCAACCCCAGCGCCACCGAAGCATTCGCGCTGGCCATCAGCGCCGCCTCGGCGCCGCCGTCGTTCGTCGGCCTGCCTGGCCACGAGCCCGATCTCGTTCTGGCACGGCGCAACGCCCGTAGTACCGCTGCCGCCATCGGCGAGCTGCGCAAGCTCGCGCCCGACAGCGGCGCCTACCTCACCGAAGCGAGCTACTTCGAGAAGGACTGGCAGCGTTCGTTCTGGGGGCCGAACTACGCCAGGCTGCTCGGCATCAAGGCCAAGTACGATCCCGAGGGGCTCTTCATCATCCATCACGGCGTCGGCAGCGAGGCGTGGAGCGCCGACGGCTTCACGCGCCAGAGGTAGATGTCGGTCAGCGCTCGTTGGTCTTGAGCCGCCGAATCTCGTCGCGCAGCCGCGCCGCTTCGCCGGAGTTGGCGCTGGCCGCCGCCGCTTGCAGGTTCCGCTCGAGCTCGGCGATGTGGGCCCGCAGATTGTGCCCGGCCGGGGGCACGTCGTCCGCGGCCTCGGCCTTGCGCTCGCCGATCTTGGGCTCGGTGCCCTTGAGCAGACGCGCGATGTTCTCGTGGTGACGCACCCAGACCAGGGGCACCAGCAGCGTCAGCAGCATCGCGGCGTGGCGGTCGGTCAGGAACCAGGCGGCGATCGCGGCGATCACCACACTGAGCAGGGCGGCCAGCGAGGAGAAGCGAAACAGCGCGGCGAACAGCAGCCAGGCCGCGCAGGCGATGGCGCCCACCGGCCACGACAGGCCCCATGTGATGCCGAGCATGGTCGCGACACCCTTGCCGCCCTTGAAGCGCAGCCACACCGGGAACATGTGGCCGAGCACGGCGCCCGCCGCCGCGCCGACGGCGGCGAGCTGCCCCACCTGATCGGCGATAAGCACCGCCGCCACGCCCTTCAACGCATCGAGTAGCAGAGTGGCGGCGGCGAGGCCCCTGCGGCCGGTGCGCAGAACGTTGGTGGCGCCGATATTGCCCGAGCCGACCTTGCGGATGTCGCCCAATCCTGCCGCTCTGGTCAGCAGCAGCCCAAACGGGATCGATCCCAGCAGGTAGCCCATCAGGAAAGGCCCCAGCAGCAGGATCAGCGTCGATATCATGGGCTCACGGGCTGATCAGCTTGCAGTTGGTCGAATCGATGTAGGCCGTGGTCGGCGGTCCGATCAGCTCGGTGGTGATCTGCTCGCCGGGCTGGATCATGATCGGGCCGAGATAGTCGGTCGCCACCGGCCGGCCTGCGTTCATGAAGGTGCACTCGGCCTGGGTGTTGACGGCCCGCGTGGTGTTGGAAGTGAGCGTCACCGTGACCTGCCAGTAGCGCGACGTGCCGTAGGTCAGGTTGGCGGCGCTGAGGGTGACCAGCGGCTGCGGCGACGAGAAACTGGGCACCGGCCGCGGTCCGCTGCGGCGAAGCTGCGGCTGTGGCTTGGGACCGGCGCTGTCCGGCGGCCGATACGCCGAGCTGCGCGGGTCGAATGCGGCACTGGGGTCTTGCGCCGTGGCGGCCGGCGTGCCGGGTGGTTGCGCGCTGCCGCCAAGTGTCGCCACACCGCCGCCGGGCACGCCGAGCGGCTGCGGCGCCAGGGGCGCCGAGGTGATTGATGAGCCGCTCGGTCCCGGCGTCGTCGCGGGCGGCAGCGGGGTCAACGGCGTCGGTGCCGCTGGCGAAGTTTGCAGCGGCGTCGGCGCTGGTTGCGCCGGAGGCGAGACACCGCCGACCTGGGTCTGCAGACGGTCGTAGCAGGCGAGCCGCGATTGCGTTTCGGTGATCTCGCCGCAGATCTGGATGTGGCGGGTCAGCGCGTCGAGCAGGTCGTCGCGCGACTGGCCGCGCTGCTGCGCCTGGCTGGCGCTGGCCAGCACCAAGCCGGCAACACCGAGAAGAAATGACTGTCGAAGCATCGTGCGACGCCCTGATCGTGGGAAGCGGTCGACCATAGCAGACCAAAAGGCCGTTTGGAGGCGGGTTTTAGGCAGCCCGATCCACCGTCGCGAAACCATCGTCGCAGTAGATCGTGCGGCCGCCGACGATGGTTGCCATGACGCGGCCCTGCACGGGGCGCTCATCGAACGGCGTGTTCTTGGTCTTGCTCCATAGCTCGTCGCGGTCGACCTTCCAGGCATAGTCGGCGTCGAACACGACGAGGTCGGCGGGGGCGCCTTTGGCGAGGCGCCCGCCGGGCAACCCGAACAGGCGTGCCGGCGTGCTGGCCAGGCGCTGGAACAGCTGCGGCAAGGTGAGATGGCCGTTGTGGACCAGCTCCAGCGAGACCGGCAGCAGGGTTTCCAGGCCGACGCCGCCCGGCTCGGCCTGGGCGAACGGCACGCGCTTGCTTTCCTGGTCTTGCGGCCGGTGGTCGGAGACGATGGCGTCGATCGTGCCGTCTTTCAGTCCGGCGACCACGGCCAGCCGATCCTTCTCGGCCCGCAGCGGTGGCACCAGCTTGCCGAACGTGCGGTAGTCGCCGACCGCCAGGTCGTTCAGGGCGAAGTAGGGCGCGGCGGTGTCGCAGGTGATCTTGAGGCCGCGCGCCTTGGCGCCGGCGATGGCGGCGATCGCTTCGGCCGTCGAGATCTTGGCGAGGTGCAGCCGTCCACCGGTCATCTCGGCGAGCCGGATGTCGCGCTCGACCAGCATGACCTCGGCAAGCGGCGGATTGCCGGACAGACCGAGCCGTGTCGCCATCTCGCCACTGGTCATGTGGCCGCCCGACAAGGTCGGCTCCTGCGGCAGGTGCACGATCAAGGCGCCGAACGCCTTGGCGTAGTACAGCGCGCGTCGCAGCACCTGGGCGTTGCCGACGGCGTGGTCGGCGTCGGTGAAGGCGACCGCGCCGGCCTCGGCCAGCAGGCCCATCTCGGCCAGCTCCTTGCCCTCGAGCCCCACCGTGAGCGCGCCGTAGGCATACATGTTCGCCAGCTTTATCTGGCGGGCGCGGCGGGCCACGAACTCGATCAGCGAGGCATCGTCGAACGGCGGGTCGTTGTCGGGCAGCAGCACCATCGAGGTGATGCCGCCCACCGCGGCGGCGGCGCCGGCGCTCTCCAGCGTCTCCTTGTGCTCCTCGCCCGGCTCGCCGGTATGGACGCGCGTGTCGACCAGACCCGGCGCCAGGTAAAGGCCGCGGCAGTCGACCAACTGGATGCCGTAGGGCGCGCCGGAGGCGAACAGGTTCGGCCCGTAGTCTGCGATCTTGCCGTCGCTGATCAGGATGGAGCCGCGATAGTCGGTATCGGCGGTGGGATCGACGATGTGGGCGTTGATGAAGGCGGTCGCTCCGCTGTGTTGCGGCGCCAGCCGATCGATGCTGCCGCTCACGCCGCGGCTCCCGCCAGCGCATTGCGCCGCCCGCCGACCAGGGCTTCCAGGCATGCCATGCGTACCGCCACGCCCATCTCGACCTGCTCGTGGATGACCGATCGGTTGATGTCGTCGGCGACTTCGGAGTCGATTTCCACGCCGCGGTTCATCGGCCCGGGATGCATGATCAGGGCGTCGGGCTTGGCGATTTTGAGCTTCTCGTGGTCGAGGCCGAAGAAGCGGAAGTACTCGCTGATCGACGGCACGAACGAGCCCTGCATGCGCTCGGTCTGCAGGCGCAGCATCATGACGATGTCGACGTCCTTGAGGCCGCTCTTCATGCTGTAGTGGACCTCGACACCCAGCCGGTCGATATCGGTCGGCATCAGGGTCGGCGGGCCGACCACCCGGACGCGGGCGCCCATGATCTGCAGCAGATGGATGTTCGAACGCGCCACGCGGCTGTGCATGATGTCGCCGCAGATCGCCACCAGCAGGCCTTCCAACCGGCCGCGGCGGCGGCGGATGGTGAGGGCATCGAGCAGGGCCTGCGTCGGGTGCTCGTGCTGGCCGTCGCCGCCGTTGATGACCGCGCAGTTCACCTTTTGCGAAAGAAGATTGACCGCGCCCGATTCGCTGTGCCGCACCACGATGGCGTCCGGCCGCATGGCGTTGAGCGTCATGGCCGTGTCGAGCAGGGTCTCGCCCTTGCGCACCGAAGACGTGGCGACGTCCATGTTGATGACGTCGGCGCCCAGTCGCTTGGCCGCCACCTCGAAGCTGGTCCGCGTGCGCGTCGAATTCTCGAAGAACAGATTGATGACGGTGCGGCCCGACAGTAGGTCGCGCCGCTTGTCGATGGACCGGTTCTGGTCGATGTAGCTTTCGGAAAGGTCGAGCAGGCCCGAAATGGTTTCGGGCGACAGACCTTCGATGCCGAGCAGATGGGGCAACCTCGGCACGCCCGCGCGCTTTTTTGTCACTAAAGCGCGACGTTAAGCACGCTGTGGCGGCGCTCGCAAGGCGGCGAGATGGTGGATAACCGTTTCGGTCGGCTTGACGTGCGCCGGCCCGGCGGGAGCCAGGAAATCGGCCCAGATCGCATTGTGGTGCCCGATGATCTTTGCCGCCGCCAGGTGCGGCCGGTCCGATGTCGTATGGCCGTCGGCCGGCACGATGGTCGGCCAGCCACGCGCCAGTGCGGAGCGGACGGTGGTGTCGACGCAGTAGTCGGTGGCGCAGCCGGCCACGATCAGCGTGCGGGCCGCCCGTGCGCGCAGGGTGTCGTCGAGCGACGTGCCGAGGAACGAATCGCAGGCTGCCTTGCGCACGAAGGCATCGCCTGCGCGCGCGTCGAGCTCGCTTAGGAGCCGCCACCCCGGCGCGTCGGGGTGGTGGGGATCGCCCGGCGGACCGTCATGCTGGACGAACACCACGGCGCCGCCCTGCTCGCGCACCGCCGCGGCGAGCCGGTTGAGCCGGCGGATCACGCCGGCGGCATCGTGGCGCGGCGTGGCGACGCCGAACGAGCCCTGCTGCATATCGATGACGATCAGGGCGTAGGTCATGTGCCCTCGCTTCAGCCGGTCGGCCGAGGACCCGTATAGCGCGCGCGCGGTCGGATCAATGCCCCGCGTGCGGCCTGCTCCAGCGCATGGGCGATCCAGCCGACGGTGCGGCCGAGCAGGAACAGGGCGAGGGCGGAGCCTTTGGGCAGGGCGAGCACGCGTTCGATCACCACCGTGGTGAAGTCGATGTTGGGCCGCCGGTCGATCAGGCGTTCGACCGACGCCGCGAGCTTCTCGGCGAAGAGGAATTCCGGACAGTCGGGCGTCGTCTCGCGCAGCAGGGCGAGTAACGTGGCGGCTCGCACGTCGCCGTCGGGGTAGAGCTGATGGCCGAACCCCGAGATGTAGATGCGATCACGCACGCGGCGGACCAACTCGAGATCGACATCGCGGACGTCCCGCAGGTCTTCGATCAACGAGGCGACGCGTCGCGTCAATCCACCGTGGCGTGGTCCGTTCAAGGCGGTGAGGCCGGCCATCACCGCGCCATAGAGGTTGGCGCCGGTCGAGGCGACGACCCGAGCGGCGAAGGCCGAGGCGTTGAACTCGTGATCGGCCGAGAGCACCAGGGCGGCGCGCAGCAGTGGCGCCTTGACTGCCGGCACCCGCCAAGCCGCGGCGAGCTGCTGATGGACGGGCAGGGCCGAAAGCGGCCGGGCGGTCACGGCCGCCGTCAACAGCCGCAGCACGCGCACACCGGCCTCCAGCATGGCCGGGCGATCCTCGACCCAGCTCGGATGATCCATTGCCGCCGCAGCCGGCAGCACCACCAGGCAGCGATCGACCGGTCCCAGCGTCGCCGCCGCGAGCCATGCTCGTCGCAGGGCGGCGCTCATCGGCGGCAGGTTGTCGGCAGCGAACGGCCTGTCGTCGCAGTCCCAGAGCAGCCGTGCCACGTCCTCGAGCGCAGCGCTGCGCGCCAGCGAAGCGGCGTCTTCGCCGCGATAGTAGAGGCGGTTGTCTTCGATCAGGGTGAGTGCGGACTCGAGAACCGGCGTGCCGAAATCGAGAGCGTGATGAGCGATCGACTCGGCCTTGCGTCCGACGTCGCGGCGGCGTTTGAGGCGGGTGATGTCGTCGGCGCGATAGCGGCGCTCGCGCCGGCCGTCGAGCGATTCGGATCGCAGCAAGCCGCGGCTCACGTAGGCGTAGAGCGTCGCCGCCGACACGCCGAGCCGTCGGGCGGCTTCCTTGGAGCTCAGCCAGTCGTTTGCCATGCGTTTATATTGATCAATATAATCAAGATTGACAAGAGGATTCAGCGCGCCGACCGTGGCGGCGGGCAGAGAAAGGAACCGCCATGTTGCTGACACGGGTGAATAGCGGACTCGACGGTGTCGTCGTAGCCGACACCGCCATGAGCGAAGTCGATGGCGAAGCCGGCCGGCTGATCGTGCGCGGCCATGCCATCGAGGCGCTGGTGGCGACGCGCGGCTTTGAAGGCGTCGCGGCCTTGCTGTGGCAGGGCTACGCCGAGGGCGGCGGCGATGCGGCGGCAGTGCGGCGCGGCCTCGCGGCGGCGCGCCTCCGCGCCTTCGCCGACGTGCCCAGGCTGTTGGTGGCGGCGAGTGGCCTCAATCCGGTGGAGGCGCTGCGGGTCGGCATCGGCATGTTGGCCGACGCCGAGCCGATGCCTCACCACTTCCTGATCTGCGGCGCCCTGCCGGTCTTCCTAGCGGCGCTGCTCAATGCCGAGAAAGGGTTGCCGGCGATCGCTCCCGATCGCGAACTGACGACGGCGCAGGACTTTCTGCGCATGACGCGCGGTCAGCGCGCCGGGCCGGCCTTCGAGAGGGCGCTCGACACCTATCTCGCCACCATCGCCGACCACGGCTTCAACGCGTCGACCTTCACCGCCCGGGTCGTCGCCTCGACGCGCGCCGGCCTGATCTCGTCGGTGCTGGCGGCGCTTTGCGCGCTCAAGGGACCGCTGCATGGCGGCGCGCCCGGACCGGTGCTCGACATGCTGGACGAGATCGGCGAGGCATCACGCGCCGAGGCCTGGTTCGATCGGGCGTTCGCCGACGGCGTGACGCTGATGGGCTTCGGTCACCGCATCTACAAGGTCCGCGATCCACGGGCCGACGTCCTGAAGGCCACGGTCGCCACGCTTCCAGCGACGGCCGGCCGCCTGGCCTACGCCGCCGCAGTCGAGCAAGGAGCCATAGCTGCGCTGCGGCGGCACAAGCCGGGGCGTCGGCTCGAAACCAACGTCGAGTACTACACCGCCTTGCTGCTTGAGGCGTTGGCGGTGCCGCGAAGCGCCTTCACCGCCTTGTTCGCCGTCGGCCGCGCCGCCGGTTGGTGTGCCCACATCTTCGAGCAGGAGAAGGGCGGCCGCATCATACGGCCACAGTCGAACTATATCGGCCCGCGACCTTAGGCGGTCCGCGCCGCGGTGCCCCGCCAGGCTCGGGCGCGGGTGCCGGCGGCATCGAACACCCAGGCGATGACGTCGATTCCGTCGGGCAGGAAGCGGGCGGTGAAGTGACGGCGCCAAAAGCTGCCGTCGGCATGGGCGAAGAGCGCCTCGACGCTGAACAGGTCGCGCCGCACGGTGAGCGTCGCCGACCGTGGCGCAGGTCGCGCGTCGGCCGAAGAGAGCAAGGCCACGCCGTCGATCAGAGTGCCGAAACGCAGCAGCTCGCCGCGCTCTGCGGTCTGCATGGGGCCGCCGTCGATGCGCAGCCAAAGCTCGGCCACGCCGTCGATGGCATGGATGTCGAACTGGACGGGGAACGGGGTGCGATCGTCGCGGTCGACACGCGGCTGCTTCGCTGGCGGGACGATGTCCTCGAGCGGGATCGATCGATGGAAACGCAGCGTGCCGCTATAGGCACCGAGCCAGTCGGGCCAGGGCGAATACTGCGCCCGCACCGGCCGAATTGCCGACGCCGCCATCGCCACACCGACGACGAGGCGGCGAGCGATCACTTGGCGCGGCCGGCCATGACGGTGAGGTCGACGGTGACCTCGTCGCCGACCTGGCCAGTGCTGGCCCATTCATTCTGGCCGACGCCATAGTCGAGACGCTTCACCGTCAGCCGGCCGCGCGCCGTCGCGCGCAGGCGGCCGGGCTGTGCCGGATCGTCGGCGATGGCGACCGTGAAAGGCAGGACGGCATCGCGCGTGACATCGCGTATCGTGAGCTTGCCGCGCGCCTCGTAGCGGCCGCCGCCGCCGTTGATCGCCGTCGACACGAAACGCGCCTCGGGGAACCTCTGGACGTCGAAAAAGTTGGAGCCCTTCATCAGGGAATCGACGTCGCGGTTGTTGGTCGATGCCGGCCGCATGTCGATCTTGATGTCGATGCGCGCCGCCGCGAGCGCGGCCGGATCGAGCACGATGTCGCCGGTCCAGGTGGGGAAGCGGCCGCTGACGATCGAGCCGACCTGGCTGACGCTGAAGGTGAGCGAGCTGGCGCGCGGGTCGATCGTCCAGGCGTCTTGCGGACCGGCCGACGTCGGCAACGGCAGGAAGAAAAGAACGAATAGGACCAGCAAGCGACGCATCAGCTTCCTCCCAATGGCCACATGCGGCGGAGCACGCCGTCGCGGCGCCACAGATCGTGGTACAACACGGCGGCCACGTGCAGGATCAGGACGCCGATCAACAATCGAGACAGCCCATAGTGGGTGGTCTTCAGTGCTTCGAACAAGGCGCGATCGCCGGGCACAAGATCGGGCAGGCGCAGGATCCCGAACCAGACGATGCTGATGCCGGCCGCCGAGCTCATCGCCCAGCCGCTGATCGGCAGGGCGATCAGCAGCGCCAGCAGGGTCCAGTGCACGATCGGCGCAGCCTTCGCCTGCCAGCCCGTCACGGCGGCCGGCAACGCCGGAGGCGGATGACGACGACGCCACAGGATGCGCGCCCCGGCGAGCGCCAGCACGGCCAGCCCGACCCATTTGTGCCAGTTGTAGGCCTGCAGCTTAGCCAGGCCGAGCGGCAAGCCGGTCATCCACAGACCAAGAGCGAGCAGTCCCAACACGGCAACGGCGCTGATCCAGTGCAGCGCCCGGGAGACGGGATGATAGGTCGTCGCCGGACTCAGTGCCGGGCTTCCTCGTAGGCCGCGAAGAACCTCCGGCCGCTGCCGCGCTGGTTCTCGTAGATCGAGCCCTGATGATCGGCCGGCGGCAGCGGCATGCGCACCGGCGCCGGCACGACCCTCGGCTCGATCGTGGGCTCGCCCAGCACCATGCGGCTGTTGAATTCCTCGAAGTTCGCCACCCCCATCAGCGGCCACGCGTCGGCGGCGGTGTACTCGTGCAGCAGCAGGCGGCGCTGGCGATTGGAGCGGTTGAGGGCCGAACCGTGCACCAGGCGCGCATGGTGGATGGTCATCGAGCCGGCCGGGCCGGTGAGCGGCACTGCTCGGCCGAAGTCGATCTCGTCGGCCTCGGGGTTCATGGCGCCGCAGAATCGGCCGTCGGCGTGGTGGTCGAAGGTCGGGCCCCGATGGCTGCCCGGTACGACCATCAGCGGACCGTTGTCGATGTCGCAGTCGTCGAGATAGATGCCGGTCGCCAGCACGTCGTCGTTGGTATGGGGATAGAACGCCCAGTCCTGATGCCATTCGACCGGCGACCCGTAGCCCGCCGACTTCATGTTGAGCTTGCCGCCGTGCTGGCGGACACTGGGCCCCAGAAGCTGCGCCAGGATCGCCGTGATCTTCTGATCGCGCGCCAGCGCGTGGAAGAAGGCGTAGCGCTTGAAGATCGCGGGTTTCAAGCGCCGCACGCGCGGCAGGGCCGCGCTGTGGCTGGGTTCGAGGTCGTAGAGATCGTCATTGGCCGACACGCCGCGCGCCTCGGCGACGATCCGGTCGGTGAGGGCACGAAGCTCGGCGAGTTGGTCGCCCGCGATCAAGCGTGGGACGACCAGATAGCCGTCGCGACGATAGGCGTCGATCTGTTGGTCGGTGAGCATGTCGAACCATAGCACAGCACAGCGGCTTGGCCGATAATCACGCCATGGCGATCCGTGCCCTTTTCCCGACACTAATCTATAGAAAATCCATCGGCGGCGCGGATTGGCGCCGGCTCAACCTGGAACTGGCCGACGAATGCCGTTCCCTGGCTGCTTCCGACGCGGCGGGCCGGCGGTGGTCGGCGCGACACTATCTCGGCGGCTACACGTCCTATGGTTCGCTCGATCGCCTCCATCTCGTCTCCTCGCTGTTCGCGCGACTGCGTCGGCGCATCGACGCGCACGTCAGGGCCTTCACGCGGGCGCTGCCCTACGATCTGTCGGGCCGCGCGCTCGCCATGACCGACTGCTGGGCCAACGTCATGCCGGCCGGAGCGGTCCATTCGCTGCACCTGCACCCTGCGTCGTTCATCAGCGGCACCTACTATGTCGAGGTGCCGAAGGGAGCTGGGGCGCTGAAATTCGAGGATCCACGTCTTGGCTTGCACATGGCGACACCGCCGCGCCGGGCCGACGCGCCGGCCGGGCTGCGAGCCTTCGTCGACGTGCCCGCCAAGCCGGGCGAGATCGTGCTGTTCGAGAGCTGGTTGCGCCACGAGGTGCCGCCGGCGCGCTTCTCTGGCGAGCGCATCTCGATTAGCTTCAACTATGCCTGGGCCGCCAAGGCCCGCTGCTGAGGGATCGTCCCATGCGCGTTTTTCTCGTCATTGCAGGCCTGCTTGCCGCCACCGGCCCGGCATTCGCCGACCAGGAGCTGCCGATCTTCGATGCCCACATGCACTACAGCCACGACGCCTGGGAGGTGGTTCCACCCAAGATGGTGGTCGAAATCCTGAAGAAGGCCGGCGTTAGGCGCGCCATGGTGTCGAGCTCGAACAACGAGGGCACCAAGATGCTGCAAGACGTGGCGCCGTCGGTCATCGTGCCGGAACTACGCCCCTATCGCTCGCGCGGCGAGGTATCGACCTGGCTTCGCGACACCACGATCATCCCGTTCCTCGAGGATCTGCTGCGCCAGCGCAAGTACGTGGCGATCGGCGAGTTTCACGTCTACGGCGCGGATGCCGATCTGCCCAACATGCGCCGCGTCGTCGAGCTCGCCAAGCAATATGGCCTTTATCTGCATTCGCATTCCGATGCCGACGCCGTGGAACGTCATTTCCAGCAGGATCCCGGCGCACGGGTGCTGTGGGCGCACTCGGGTTTCGAGCGGCCCGAGAAAGTGCGCGAGATGCTGCGCCGCTACTCGAATCTGTGGTGCGAACTTGCCTTCCTGACCTCGCATGCTTCCAACGGCAAGGTGGCACCGGGCTGGCGGGAGACCTTCCTCGAGTTCCCCGATCGCTTCGTGGTCGGCACCGACACCTTCACGCCCGAGCGCTGGCACTACGTCGTGGAGCACGCCCGGTGGTCCCGCCAATGGTTGGCCGACCTGCCCCCCGACGTTGCGCGGAAGATAGCTTACGAAAACGGTGACCGCTTGTTCGGCGGCAGCCGATGAGGCTGGTAGCGGCGCTGTTCGCGCTGCTCTGTGCGCCGTCGGCCTGGGCGTCCTGTCCGCTCGATCTCGGCCGCGGCACGGGCCTGGTCGTCTTCTCCAGCCACTACATCGTGGCCTTTCGTCCCGAGCCGATCCGCATCGAGGTCGGCGACCCGTTCAGCTTGCTGATCAACGCCTGCACCAGGAACAACCGTGCGGCCGAGCTGGTCGCCGTCGATGCCCAGATGCCCGAGCACCGCCATGGCATGAACTACCGGCCGACCATCGTGTCTCTGGGCGATGGCCGCTATCGCGTCGACGGCATGGTGTTCCACATGCCCGGCCGATGGGAAATTTCCATGGACGTGCGGGCTGGCGAGGAAAGCGAGCGGCTGTCGCACGAATTCATCCTCAAATGAGGTTGTGGCCGGCCGGCGCGATGTTGCTGGCGCTTGCCTGGCCGGCGATCGCGCAGACATTGCTGCCATGGTCGGAAGAAGAGCGTGCGGCGATTGCCCGCCACGGGCCGTGGCCGCCGCCGCCGGTGCGCGACCCGTCCAATCGCATCTCGGGGATGCCGGCCGGAATCGTGCTGGGCGAATACCTGTTCAACGATCCGCGCCTGTCGGCGGACGGCCGCATGAGCTGCAGCACCTGCCATATCGAGGGACGCGACTGGGGCGACGGCCGCGCGCGCGCCATGGGCCGGGGCGAACTCGACCGCCGCACGCAAACGCTGTGGAACGTGGGCTATGGGCACTGGTTCGGCTGGGATGGTGCCGGCGATTCGCTGTGGGCGCAGTCGATCCGGCCGATTCTCGATCCGCGCGAGATGGCCGGCGACGCCGCGCGCGTGGCGCGGCTGCTGCGCGAAGATCCAGCACTGGCCTGTGGCTACCAACGGGCCTACGGCGAGAAGCCTGGCACCGACGACGAGAAGCTCCTGGTCGACACGGCCAAGGCCATGGCGGCTTTCCAGGCTACCTTGGTCAGCCCGCGCACGCCGTTCGACGCCTTCCACGACGCCCTGCAGGCTGGCGATGCCGCGACCGCGGCGCACTACCCTCTGGCGGCTCAGCGCGGGCTGAAGATCTTCATCGCCGCCAACTGCAGCGCCTGCCATTTCGGGCCGCGCTTCACCAACGGCGAGTTTGGCGATGTCGGCATCCCGTTTTCACGCGGCCGGGCGCGGTCGATGCGGGGCGGCTGGACGGGCTCGACAAGCTCGCCAACAGCGCGTTCAACCTGCTCGGCCGCTACAACGACGATTCGTCCGGCGCGTCGGCCCGGCGGACCCGCCATGTTCAGCGCTTGCACAGCAACTTCGGCGAATTTCGCGTGCTCGGCCTGCGTCAGGCGCGATCGGGACCGTTCATGCACAACGGCCACCTGGCGACGCTCGAAGATGTGGTGAGGCATTATTCCGAGGTCAGCCCGGATCGGCTGCATAGCGACGCCCTGCCTCTGGTCCGGCCGCTGGCACTCACGGCCGATCAGAGCGCCGATCTGGTTGCCTTCCTGCGCTCGCTTTCGGTCGACGCACCGCCGCGACCGTCGCCGCCGCCACTCTGCCCCTGACCCATTTAGCGCAAACGGGCGAGGGCGGACTCCAGGATCCAGGCTGCGGCGGCGGCGTCGATGCGCTCGGCGCGTTTGGCGCGGCTCATGTCGTAGTCCTCGATCATGCCGCGGGTGACGGCGGCGGTGCTGAGCCGCTCGTCCTGCAGGACGACCGGGAGAGCCGCCACGGCCGCCGGCCCGTGCAGGGCGATGTTGGCGGTGAACTGCCGGATCGACTGGCAACGCGGACCTTCGCTGCCATCCATATTGAGCGGCAGGCCGATCGCCAGGCCCTTGATCTCGTGCTTGCTCACCAGGTCGCTCAGTGACGCGAGGTCCACCGCGAGCTTGCTGCGCCGCAGCGTCGTGAGCGGCGTCGCCAGCATGCGTAGGACGTCCGAGGTGGCAATGCCGATCGTCTTGGTGCCGACATCGAGCGCCATCAGTCTCCCGGACGGTACCCGCACCTTGAATTCCGCGAAGTCGACGACGGGCATGGTCAGGGCGCCTTCGCGTCCAGCCAAGGCTGTAACTGGACCCATTTGTCGTGAATGAGGGCTGCCCTGCCGGCCATGGTCGGGGTTATAAGGTGGTCGAGTCCTTTGGTCGACAAGGTCGGCGGGAGTTGGCGTCGCGAGCGGATTCGTCAGGTGACCGATACTTTTTACGCTTTGCTTGCGATTTCCATGATGTTGGTGGTCGTGAGTCTGCTGGTGCCGGTGGCCGAGCGGTTCCGCTTGCCGCATAGCGTTTTGCTGGCGCTTGCCGGCATGGGGCTGGGCTTCCTCGGGTCGTGGCTGCTGTCGCTCGATCTGCGGCTCGGTGCGCTGAGCGATGCTTTTGTCGGCCTCGACAAGCTCGAAGTTGGCGCCGAGAGCTTCCTGCCGCTCTTCCTGCCACCATTGCTCTTCACGGCCGGCCTCAATATCGAGGTGCGTCGCCTGATGGACGAAATCTCGGCCGTGCTGCTGCTGGCCATTGTCGCGGTCGTGGTGTGCATCGCCTGTGTCGGCGGTGTCGTCCACTACGCCACCGGCATGGACATCATCGTCTGCCTGCTGCTGGGCGCCGTCGTGTCGACCACCGATCCGGCCGCCGTGATCGGGATCTTTCGCGATGTCGGCGCGCCCCGGCGGCTGTCGATCTTGGCGGAAGGCGAGTCCCTCCTGAATGACGCCGTGGCCATCGCGGCCTTCGGCTTCTTTCTCGGCATCCTGGTCAGCCGGGGCGAACCCGATGCGATGCCGGCTCACGCATCGGGCGTCGTCGTAGTCTTCCTGCGCGAGTTTCTCGGCGGCCTGTTGTTGGGCTTCGTGCTGGCGCGCGCCGCCATGATGCTGCTGACCCGGCTGGGCGAGTCGGAAGCGGCGATCGCCTCGGTCACCGTCGCGCTGTGCTATATCTCGTTCGTGGTCGCCGACCGCTATGTGCATGTCTCAGGCGTCGTGTCGACCGTGATGGCGGCGCTCACCATCGCAGCCTACGGACCCACGCAGCTTCATCCCCACCAATGGGCGTCGCTGCGCCGGCTGTGGGAACAGCTCGAATTCTGGGCGAGCTGCTTGATTTTCCTGTTGGCGTCGATGTTGGCGGCAAACGTGCTGGTGAAGATCACTTGGCTGAACGGCCTCGCTGTCGCCGCAGTGACCGTCGGCGCCTTCCTGGCGCGCGGGCTGGTCGTGTTCGGCATGCTGCCGGTTCTCGAGAAGGGCAAGCTCGTCCAGCCGGTCGACAATCGGTACAAGGCGATTCTCGTCTGGGGCGGCCTGCGTGGCGCCGTGACGATCGTCCTGGCGATGGTGGCGGCGGGCAACGACCGATTGCCCGAGAACGTCCGAGATTTCGTGGCGTTGTCCGCCACGCTGTTCGTGCTGGTCACCCTTTTCGTCAACGCCACGACGCTCGGCTTCGTCATGTACCTCTTGGGGCTCGACAAGCTGTCGCGGCTCGAACTTGCCTTGCGCGACCGTGTGTTGGCGCTGTCGCGCGCCAATGTCCGGCACCAGCTGGAAGCTGTCGTTCGCCGGCGCGACGCGCGCGGCGGAGCCGCCATGACCAAACCTGCGATGGTCGATCAGCCGGAGATCGAGGCGCCGCCGCCGGAGTTGGCGCTCGACTTCGCGGAACGGGTGAAGGTCGGGCTGGTGACGCTCTGCACGCGCGAGAAGGAGCTCTATCTTGAGCAGTTCGAGCAGCAGCTTCTTTCACGCCGTATGGTGGCGTTGCTCGCGACGCGCGCCGATCGCTTGATCGACGGCGTGCGCGACAAGGGCGTGGCGGGCTACGAGGAGTGGTTGGCCGGCATCTCGCGCCCCGATGTCGGGTTTCGCCTTGCTCTGTGGCTGCACCGTCGACTGGGAGTCGAACGATTCCTCACCGAGGAGCTGGCTGATCGCTTCGAGGTGCTGATGGTCGCGCAAAGCATCCTCGCCGAGCTTGCGATCTTCAACGCGTCTTCCATCGCCGACCTGCTAGGGGGCGACGCAGAACGTGAGTTGGCCGCCATCATCGACCGTCGGCAGGATGCCGTCGACAGCGCCTTCAAGGCCTTGTCCTTGCAGTATCCGGGCTACGCCGAGTCGATTCGGGACCGTCAATTGCAACGCGCCGCCATCCGCTTCGAGACGATGGAGTACAATCGTCGCCTGAGCGAGGGCATCATCAGCCGCGAGGTCTACGACGATCTGCGCGAGCGGCTGGCCGAACGGCGCGGTGCCCTCGTCAAGCGGCCGCCGCTCGACCTCGGTCTGGAATTGGCGAAGATGATCGAGCGCGTGCCGATCTTCGAATCGCTCGATCACGCGGCGGTCGTCGAAGTCGGCAAGCGGCTGCGCGCCGTCGTGGCTCTGCCGGGCGAGAAGATCATCCGAATGGGTGGGCCGCCCGATGCCATGTACTTCATCGCAGCCGGCGAAGTGACGGTGAAGGCCCCGACCTTCGAGGTCGCGCTGAAGGAAGGCGACTTCGTGGGTGAAATGGGCCTGGTCAGCGATCGGCCGCGCAGCGCCGACGTGATTTCCAACGGCTACTGCCACCTCCTGGCGCTCTATCGTCGGGATTTCCGAGCACTCCTCGACAAGCGCCCGGCGGTGCGTCGGGAGATCGAGGCGGTTGCCGCTCGACGTATCGCGGAGAACGAGGGTAAGGCCGCGTCGTAGCGGGCTTGTTGCCCGATCAGGGCAAACCGGCTACCAACCCCGCCGTTCAAGCGTTTGGAGCACAAGGCATGTCGCTCGACAGGGACACCGTGGCGCGCATCGCGCGCCTGGCCCGTCTGAAGGTTGCGGACGAGGAGCTCGCGCCGTTGGCCGGCGAGCTGTCGGGGATTCTCGCCTGGATCGAGCAACTGAACGAGGTCGACACGAAGAACGTCGAACCGATGGCATCGGTATCGGACATCACCCTGCCCAAGCGGGCCGACAAGGTGACCGACGGCGGCATCGCCGAGAAGATCCTGGCGAATGCCCCCGGCGGCGCGGTCTATGTCGAGCCGACCGACAAGAACGCTGGCGGCTTCTTCACAGTGCCCAAGGTGGTGGAGTAGGCGATGGCTGCTCTCACCGACCTCTCGCTCGCCGCCCTCAAGGCGGCGATGGGCAAGAAAGAGGCAAGTGCCGTCGAAGTGACCGAGGCGCACCTCGAGAAGCTCGATGCGCATCGCGCGCTCAACGCCTTCATCGCCGAGACGCCCGACCGCGCCCGCGACATGGCCAAAGCGTCGGACGCGCGTCGCGCCAGGGGTGAAGCGGGCCTGCTCGAGGGCGTGCCGCTCGCCATCAAGGATCTGTTCTGCACCGACGGCGTGCCGACGACGGCCGGCTCGCACATCCTCGAAGGCTTCGTGCCGCCCTACGAGAGCACGGTGACCGCCAATCTGTGGAAGGCGGGCGCCGTGATGGTCGGCAAGACCAACCTCGACGAGTTCGCCATGGGCTCGTCCAACATGACCAGCCATTTCGGCGGCGTCGAGAATCCGTGGAAGAAGAAGGGTGACAACCGCAAGCTGGTGCCCGGCGGCTCGTCGGGCGGGTCGGCGGCAGTGGTTGCCGCCTACATGGTGCCGGGCAGCACCGGTACCGACACCGGCGGTTCGATCCGCCAGCCGGCGTCGTTCTGCGGCGTCGTCGGGCTGAAGCCGACCTACGGCCGTTGCTCGCGGTGGGGCGTCGTGGCCTTCGCGAGCTCGCTCGACCAGCCGGGGCCGTTCGCGCGCACCGTCGAGGACAGCGCGCTCCTGCTCCAGGGCATGGCGGGCCACGATCCCAAGGACTCGACCTCCGCACCGCTTGCCGTGCCGGACTTCGCCGCGGCCGCTCGCAATCCCGACGTCAAGGGCCTGAAAGTCGGCGTCCCCAAGGAATATCGCGTCGACGGCACGTCGCCTGAGATCGTGGCGTTGTGGGACAAGGGCATGGACATGCTGAAAGCGGCGGGTGCGGTGCCGGTCGAAGTGTCGCTGCCGCACACCAAATACGCGCTGCCGGCTTATTACATCGTGGCGCCGGCCGAATGCTCGTCCAACTTGGCGCGCTACGACGGTGTGCGCTTTGGCCTGCGGGTCCCCGGCAAGGACCTGATCGACATGTACCAGAACACTCGCGGTGCGGGGTTCGGCAAGGAAGTGCGCCGGCGCATCATGATCGGCACCTACGTCCTATCGGCCGGCTACTACGATGCCTATTACAAGAAAGCCCAGCAGGTGCGGGCGCTGATCGCACGCGACTTCAAGCAGGCCTTCGAGAAGTGCGACGTGCTGCTGACACCGACCGCTCCGACCGCCGCGTTTGCCGCCGGCGAGAAGATGGATGACCCGGTGACCATGTACCTGAACGACATGTTCACCATTCCGGCTTCGATGGCGGGACTGCCGGGAATCTCGGTGCCGGCCGGGCTCGACAAGGATGGCCTGCCGCTCGGGCTGCAGCTGATCGGCCGCGCCTTCGACGAGGAGACCATGCTGCGCGCCGCCGCGGCGCTGGAGACGGCGGTGGCGTTCAAGGCGAGGCCGGCCGGCTACTGACCCTCGACCGGCCGCGACATCGGCCGTCGCGCATGGCAGTCTTTGTCCGCCGACCGTCAACGCTGGACGGCGGGGAGGGACTGAACGAATGCCGACCTATGCCACTCTTGGCCGCCGCACCGTGTTGGCCGGCGTTGCCGGCGCGGTTCTCGCCGACGGCGCCTATGCACAAACCTGGCCTGATCGGCCGGTGACACTGGTGGTGCCGTTCGCGCCCGGCGGCGGCACCGACACGTTCGCCAGGCCCTTTGCCGCGCGACTCTCCCAGCAGCTCGGCCAGCAGGTCGTGATCGACAATCGCGCCGGCGCTGGCGGCACCGTGGGCGCCGCGATGGTCGCCAAGGCCAAGCCCGACGGCTACACGCTCTTGCTCGGCTCGATCCATCATGCCGTGGCCGTCAGCGCCTACAAACGCCTGTCTTACGACCTGGAGAAGGATTTGCTGCCAATCACCGGTGTGGCCTATGTGCCCGACGTGCTGGTGATCTACCCGGAGATTCCGGCGCGCACGCTCCAGGAGTTCGTCGCCTACTGCAAGGCCAATCCAGGCAAGGTGAACTACGGGTCGGCCGGGCTCGGCACGACGCGTCACCTGGCGGGCGAGATCTTCAATGCCAGGACCGGCGCGGGCATGACGCACATCCCTTACAAGGGCACCGGACCGGCGACGGCGGCGCTGATGAGCGGCGAGGTGGCGGCAGTGTTCGAAGGGCTGGGCAGCGCTTCGGCATACATACGCAGCGGCAAGATCCGTGCGCTTGCCGTGTTCTCGGCCAAGCGATCGCCGGCTTTCCCGGACATCCCGACGGCGGCCGAGGCGGGCTTGGCGAATTTCGAATCGCTGTCGTGGTATGGCCTTTGGGCGCCGGCCGGCACGCCAGCCGAGATCGTTGCGAGCGTGCGCAAGGAGGTGGCACGGGCCTTCGAATCGCCAGAGCTGAAGCAGGCTTGGCTGCAGCAGGGCGCCGAGGCCGGCGGCGAGCCGACCGCGCAATTTGGCGAGTTCGTGCGCGTCGAGATCGGCAAGTGGGGCAAGGTCGTGCGCGACAACAACATCGTCATCGAGTAGGCGACGACGGGCTGGGAGGCGGGTGTGGAGATGCGATTTCGCGACCGAGAGGTCGTGCTCGATGGCGGCGTGCGCGGCGAAACGATCGAGATCCCGAGCGCCAATCCGCTGAACTATTGGCAAGTGCTGAGCGATCCCGCTGCTCTGCAGCGGGTGTCGGTCGACGGCAAGTTGTTCAAGCCCAAGGCCGCGAGCGGACCCGTGCCGTTGGTCGTCGTGGTGCCGGGCAGTCTCAGCATTGCCGCCTCGCATCTCAAGCACGCCGAGACTTTGGTCGGACTGGGCATGGCGGCCTTCGTGCTCGACCCGTTCGGCGCCCGCGGCGTCACCACGACCGTCGCCAACCAGGCGCAGTTCTCGTTCGCCGCCTCGGCCTACGACGTTGCATCGACGATCAAGGTGCTCGCCGCCCATCCCGCGATCGATGCTTCGCGCATCGGCCTACAGGGCCACAGCCGCGGCGGTTCGGCGGTGCTGACGGCGGCGACCCGGCTGTTCTGCGAGGCCGTCCATGGCAAGGCGGTCGGAGCCAGGGCGGTGTTGGCGGCCTATCCTTGGTGCGGTCATCAGTTCCTCGATCCGCGCGTCGGCTCGACCGAAATCCGCGTGATCGTCGGCGACCAGGACGACTGGGTGTCGCCGCAGCAGGCGCAGGGCTACGTGCAGGCGCTACGTCTGGCCGGCGCCATGGCTTCTATCCGTATCGTCGCCGGGGCCGAGCACAGCTTCGATCGCCACGAGCCCGTCCAGCGCATCGCCGAAGCCTCGGTCTCGCCGGGCGCCCCCACCGGCTACCTGACCGGTGCCGGCGCCTTCGTGCATCCCACGACCGGCGAAGCCGACGCCAAGCTCACCGACCGCGATCTCGCCGTCTACGCCTTGAAGGCGGGCTACGGCGTGCGCGGCGCGACCATCGGTTCGCAGGGCGATCAAGCGGCATTGTTCCGCGAGGAAATGATCGGCTTTTTCCGCCGGACGCTGCTCGCCTGAGGGCGAGCCCGGCGGTCGCATCAAGCGAGGGCAAAGCCTGCGAGCCGTGAGGCCTTCTGGTCGAACGTGAGGGTGATCGAACAACCGGCCTTGCGGCCAAGCGCGCCGATAAGCACGTCGGCAAAGGCGGCGATTCCGTCTCTGAGCGCGGTCATGGCGATGAAGACCTCGGTCTCGTTCTCCACCACCAGCTTAGGCGCGTTCGAGCACCCAGACCGCTTCGACCAATGCGACGATACCGATGAATCCAGGGTTGGCTTCGCTCAGCCGGCGCTCGATCAGCTCGACGGCTCGAGGTGACTGAGCGGCGTCGTCCTGAGTTAGGTAGCGCACCAAGACATTGGTATCGAGCCCGATCATTGCCGCTGGCGGCGCCGAAAGCCCTGACTGGCGCCGGCGGCGATCGCCTCGCGCATCGCTCTCAGGGTTACCGGCCGTCGCAGAGGTTTCTTGAGAATTCCGCGCAAGTTCGCGACCGAGAGCTGCGGCAGCAGCACCACACTGCCGTCCGGATGGATGAAGAACTTCACTTTGTCACCCGGCTTCAGTCGCAGATGGTCGCGGACTGGCTTCGGGATGGTCGCCTGCCCCTTGACTGTGAGTGCCAACTCTAGTGGAGGCTCCATTACTCTATGGAATAAACAATACCAAACCGCTGCACCGGCATCAATGACGCGACTCGAAAGGCGATGGCGAGCCGGGGTTGTTCGTGCACCGGTACCGTTCCTCAACGTGCTGGGCTTAAGCGAACTTGTTGTGCGTGATGACCTACGGGCGTGGCGTGTACGCGATGGTGTTCGATCATTCCGCGCCGGTGCCGCAGGAACCGGACGATGATCCGTTCCGGCCCGCGGTTGGTATGTGGCCCTGAGTCTTTTGCGCTAGGCTGCCCTCGACAACGGAGAAACCACCATGGCGACGGACTTCGACCTTGTTGTGCGCGGTGGCACCGTGGCCGACGGAACGGGGGCTCGGCTGTGCGAGGCCGATGTGGCCGTGAAGGACGGCAAGATTGCGGCTGTCGGCACGGTGGCGGGCCGTGGCGCCGAGGAGGTCGACGCCAAGGGGCTCCTGGTCACGCCCGGCTTCGTCGACATCCATACCCACTATGACGGCCAGGCGACCTGGGATTCTCGGCTGCAGCCGTCGAGCTGGCACGGTGTGACCACCGCCGTGATGGGCAATTGCGGCGTCGGCTTCGCGCCGGTGAAGGTCGAGGATCGCCGGCGACTGATCGAGTTGATGGAAGGTGTCGAGGACATTCCGGGCGCGGCTCTGGACGAAGGCCTGAACTGGTCGTGGGAGTCGTTCGGGCAGTATCTCGATGCGCTCGACGCGCGGCCGCGCGACATCGATATCGGCGCGCAACTGCCGCACGGTGCGTTGCGCGTGTTCGTCATGGGCGAGCGCGCCGCCAAGCTGGAGGAGGCGACAGCCGAGGAAGTCGCGCGGATGCGCACCTTGGCCGCCGAGGCCATGCAGGCCGGCGCGCTCGGCTTCTCGACCTCGCGCACCTTGAACCACCGCACCGTCAAGGGCGATCCGACACCCTCCCTGCGCGCCTCCGAGGCCGAGCTTCTGGGCATCGCGCTCGGCATGAAGGATGCCGGCCACGGTGTCATCGAGTTCATTTCCGACTTCAATGCGCCCGATCCCGAGAGCGAGTTCGCGATGGTCGAGCGGCTGCTCGCCGCGTCGGGCCGGCCTTTTTCGGTGTCGTTGGCGCAGCGTCATTCCAAACCCGACGGCTGGCGGCGTCTGCTCGGCCTGGTCGAGGGGCTGGCGGCCAAGGGTCATGCCGCCAAGGCGCAGGTGGCGCCGCGGCCGATCGGCGTGCTGCAGGGCCTGCAGGCGAGCCGCATCCCGTTCTCGATGTGCCGCTCCTACAAGGCGATCCAGCACAAGAGCGTGGCCGAGCGGCTGGCGATCATGCGCGACCCGGCATTCCGTGCGACGCTGCTGGCCGAAGCGCGCGAGCCGCTGCGCTCCGACTTGGCGGCGCGCCTCACCGACTATGACCGCATGTTCCCGCTCGGCGATCCGCCCGACTACGAGCCGCCGCAGGACAGCTCGTTCGGCGCCCGCGCGCGGCGCGAAGGTCGCGATCCACGCGAGGTCGTGTACGACCACCTGATCGAAGGCGAGGGCCGGAACTTCATCTTTGCGCCCTTCGCCAACTACGCGGCCTACAATCTCGACTGCTGCTCCGAGATGATGCAAAGCCCGCACACCTTGATCGGGTTGGGCGATGGCGGCGCCCATGTCGGCCTGATCTCCGACGGCTCGTTCCCGACCTCTCTGCTGGCGCATTGGGGCCGCGACCGCGTCTCGGGCCGGCTCGACCCGGCCTGGCTGGTCAAGCGCCATACCTTGGACAATGCGCGCGCCGTCGGCCTGTACGATCGCGGCCGACTGGCGCCGGGCTACAAGGCCGACCTCAATGTCATCGACTTCGACCGGCTCAGGGTCGAAGCGCCGATCATGAAATGGGACCTCCCGGCCGGCGGCAAGCGCCTGCTGCAGAAAGCCCGCGGCTACCGCGCCACGGTCGTGTCGGGCGCCGTCACCTATCGCGACGGCGAGCCGGCGGGCGCGCTGCCGGGCAGGTTGGTGCGCGGGCCGCAGCCCGCGCCGTGACGCCGCCTACTCGGGCTTGAGGTTGTTGTCGCGGATCACCTTGCCCCAGTAGTCCTGCTCCTTCTGGTGGAACTCGGCGAACTGGGCGGGGTTGCTCAGCGTCACCTCCATGTCGAACTGCTCGACGAACTTCTGAGTGACGTCGGGCGAGCGGACGGCCTTGGAGATCTCGGCGTACATGCGATCGACGATCGGCTTGGGGGTGCCGGCCGGCGCGTAGACGCCCCACCACGCATAGGATGGCGCAGCCTTCAGCCCCTGCTCGGCGAGCGTCGGGATGTCGGGCAGCGCCTTGCTGCGCTGCGTGCCGGTGACGGCGATCATACGCAGCTTGCCCGCCCTGGAGTGCGGCAGCATGTTGGCGAGGCTGGAGATCGCAAGGTCGGTGTTGCCGGCCAGTGCATCCTGGAACAGCGGCCCACCGCCCTTGTAGGGGATGGTGTTGACCTCGAAGCCGTTGTCCTTCTGCATCGACGCCATCAGCACCTGCGCCAGGCTCGCGGCGAGGACCGCGACGCTGATCTTGCCGGGCTGGTCCTTCGCTGCCTTCACCACTTCGGCGAAGCTCTGATAGGGCCGCGAGGGATGGCACGACAGGCCCTGCGCGCTGCGGCCGATCTGGGTGATCGGCATCAGCTCGCTGTCCTTGTAGGGCAGGTTGGGCGTCCACAGGGGATTGAGGACGTGGTTGTCGAAGACGACCAGCCAGGTCTGGCCGTCGGGTGGCGACTTGGCGGCGATCGACGCGCCGACCACGCCGGTGCCGCCCGGCTTGTTGTCGACGATGATGTTCCAGCCGTTGAGCTCGATGAGCTTGGCTTGGACGATGCGCGCGATCGGATCGGTCGAGCCGCCCGGCGGGAAGGGGACGATGAACTTGATCTGACCCTTGGGCCAATCGCCCTGGGCGTTGACGATGGCCGGCGCGCCGAACGTCGTCGCGGCGGCGCCAGCCAGCACGGAGCGGCGGCGAAGTCTGATCATTTGCAAATGCCTCCCAGAGACGTCTTGTTGGTCGCGAACCTAGGCAGCTTCTGACGAAGCGCAAGCCCTATCCCACCGAACTGAAGCCGAATCGTGGCGAAGATGGCCCGGCGGCGGCCGATGGCCGGCCGCTATCCACAGCCGGATGTCGTGTATTGCGGCCCCTTCGGCAGTTGGAAGGCCATACAGGGACTGCAGGTTCACAGTCGGGTGACTTTCCTCGTGGAAATCACCGTCGCGACGCCGGCGAGACAAGGCCCGCGTTGTTTGCCAAGTTCCAGGCGACGAACCGGAGCGATTGCCATGCGTGTCCTTGTTGGAGTTCTTCTTCTGCTGATCACTGCCGTAGGCCCGGCCGCGGCCGCCGATCGGCTCGACGCCACGCCGCGCATCGCCGTGATCTCTGCCTACGAGCCGGAGTGGCGGGTGCTGAAGTCGAGCGTTGCGGAGGCCAAGAGCCACCACGCCAACGGCGTCGAGTTCGTGACCGGCAAGCTGTCGGGACGCAACGTCGTGCTGTTCCTGAGCGGCATCGGCATGGTCAACGCCGCCATGACCTCGCAGCTCGCCTTTGCTCGGTTCGATCTGAGCGGGGTGGTGTTCAGCGGCATCGCGGGCGGCGTCGATCCCGGCCTGCGCATCGGTGACGTCGTGGTCGCCGGCAAATGGGGCCAATACCTGGAAGCGGTGTTCGCACGCGAGGTCGACGGCAGGTTCCAGCCGCCGCCCTGGGCGCAGACGCCGTTCGCCAATTTCGGCATGATGTTTCCGATCGATGTCTGGGTGCGCAGCACACGGGGCGGCACGGAGAAGCGCTTCTGGTTCGAGGCTGATGCCGGCATGTTGGCCGCGGCGGGGCGCATCGGTGCCGTTGCCCTCAAACGCTGCACCGCCGCACGCGACTGTCTCAGCCACGAACAGCGCCTGGTGATCGGCGGCAACGGTGTGTCGGGTGCGGCTTTCGTCGACAATGCCGCGTTCCGCCAATATGTCTTCACGACCTTCGAGGCGCGCGTGCTGGACATGGAGAGCGCCGCGGTCGCCACCGTGGCCTACGCCAACGCCGCGCCGTTCATCGCCTTTCGCAGCCTGTCCGACCTTGCCGGTGGCGGCGCCGGCGTCAACGAGATGCACACGTTCCTGCAGGTCGCCTCCGACAATTCTGCGGCCGTGGTGCAGCGCTTCCTCGAATCGTGGACGCCGCCGCGGTGAAGGTCGCATCGGTGGACAGCGGGCCACGCAGGTCCTAAGTACCCGTCCATTATGACGCTGCTCAAAGGCCAGACCGGCGATTGGGAGATCGTTTTGGGGCTGGAAGTCCATGCCCAGGTGATCTCCGACGCCAAGCTGTTCTCCGGCGCGCCGACTACGTTCGGCGCCGATCCCAACACCCAGGTATCGCTGGTCGACGCCGCTATGCCCGGCATGCTGCCGGTGATCAACGAGCGCTGCGTCGAGCAGGCGGTCCGCACCGGGCTCGGGCTCAATGCCAAGATCAACCTGCGCTCGGTATTCGACCGCAAGAACTACTTCTATGCCGACCTGCCGGCCGGCTACCAGATCTCGCAGTACAAGGACCCGATCGTCGGCGAGGGCGAGATCGAGATCGATCTGCCCGACGGCAAGTCGCGCAAGATCGGCATCGAGCGCCTGCATCTCGAGCAGGATGCCGGCAAGAGCCTGCACGACCAGCATCCCAGCCAGACCTACGTCGATCTCAACCGCTCGGGTGTGGCGCTGATGGAGATCGTCAGCAAGCCCGACATGCGCTCGGCCGACGAGGCGGCGGCCTACCTCGCCAAGTTGCGCTCGATCGTGCGTTATCTCGGTACCTGCGACGGCAACATGGACGAGGGTTCCATGCGTTGCGACGTCAACGTCTCGGTACGCAAGCCGAACGGACCGCTCGGTACGCGCTGCGAGATCAAGAACGTGAACTCGATCCGGTTCGTCAAGCAGGCGATCGAGTACGAGGCGCGGCGCCAGATCGAGATCATCGAGGGCGGCGGCAAGGTCGATCAGGAGACCCGGCTGTTCGATCCCGGCCGCGGCGAGACGCGCTCGCTGCGTTCCAAGGAAGACGCGCACGACTACCGCTACTTCCCCGACCCCGACCTGCTGCCGCTGGAGCTGACCAAGGACTATGTCGACAAGATCCGCAGCACGCTCCCCGAGCTGCCGGACGCCCGCAAGAACCGCTACATCGGCGATTATGGGCTCTCGCCCTATGATGCCGGCGTGCTGATCGCCGAAAAGGAGACGGCGGAGTTCTTCGAGGCCGTCGCCAAGGGCCGCGACGCCAAGCAGGCGGCCAACTGGGTGACCGGCGATCTGTTCGCCATGCTGAAGCGCCGCGGCGCCGGCATCGAGCAATCGCCGGTGAGCGCCGCCAACCTCGGCAAGCTGCTCGACCTGATCGCCGATGGCACGATCTCGGGTCGCATTGCCAAAGACCTGTTCGTCGCCATGGAGGAGACCGGCAAGGAGCCGGCCAAGCTGGTCGAGGAGCGCGGGCTGAAGCAGGTCACCGACACCGGCGCCATCGAAGCCGCGATCAAGGCGGTGATCGACGCCAATCCCGGCCAGGTCGCGGCCTACAAGGCCAAGCCGACCTTGTTCGGCTGGTTCGTCGGCCAGGTGATGAAGTCGACCGGCGGCAAGGCCAATCCCAAGGCGGTCAACGAGCTCTTGAAGAAGGCGCTCGACGGCTGAGGCGATGGCCGATCAGGGATCGGCGTAGCGGACCAGACGGGCCGACAGCATGTCGGCCGACCACGACACTGCGGCGATCTGGCCGTCGGGCGTGCGGGCGATGTCGGTGAAGCTGCCGGCCGGGCTTTGCCAGCGGATCTTGCCGTCAGTGCCGGCGCGCACCACGAAACAGAGCGGGCCCGCCGCGGCGCAGACGACGGCGGCGATGCCGTCGCCGTCGGCGATCAGGCGCCGCGTTTGGTCGAACGGCCATGCGGCGCGGCCGAGCACGGCGCCCTGATCGGAGAGCCGCACCAAGCCCGGTGCGCCGCCCGGCTGGAAGATGTCGACCGCCGCCACCCATTGGCTGGCCAAGGCCGCGAACGACGTGCCGAGCGCGGCGAAGGGCGAGCGGCCCTGCGGTGCGCCGTCGGCGGCAAAGCGCGCGATGAACCACTGGCTCAGCCCCGGCATCTGGCTGATCTCCTGGACGATCGCCGTGACGCTGCCATCGGGTCGCAGAGCCAGGCCGTAGACGTCCTCGGGGTAGGCGGGACCCGGCCCGGCCTGCCAGACGCGGTGGCCCTGGGCATCGAACTTGCCGATCCACCAGTTGAACGGGTCGGCGCCGAAGCCGCCGCCGACCAGCAGGCCGTTGTCCGGCGTCGGCAGGTAGAAGCGCGTGCGATAGAACGCGCCGCTGACGTTCGCCGCGGCCGGCACCACCGCCGTGCCGACGATTTTGCCGGCGCCGTCGATGCGATAGAGCGTCGTTGCCGCCCGCTCGGCATCGGGGAGCGCGGCCCGGGCGTTGGAGCTCGACAGGAACAGCGCGGCCTCGCCCGAGGCGTAGCCGACGACGCCCAGCGCCTCGGCATTGAAGCCGCTCGGCCCGACGCCGGCTTGCACCGGCAGCGCGGTGCGGTACTTCTGCACGCCGTCGCGGGTGAAGGCTGCGATCTCGATGCGCGCGCTCTTGGCCGGCAGGATGCCGTCGGGCGACGGCTGGAAGCTCGAGCTTGCGACATACAATGTGCCGTCGGGTCCGGCGGCGAGGCGGCCCGGCGGCCCGAGCCCGGACAGCCGATGATCGGCCGGTGGCGGCAAGGCGACATCGAGCGTGACGCGCGGCGCGGGTGGCGGTGGCGGAGCTTGTGTCGTACGCGGTTGAGTTTGCGC
>Ga0194131_10001763_pt1 | contig 36601 bp, 31 predicted proteins | sample TA2KigO120mmetaG_FD_148631 | JGI IMG/M metagenome (GOLD analysis project Ga0194131, IMG submission 148631) | Freshwater microbial communities from Lake Tanganyika, Tanzania - TA2015053 Kigoma Offshore 120m | ecosystem: Environmental > Aquatic > Freshwater > Lake | place: Tanzania: Lake...
CCCTGCATCTGGACCATACAACCACGCTGTCCGAATTATCAAATGAGAGTTAGGCAGCAACTCGCGCAGGGCCGCTTCTCCCTCCGCCTTGCTGCGGGCATAGGCATTGAGCGGGCAGGTTGGATCGGCCTCTACATACATTTCTCGAAGCCCATCGAATATATGATCGGTTGAGAAGAACACCGCTCTCCTCCCGTTGTCACGCGCGTATTCCGCCACAACACTTGGCCCCAGAGCGTTGATGCGACGGCATAGTTCCGGCTCCAATTCGCAGCGATCGACGTCACACATTGCCCCCGCGATCAAGATAAGGTCGGGATTGACCTCTCGTAATACGGCCCGCGTACGATCACAATCGCCAAGGTCGACCACAATGTCTCCAGGTCGCCCATGGCGGTAAGCAGTCCCGATAAGCTGATGGGCCGGCGAAAAGGCCGAATACAGGGCCTGCCCTAGTTGACCTGACGCTCCGATCAGCAAGCAACGCATTTAGATAATTCTCGGTTCCGGAAACGGAGTGATGAATCGTCCGCCTCTCCTGGCGAACGATGACATTTGCCGCATAATCTCCTCTTGGAAATTCCAGGCGAGGATCAGCATGTGTGTCGCCCGGTCCTTCTCCAACTGTTCCACAGGCTGCACGGGAATATGTGTGCCCGGGGTGTAGCGGCCGTGCTTCAACGGATTTTTGTCCAGGATCAACCTGAGTGACCTAGCCGCAACCGGGCAATAGTTGAGCAAGGTGTTTCCTTTTGCCGCAGCACCGTAGCCGATAATATCGGCGCCGGAATGGTGGAGCTCCTCAATAAACACCTCGAACCGACTCTTCCAGCCGCGGACACGCTCGGCAAACGTCATGAGGACTTCCTCTCTCGCGAGCCCACGCTTGTCCTCCTCGCACAACATCTTAGCCAGAAACTCTGATGGTCTGTCCGGCGCCTCTTCGCGGCAGATGTGAAAAATAACCGACCCGCCGTGCAGATCGACAAACTCAACATCGATGAGGCGAAGCCCACGTTCCCTGCAAAGTCGCTCGATCGGACGCAGGGAGATATAGGAGAGGTGCTCGTGGTAAATCGTATCGAATTCGAGCCTCACTATGAGTTCCCCCAAGTAGGGCACCTCGATGATCAAGACGCCGTCCTTCGAGAGGAAACGGGTGACCCCTCGCATGAAATCGTGGAGATCATTCACATGCGCCACGACGTGACGTGCGATAATCGCCGCCGCGTCACCCATCAGCTCGTGCTGAGCCTGCGACGTCGCCTCTGTGAAAAACGACGGCACGGTCGGCACCCCTTCCCGCTCGGCGATGGCGGCGATATTGCGCGCTGGCTCTATACCGAGGACGCGCGTGCCGACGCGTTGAAAGGCTTTGAGGATTGTCCCATCATTGCTCGCCACTTCGACGACCAGGTGAGCAGGCCCCCACTCATATCGACGCGTCAGCCGCTCCGCAAGCATTCGCGCGTGCTTACGCACCGCATCGGAGGTGGATGAAACGTAGAGGTACTCGCCGTAGAGTCGCTCGGCCGGAACCACGTGATCAAGCTGAACTAACCCACACTCTGAGCAGCAAGTAACCGCAAGAGGAAACGTCGGCTCATCCTTGAAGTCATCGGGCGAGCTTGCAAATGCATTCGCCAGCGGCATCATGCCCAGGTCCAGAAAGGGTGATGGCAGACTCCTTCTACAAATGCGGCAATTCGTATGTCTAGCCATGCTTGAGCTTCCACTCATAGGGGATGGCCGGAGTGAAGGGGTCGATCCGCGTGATCTCGGCTGGATCATGAGGAATGCTAGCGCAATTCGCCACGATTGCCCGCTCACCACCCACAGCCGTGAACCCATTGACCACGCCAGGCGGTACCCGCACGAGTTGGTAATTGATCTGACCAAACACGATCTCTTGTATTTCGCCGTGAGACTTCGACTCCGCCCGTTGATCGTATAGCACCAACTTAATATTTCCGTCCACGACCGCGTAGTTGATCGTCATGCGGGAATGTAAATGCCAGGCCTTGATAACCCCTGGATAGATCACGGAGAAATAAATTTCACCGAAGCCCCGGAAGTGCGGGGCGTCGGCACGCAGCATGTGCATAACCATGCCTCGCTCGTCCTGGATCCGCCGCAGCGGGAAAACCTCAACTCCCTCAATCATATGGGCTATCTACCTGCCTGAGGGACCAATCCCGGATCCGCCTTATTCACCTTAAAGACCCCCCTGCAGATAACCTGCGCGCGACAGCTAGGGAACACGTAAACCAGAAAGCTTTGTGTAGAGTCTGGCATACTTTTCGGCCCCAACCCTCAAATCAAAATACATTTGGGCAGTCTCGCGGCACCTGTGCGGCACAAATGGATCGCTCAATATGCGTTTGATCTCTTTTAAGGAGCTCTCAAAATCTGCAGTTCCCGTCCCTTCCAGCACGACACCTACCCCATGTTCTCGTACTATCCAACCGGAATCGCCTACCCCCTCGTTGATGACCACCGGCACGCCAGTAGCCAAGAACTCTCCCAGCTTGGTTGCGGAGGAACCTTTCTTCGAAAAACAGGGATTGATAAAAAAGAGTCCCAGATCCATCAAGCGAAGATAGGCTGGCATGGCAGAAAATGCCGCACGCGTGATGATAAGTTGGTCGTCCTGGAGACCCGCGGCACGGGCATCCGATCGCAGCTGCTCGTGGTCTTCCCGGGTAACGACGAGGATTTTTACATTGTCGAGATGGGATCTTAGATACGCGAGACAGTCGAGCATGGGCTGACGCAGGTACCAATTGCTCATGGTCCCGGTGCATCCGATCACCAGACGGTCTTCCAACTTCAACTGTGCGACAAGGTTGGGATCTTTTAAGCCGGGGCTAAATCGTTCCAGATCTGTACAGGTTGGTATGACCTCGATGGGAACCCCCGGACGAATCCGGTAGCCCAGGGAAGAGAATTTGGTCACACCAACTTCTGTAAGCGAAACGATCGCGTCCGCCGACTCGAAGAATCGACGCTCAAAGAATTTAACGATTCGGTAGATCATGGATTTCGTGGACCAATGACCGGCTTCGGCTTTCTCATCGGCCCAAAATCCCCGCATGTCAAAGAGAAATCGCACGCCGAACAGCCGCTTTAATGCCAGCGCGATGAGAGCTGCCACGTATCCCCTGGCATGCACCAACTGGATGCGACGAATTCGAGTCAACGCAATGCCCACAGTGAGACCTCTGAGCACGTCGTACGCTGTCGAGACAGCCAAAGGCCGTTTGTGGTACCGCAGTGGAATCCACTCGACTCCAAGCTCTCCTAGGCGCGATCTCATTTTCTCCAGCAACCTGACCTCGGTAAGGTCCTGCGTCTTCTCGAAAGAGATAAGGGTGACAGAAACTTGCCTCGATAGATGGGCCAGGTATGCAACCACCTGAGACTCTCCCAGGGGTTCCAGGATGCCGTCGTACGATAGGTAGAGGGTTCGCGTCACACAAGCTGTATAGTTGTTAGGCGGAAGGTCTGGCGTGCGAGCCCCGATTCGTTATACAGTTTTCATGCTTGGGGAGGAAGTCGTTTTCAGAATGTTGGAAGGAATGCCGCCCTGTCCCATGGAATGCTCGTAGCGAACAGCTGGAGCCGCCGTATTATACGGAATGTTTAACTCGCCCCGCACGTCGGCCTCGAGCCAGTCACGGAGCCGCACTAGTTCCTCGGGGCTCAAGTGGTCGGTATACGTGTACGATGTATACTCTCCTGGAACACCTTTATAGTATTCAGCTACCTCTCGGTAGTCCACCTCTAGGCTATGGAGTCGGTCCCCGCTCTTAGGATAGGTATACGTCCAGACCCCTGGCTGTGTCTCGACCGCCTCATCGAAATACGGAGTCCCCGGATAAGTCGTAATGACGGTGGCGTCAAAGTCATCGGGTTTGACCGTAAGCAGCCAATCTCGAGTAGCTCGCACTGTTTCTTCCGACTCGCCTGGGTGTCCAACAGACATAAGGGCCTTCACTTTGAGCTGATACTGCCTGGCGATTTCCATGCAGCGCGTATTGTCAGCTTTACTGGCCTTTTTCTGGATATTGGCAAGTATGCGCTCATGCCCTGATTCAAATCCGACCAAGATCCACCGGAACCCTGCCCGGTACATGGCCTCCGCCTGTTTGTCCGTAAACAGCTCGGCCTTGATGAAGCCTCGGAGCCGGAACTCCACCCCAAGCCGCTGCTGGGCCCGGGCAATCAGATCCATCAGCTCAATGATCTTGGGGTTAACATTCAGCTCATCATCGTAAAGCATAAAGCCGGTAATGCCATACGTCTCAAACAACTGAATCATTTCCTGGACAATGTTCTCGGACGTTCGCATCCTGATCCGCCTGAGGAACGGACTCATCCTCCCCCCGCAAAACCCGCATCCGAACGGACAACCCAATTGCGCGATCATCGAAAGGGCGCGGATGCCATCGATGGTGTAATGATAGCTAGTAACATCCACGAGATGCCGTGCAGGGAAAGGTAACTCCGTGAGATCTTGGCTCTTGAGAAATAACTCCGACTTCGGATCATCGCCGTCTATCAGTTTGGACGGGCTGTCTTTCAACGCCTCGAAGACAGCTATTTCCCCGTCTCCGGTGACTAGGACATCGAACATCTCCGCAAGTTGGTGAAAGGCGACCGTGGCGCGTCCACTATCCCCGCGCTTTTGCTCGAACTTGTAAGCCGCATGGATCAAAGTGACATGCGGCCCCCCAAGAATGATCCGAGCGCCGGGCCGGGATGTCCGGATAACGCGACAGACCTTGGTCGCGGCTGGCATCTGGGGAGTGGTTGCCGTCAGGCCAAAGCAGGTCACAGAGCTTTCCTGAACATGGTCGCGAACTACGTCCTCATAGTTCTCAACCCCTGATAGATCTAGCATCTCAACTTCGATGCCAGCCTGCTCAAGGACCGCCGCTACTTTCAGAATTCCGAGAGTCATGAATACCCGCTCGTCCAACAAGAAGATCGAGGGCGGGATAATAAGGCAGATCCTGGTTGTCATGACGTCCCCCTACCCTTACTGTTGCAACATCGCCCTGTCGACAACAAAAAAACAGGTCGGCTTTCGGGCCGCCAAATTAACATCAAGACACTACTCTAAGCAAACAAAAACAACAGCGACGAACCTGCCTGGGCCACGCCACCTGCTGGCGTTAGCGATCTCCCATAACCACGTGGGCCTCATCAGGTTCGCAGCTACTTACATCCGGCTGAGTTCTTTACGCAACCGAGGCCCTGCGGTCTCGCATCTCACATATCCTAACCGCATCCATTGGCTTGACACAGATGGGAGCAGTGGGTATTCTGGCCACCCATCGAGGGCCTAACGCTCGATTGCGTTGACTTTTTTCAAAGTTAGCCACGGGAGAGTACACAATCATTGAGAGGGTTCGATGTTTCCTAGGCAATATAACGGTGCTTCATGAAGAAGCTTACCGTGGTCATCCCTGCGTACAACGAAGAAAAAACGATCTCGGAAGTCATACGGCGAGTCAAAGATGCCGAGATCGGCGATCTTGAGAAGGAAATCATTGTCGTAGACGATGCGTCTCGCGACGCCACGTGGAAGCTTCTCAGGCAGATATCCGGCATAACCGCCATTCCGCACGAGCAAAACCTAGGCAAGGGTGGGGCGATCAAAACCGGGATCGCGGCGGCAACCGGTGATATCATCATCGTCCAGGACGCTGACCTCGAATATAACCCGGACGATTTCAAGGTCCTGCTTGCGCCGATTTTGGATGGCCGCACTGAGTTCGTAATGGGCTCGCGGTTCCTTCGGGAGAAACCAAAATTTTTGTGGCGCGGTAAATCTCCCTTTTTTACTCATTACGTGGGGAATAAAGCGGTCATTTGGCTCACCAATGCCTTGTACCTCAATCGAGCTACAGACTATGAGGGGTGTTATAAAGCGGTCACACGCCGGCTTCTCTGCTCGCTGGCGATCAAAGCAAACGGCTTTGAGTTCGACAATGAGTTGATCTGTAAGGCCTTGCGGTTGAGATACAACATCATTGAGGTTCCGATCCGTTACACGCCGCGCAGCTACAAAGAAGGAAAAAAAATTACCTGGAAGCACGGATTGAAGATGCTGTGGACTATCATCAAGTGGCGCGTGCTCCCGTTATAAATGCGATACCCGTCCGTTAAACCCAACGTCGGCAATTTTCATCACCCACTGTATCCTGCTGCATCCAAATACTGACAATGCTTGGAGGCCCATACAGGAGGCGGGTAATCTATTGCACGAGCCGGCCGAAAACATAGGCCCCTCCTAAACAGAGCAGGAAGTACCCTGCGGCCAGCCTCCTCCGGAAAGCCGGGTCCCTTGAAACCCACGTCGAGAGATAGATCGCGGCATATACGGTTAGGAAGGGTTCTATACACAGACGGAAGCGTGGGATCCCATAGGTGAGCGCGGTCATGGTCAGCCCGAACAGGATGGGAGCCATGGGGCCCACCCAAAACTCCTCATTCCCGCGATTCTGCCAGATGTAAAGCCAAGCAAACGGCAGAAGAAAGACATACACAAAGTGGAGCGACGGCCGCAATCGTCCCGTCGCGTTGTACGTCCCGAAAAACTCCCAATCAAACGGCATTAGATAGAAAATGTACTTGAGCACAATGGTTTCCAACGCCTGGCCAGGGCCAGCTAGAATTTTTTTCACGGTCGACTGCCGGTAGAAATCATTCCGCTCGAAAGGGTCTTTGATCTTGTCTGCCTCCTCAACCACTTCATCGCGAGCCATCATCCCGAACAGGAAGGGCGCGGGAGGGAACCATGAGGAGTACAAGCTTTGGCCCGTCATGGTCATGGGAACAAAGTGACCGAAAATCTCGTAGTTTCGGATCGTCCAAGGTGCGAGGACTAAGATCCAACAAGTTACAAAGGCTACCACGTGCCAAAGCGTGCGACGCCAAGGATGATTTCGAAATCCAACCACGATAAGTACGGGCATGAACGCTGCCAACAGTAGCCCATACGTCCGTAAGTAGACCGAGAGGGCGAGGCAAAAGCTGGTCAGGAGCAATGACGCGGTGCTTCGTGTCTTTACAAATCGAACCCACGCCAGGAATCCAAGTAAATAAAGTGGGACATGAGGCGCTTCCGAGGCCAGCATGGCTGAGCTGGACACCAGCGCAGGATTCACCGCCAGAAGGCCAAACACCAGCCAGCCGACCCCTACACCAAACGCCATCGTAGCCCAGATCGCGCCAACAGCGACCGTGATTCCAAGGTACAGCCTTTGAACCAAGGGCACCAGCCCCAGGTCTTCGCGCTGGACAAAAAGACTCAACAACCAGGGGTAGCCCGGAGGGAAATGAAGAGAGGCGCCTGGTTCATTGTGAAACAGGTACCCGCTGTCGTACTTAAGGTCCCGAGCGAGGAGTAGGTACTTTGAAGCGTCGGCCCTCAGAGGTTGTGTGAAGGGGATGACCCAGTACGTAGCGAGGACAACCAAACAGGACGCGACTACCTGAAGGGCTAGGTGCCTGCGCCTGCTCCAGAACAAGTCTCGTCGTTCCACCAAGGAGGGCAGTGTTCTAGTTATTAGGGAGTCTCCATTCTTTGTAAGCATGGTCTCAATTTTCAGCCGGTCAGCGTGACCGACGAAAAGCTCAACCGAGGGTCGGCGGTACGTAGCAGAGAAGAATGGAGCGAGACTGTAAGCCGATTCTTCACGCAGCCCTCAAGGCAAGAGTTGTTGCCGGGGTTGAGAATAACAAGGGGAACCAGCATCGCCTCCCTGAATCGTAAACATGCGAGAAGCTTAGCGGGGAGAAAATTGACCTCAATCTCAACGGAAGTCGTTGCTAGCGGGGTAACCGGCCGCGGCACAACACGTCTACTATGAGTCCTATCCCGCCCATGATGACTGCACCCACTATGCCTACCACGGCGCTGAGCAGCAGCACGTCCTTCCCGGTGAGTAGGGCCATGATCGTTAAGCCAGCCGCCATTATGAGCAGAAAACTGCAGGGGAGCAGAAACAGCTTCAGAGGATTATAGTAGAGAATAGCCTGCACTATGAACTGCGCCGCGCGGAGGGTGTCTCGGAAGTGATCGATCTTGGATTCCCCGACCCTGGGGAAATAGCTTACCGGAAGGTATTTCACGAAGTGGCCGTTAAGCATGAACGCAAGAGTGATAGTAGTGGTAAAGGAAAATCGATTACTTGCAATCTCGAAAAATCGCACCACTACGTCTTTGCGGAAAGCCCGCAGCCCGGAGTTGATGTCCGGGATCGATCGACCCGTTGCGAACTCCGCGAGGAACCGGAAGAGGCGGCGAGCCAGGGATTTTGCCCAGGTACCGTGATAGGCTGCTCCCTGCCGAGCCCCGACAACCATATCGTACTCAGCAAGGCCAGCCACCAACTCCGGAACCGCTGCCGTGTCATACGAGCCGTCTCCGTCAGTGATAATAATGCGGGCGTACTTCGCCGCGAGGATTCCCCTTTTGAGGCTAGCTCCATACCCTATGTTTTCAGGGTGACGAATGACGCGGACTCCCCAGGCCTCTGCAATCACCGCCGTTTTGTCGGTGGACCCGTCGTCCACCACAATGATCTCGTAGGGACAGGACGCCCGCTCCAAGACGCCCTGGATGTCTTTCAATACCCTGTCCAGTCCCGACTCTTCATTATATGCCGGGATCACAACGCTAAGTGGTTCGTCCATTTCTCACCGCCATTGTTACTTGAAGCTGAACCACTTTGGAACAGCCACTCCGAATCGTCGCTCTTTTTGGAGAGCATCGTGACAAGCCTTTTGGATTCAGCAACTCGCTGGTAGGTTTCGAAGATCGATGCTCCCTCGATGATGCATCCGTTGACCGCTTCCCAACCGACGATGAGGAGCACGGGACCCGCATCCACAGGACAGCCGAGATAGGCCAAGACAGTGCGTCGCATGCCCAGCCGGCCCGCCGCTCAAGAATGCGGAATCATATCGAACTTGGTGTTGGCGAACCAGTTCACACGCAAGAATGTTTTTATGTCGCCGAGCAGTTCCCCTGTCTTCATCCCGCGGATGAATCGCCGGTAGATGTAGGATGGGCGAAGATAGAACCTCCGGGGAGCGAGATGGTAATACTTGTAGACAAGTTTCGGGTCGAGAGAGGGGTGCGTATAAATCTCCTCAGGTGGCGTGGAAAAGGTATACTTGGCCCAGTCTTTGGTTTTGATCAGACCTCTCCGATCCCAATCTTTGAACAGGACCGAACCAGGCAGGGGAATGGTGATCGCATACTTGGCATAGTCCAGGTCCAGGGAGAGCGAAAACTCGATCGTCTCCTTCATGCTCTGCTCGGTCTCTCCCTCCAGACCGAACATGAAGTACCCTTCGGTCTCCAGGCCAGCCTTCTTGGCCATTCGCACCGCATTCCGGACTTCGTCCAGCGTCACTTCCTTCTGTGTCATGTCCAGAACCTGCTGGTTCCCGGATTCGATTCCAAAGGGAATGTGCCAGACACCGGCCCTTTTCATGAGGTCAAAGACCTCCTGGTCGACCCCATCAACACGAATGCCTCCACGTGGGTACCAGCTAACATCAAGTTTCCGATCAATGATCTGACGACAAACTTCTTTAGCCCGCTTGAGATTCGCGGTAAACAGATCGTCCACCAAATGAATCTCCCGATACCCCAGCGAGAGCGCGTACTCCATCTCTGCCACAATGCGTTCGGCGCTTTTCGTGCGAAACTTCGTCCGACGACTCTCACAGAATGTGCAGCCGCCGAAGCAGCCTCGGCTCGTCTCCATGGCGGCCACGGGATTGCGCCTAGCCACTACACGAGGATGGTTGTAGCGCTGGACATCATAAAGATCGTAGGCCGGCATCGGAAGTTCATCCAACTTCCAGAACACACCCCGTGGTTTCGTGGGAACAAAGCGGTCGTCTCGCAAGAACGCGATGCCATCGATTTCTTCCAAAGGCTTTCCTTCCACGATCTCGACAAAGGAATGGTCCCCTTCGCCTTGAACCGCCACATCGAACTTGGTTTCCCGAAGAAGTTCTTCTGCCTTAATAGAGGGATGCGGCCCTCCGCAGACCACAGTGCAAGAGGGAAGATGTTGCTTAACAAGAGCCGCGTATGTGGCGGCGAGACGGACGAGCGGGGTCGTGAAGGTAACCCCCACTGTGCTCGGCCGGTAGTCAGCCAAAAAGTTTATGAAATGCGTGGCTGGGTCCTTGACCAAATTCAAATCAAGGATTTTCACTTCATGACCGCGGGCTCGCACAGCCGCCGCGAGGACCCCGACACTTAGGACCATGTACCCCTCTGAGACGGCGGCTCGGACCATCGAGTCGCCAAAAATCTGCCAGTAATACGGCAGCACAATCATCAGCACACGTTGTCTATTATATATGTTCATGACCGGTCCCCATTTCTCCAGTTAGGCGTGTTGACCTTGAGCCCACAGCCGCAACATAAGCAGCGCCCACAGACGGTAGCCGTGATCCTTCCGTCCTTCGATGTGCTCCTTCAGGAGCCCCCTGAGCTTGGGACGATCCAGGGGCACAAGGGTGTCATGGCTCAGGATAGCATCTTCGCAGAGGGTTCTGAGCCTTCCCCGTAGCCAGGGCCCCACTGGGGAATTAAATCCTGATTTTTTCCGGTAAACAATCTTCTTGGGGAGCAGAGGGAGCACAGTCTTCTTGAGAAGGTACTTTTTCTGCCACCCCCGGATCTTCAGGCGAGTCGGGAGAGAAAGGCCAAACTCAACGAGTTCATGATCCAACAGCGGCACACGCGTCTCGACTCCATGAGCCATGCTTGCACGGTCAACTTTGACGAGGATGTCGTCGGCCAGCCAAGTTTTTACATCCACGTACTGTGCCTGTGCCAGGGGATCTGCGTCCCTCACCTCACGGAAGTAGCGTTCAAATACTTGGAACGGCCGATAGTCGCCAGCTTCGTCTAGGAACTCCTGAGGAAGATACTCGCGTTGCTCTTGCTCAGAAAACAGTTCTCGCCAACTGTAGTGGGCCTGTTCAGAACTCATGTCACCGGCCGCAATGAACTGTCTGGCCTTATAATCGAAACTGACCTTTCGCAATGTGACTGGAAGCGCGCGAACGGCAGGCTCGATTAGCCACCGTTTGAGCAGTTTGGGAGTCCAATTATACACGCCGTGGAGACGATCTGCCAAGTAGGTATCATACCCCGCGAACGTTTCATCGCCGCCGTCACCTGAAAGCACGACTTTCACGTATTCCCGGGCCAGCCCTGCCACCAGATAGGTCGGCAAAAACGAAGAATCGCCAAAAGGCTCTCCTGCACTGGAAGCAAGCTGGGGGACGAGACTCTCCATATCCTGCCGGACGATCCGGTCGTTGTGTTCGGTGTTCAAGAACTCGGCCACCTCGCGCGCATAGATCAACTCGCTGTAACTCGGCTCTTCAAACCCGATGCTGAATGTGCGCACGGGCCCAGCACCCTGTGCAACCATGAAACCCGTTACGGCGCTTGAGTCCACCCCTCCGCTCAGAAAAGCGCCCACAGGAACATCACTCACCATTTGGCCCGAAACGGTCCGCTCTAATTTCTCGTAAAGCCGACACCGTAACTGATTCTCCGCCATCTCCCTGTTTGCCTGTGAACCTTCGATAATTCGCGATGCCAGATCCCAATAAGATTGAAGCTCGACATGTTGCCGCGCGCAGACCATGAGATGGCCTGGAGAGAGCTTCTGGACATCGCGGAAGATCGTCTTCGGCGCCAAGATGTATCCCAGGCTCAGGTAGTCGCTGACGGCCTGGGCATTAATGCGGCGAGGCACGTCGAGATCCTGCAACATGGCGCCCATCTCAGAGGCAAAGGTCACCCCTTGTGAGCTAACGTGAAAGTACAGCGGCTTGATCCCCAGTCGATCCCTGGCTAAGAGCAGGGCTTGTTCTTTGCGGTCCCAGAGTCCGAACGCAAACATGCCGTTCAAGCGCTCCACGCACTTTGATCCCCACTCGGCGTAGGCGTACAGCAGCACTTCGGTATCCGACTCTGTCTGGAACCGGTAGCCCTTTGCCCTAAGCTCTAGACGGAGTTCCCGAAAATTGTAAATCTCGCCGTTGTAAGTTACGGAGAACCGACCGTCCTGCGTGCTCATAGGTTGCGCGCCGCCGGCCACGTCAATGATGGCTAGGCGGCGATGCCCCAGCCCGGCATTTCGCTCACACAGGATTCCTTGCCCATCGGGCCCCCGATGCACCAGGGCAGCGCAGGCCCCATCCACGACTTTCCGCTCTACCGGTCGTGCCGGGTCAAAATAGATCTTTCCGAATATCCCACACATGTTCGTTAGTGATCGCTGAATCTACCAACTCTCCAGTCTTGCGTGAGATGATCTGACTCGAAGGATCGCCGCTCTAAAATGTAGTGGCGATGAATCTTTCTCTTGCACTCTCTCTGTACTGCACTATAATAGCGAAGCTTTTTCAACTTCTCTCCGGACAGAGATCGTCCTGTGAGCGTTTCGCGACGCCAACGGTCGGGGTGAACAATGTTCCCTAGGGAATTTGTTGCCGAAGTGTACAGGCGCATGCACCTACTGAACCCACCAGCGCCGGGCGACGAGAAACTGCTAAGTATTGACGAATACTGGGCGCGTAATCCCTATTTGTGGGCTCACGTAACCCTGAATTACCGTGATCGCCTCCCCCCTGAGCTCGACGCAGCCATTTTGGATGTCGGCTGTGGTTCGGGCCACTTCCTGGCCGCATGCGTCAAATGGGGGTACAAAAACCTGGCAGCGATGGACTATATCGTACACGTAGAGCAATTTAGGCATTGGGGCATTCAAGAGTACTATACGGTGACGAAGAACCTGCCCGCCTCCCTGGGTAAGCTGAAAGGACGATTCGACGTGATCCATGCCGCCCATCTAATCGAGCACATCCCCAAGCACGACCTGATCGAGAATGTCGATGCGATGTTCTATGCGCTGCGGCCCGGCGGACGCCTGATTATCGAGACCCCTAACATGCTGTCGCCGCCGGCTATGGCGTCCCTGTTCGTCACACTGGGGCATGAATACGGATTCAGCCAGCACAACTTATGCTCCCTCCTGAATCTCTGCGGTTTCCGAGATGAGCGAGCTGAAGCCGCTCGCTTGCCCGTTCTCAGTCTGAAGGCCATGGCAGGCGAACTCTTCCGCAATCTAATCCTGCTGGCCACGTCCCTGAAGTACCGTCTGTTCGGATGGACCGGAGCGATCCTCACACAGAACATCATCGTGGCCGGCGTCCGTCCGGCGGTCGACCCTCTGCCCGACAGATCGATTGACACCGCCAACGTTGACTTTCATCAGCGCTGACGCCGGCGATCACTCGTGATACGCGATTTCACGCTTCCTCCTGACCGGCTTCGCCGGAATGCCCATGACGACTGTTCGGGGCGCCACGTCTTTGGTGACCAGGCTGCCAGCCGAAACGGTGGCTAGTTGACCGAGCTTGGCCTTGAGCACCACCGCTCCGATCCCGATGAACACATCCCGTTCTATCTCCGTATAGCCTGCCGTCGTGACCGACGGCCCAATGAATACGTTCTCTCCGATGCGATTGTCATGCTCGATGACTGAACCGGTCCAGATCACGCAAAAATCAGATACACTGGCTCCAGCGTGGATCGTGGCATTCGGGCCAACGTAGATTCCCGCCCCTAGGCTCGCGCTAGGCGAAACCCAGGCCGTCCGATGAATCACATTGACGGCCCGCAAGTTAGAAGCCCGAATCGCCTCGATTAATCGCAGGCGAACCTGCAGAAACTGATCCCCAACCGCCAGGACAACGCCCCGGATACCCCTGCTCCACACCTGCCCCAGCGACGACATTTTTCCTAAAATGGGCAGGCCGCAAAAACTCCCAGTAACATAATCATCCAGCAAGCCGATCACCCGATGCCCTTTGCTACTTTGCAACACATCGAGCATGACTTTGCACAAACCGCCTGCACCAAGCACGACGATCCTCACGAAAAGATCCCGACTCTGTTGCGGTAGTATTCGATGGTTTTGTGAATGCCTTCCTCTAAGGACACTTTGGGGCTCCACCGAATGAGAGACTTGAGTTTGGAAATGTCAGGGCTACGGCGCGGGATGTCTTCGTAGCTTGGCCCGAAGGCCTTCGCATGCGGCACGAAACGAATGGGTGAATCAAAACCGCCGATCTTCTTCATGAGTCCGGCGAGCGCGAGGATCGAAATCTCCTCGTCGGTACCAATGTTGAAAATCTGATTCTCTGCTTTCTTAAGTAGCGCCAGGCGCACGATCGCGTCCACTGCATCGGAGACATAGAGAAAACTGCGCGTTTGGGTTCCATCTCCATGGATCTCCACAGGGTCACCATAAAATAAGCTCTTCAGAAACATGGTCATGACCCGACCGTGACCGAGATCATCCAACTTGGGGCCATACACGTTAAAAAACCGGTAAATCACGAACGGTAATTGATCCTGCTGGTGATGCGCGAACAGATAGTGTTCGCACGCAGCTTTGGCCGTGCTGTAGCACCAGCGATTAATGTGCGTAGGACCAAGCACTCTCTGATCTTCCTCCTTCCAGGGAACGTTCGGATTCACGCCATAAATCTCGGACGTGGAGGAAAAAATCACCTTGGTTCGATAGAGGCTCGCCAAGCGGAAGATATCAAGTGATGCCCGCAGGTCAATTTGCAGAACTGACAGCGGGTTAGAGACGTACTGCTTAGGGTCAGCGATCGCGGCCAGATGAAAGATCATCTGAGCGTTTCGCATCTGCCGGTCTATGAGATCCAAGTCGGTGATGGAACCCTGGATGAAAAGAAATCGCCGATTATCGTAGAGATGCTCAACCTTGGCGCCCGAAGAGGTATCGATGGCGACGACTTCAAAACCACGTGCCAGCAGGCTCTCACAAACATAGGAACCGATGAACCCGGCTCCGCCTGTCACGATGATCTTGTCAACTTTGGAGGTCATATCACTCCTTTGAGCTTAGAATCTCCCTGATGCGAAATTTCGGACGCCCACGGACTTCCAAATAGATGCGGGAGATGTATTCACCGATCAGCCCCAACGCGAGCAGCAAAAGCCCCACGAATAAAAAGAGGATCGCCATGAGGGTAAATACTCCCTGGCTTGTGTCTGGGCCAATGACAAGACGCCTCACCAGCAGAAAGACACCGAACAGGAATCCGGCCAGCGACGTCAAGAACCCGAGAACACTCATAAGCTGGATGGGAATCGCCGAGTACCCCGTGATCAGGTCGAAATAGATCAGCATGAACCGGAACAAATTGTACTTCGACCTGCCCTCATGTCGGACTTCATGGGCAACCGGAATTTCGATGAACCGGTCGGCAAGGGAAGCGGTTAGCGTAGGGATGAAGACGGAGGCGTAGTTCAACTGTAGCATCTCATCCACCACTCTCTTCCTGTACGCGCGTAGCATGCAGCCGCAGTCCCGCATCTCCTTGCCCACAACCATCGAGGCCACCCGGTTGGTGATGAAAGAGATGAACCGCCGGACGAGCGGGTCTCTTCGCTCTTTGCGTATCCCGCCCACCACATCAAACCCTTCCTCGATCTTGGCGACCAATTTGGGGATCTCCTCTGGAGGATTCTGCAGATCCGCATCGAGCGTGACGACGATATCGCCCTCTGCTTGCTCAAAACCCGCGCAGACAGCAGTGTGCTGCCCGAAATTCCTCGACAGGATGATTCCCTTGACATGACGATCTTCTGAGACCAACTCCTTTAGAATCTGCGGGCTTGCGTCCAGACTTCCATCATCCACCAGAATGATCTCATAGTCCCGCTTCATCTCCGGCAAAACCTTAGTCAGCCGCTCATGCAGAAAACGCAGGTTGCCAGCCTCGTTGTAGACCGGAATGATGACCGAAATCGTGGGAAGGGCCATAGAGACTTCTCTTTCTGGAGTGAAAAGGGGTTCGGTTCGTCCGAGTCAGATACGCCGGCCAACCGCAGCCATCGGCCTATTTGAGGTTTCTGCGGAGGATGGCCTTCACCGCTTCCACCACGTCGGTCTGGTCCTGCTCAGTCATTTTGGGGAAGAGCGGGAGCGAAACGATCCTGGGCGACACGAAATCGGCATTGGGCAGCATACCATCCTCAATCCTCAATAATTGCCGATAGTATGGGTGGTGATGGATCGCCAGGTAATGAATGCCCGCTCCAATCCGATACTTCTTGAGCTCAGCGATGAATTCAGCGCGGTTCAGTCTAAGGCGGTCGAGATCGAGCAGAGGTGTGTACAAATGCCACGTGTGGCGGTGCGGGTAGCCAACCCGCCGGGGGAGAATCAGCCCCGGAGTCTCTGCAAACTCCTTCTCGTAGCGTTGCGCCAGGGCTTCCTTGGCCAAGGTAAACCGATCGAGTTTCTTCAACTGATGAATGCCGATGGCTGCCTGAAGGTCGAGCATGTTGAATTTAAAACCTGGCTCGAGGATTTCGTACTCCGCGACGCCTTTCTCAGAATAACGGTTCCAGGCTTCCTTGCTCAGCCCGTGAAAACGTAGCACGCGGATGCGGTCAGCGAGTTCGGCATCCGTCGTGCAGATCGCCCCACCTTCCCCCGTGGTGATGTTCTTGCTCGGATGAAAACTGAAGACGCTGAGCCGGCTGCCCACGCCGATCTTGCGTCCTTTGTATTCTGTTCCAAGTCCGTGTGCCGCATCTTCGATGACTTCCAAGCGATGCCCCCGGGCGATCTCGTAAATGACATCCAAATCACTGGGTTGGCCGGCAAAATGCACTGGGACGATTGCCTTCGTCCTGGGCGTGATGGCTTTTTCGATCCGCGACGGATCGATCTGGAGCGTCTTGCGGTCGATGTCCACGAGGACAGGGTGCGCGCCCGCAATCACGATCATGTTCACGGTAGCCGCAAATGTAATCGGGGTCGTGATAACTTCGTCGCTCGCACCGATGTCGAGCACGCGCAAACACAACAGCAGCCCTGACGTGCATGAATTCGTCGCAACGACGTGATCGGCCCCAATCAGTTTGCGGAGTTCCTCCTCGAACTTCTTGACCTTCGGGCCAGTCGTTAGCCATCCGCTTTTTAGGGAATCCACCACCTCGTCGATTTCGTCCTGCTCAATGGTCGGAAGAGAAAAAGGCAAGAATGTTGTGCGCATGCGATTAATCAGAGTCCCGCGTGGGTTGCGATAATATGGTTTGGTTCGGACGGCTACGGGCTATACCCGGAACCATCGGGCCTGCGGCCGCTGCCTTAGACTGCACTTTTCCTCTACAGCATGACAAGCTGCGTTGAAGGCCATGTTGGATGACACTCGAGAAGCGCTCACGTGCCCACAGCGCCCACGGAACGACGACGATAGACTTTGATGATGGGCCCCAGCTTCCAATTCTGATAATTTTGCAATGGCGCGGACCAGAGTCGCCAATAGTCTGGTCTGTCAAACCAGTCGAATCGGAGGTCCGGGATCGGCGAGATTGAAAAGAGCTGGATGAACTCTCTTTCAACCAGTCCCATGGCCGCTTCCCTGGACCGGATCCATGACTGGATATCCGGATCCTCGGGCTTCACGATTCGGATGCGTTCATCCGGCAACGAATGATGTTCGGATAACACAAGATAGTCCACTCCTTTTAAATCGGGCACGTCCTGAACAGCCTTCTCAAGCAAATCATAGCGGGGATGGCCACTCTTCGCTGCATGCACTGCCGCAGCCGCCACGATCTGGCCAGTTGTGCCAGCCGCGCGTACTTCAACAAGGCGAGCCTCAAACCAACCTTCAGTGGGTACCAGCGCTGGCGTGAATGTCGGCTCCCCGCTAACTGTACCTTCCAGCAGTACCCTGCTACCAGACGGCACTGCAGTCTCAATCCATGCTTGTGCCTGGTGCCGTGTATCGGGCCGAGAGAGGAGCGCAATAAACTTCAACGACAGGATGTTGGCTGGCCAGGTCAGGAGCAAAGCGAGACCAATGAGAGCGATCCCCTGACGGACAGGCAGTGCACGCCATCGGCAAATTTCTCCAGCGAACACAACACATGCCAAAGGTGCGAGCGTGATGACATACCGAGGCATTCCGCCCGTAGTCCACATAAAAATCGCCCCCATGACGGCGAGGTACGCAACGATGGCCTTCGGCCGCATATCCTCGCAGAACAGCGCTTTGGCCGCCGCGGCAAGGATGCCACACACCAATGGAACTCCTAGACCGAGCGGAAGATAATCCCCAAGAAAGCGCGGCGCAATCGCACGGATTGTGCCGCCGGCAAAATGATGGCCGCGTATCTTTTGAAACGCTTCGACCGCCCGTGGAAATTCGACGACGATGTAGGGTTCGACTGTAAGAAAGGTCGCGCCAGCGGCCATCATGAAGCGGACAAGCAGCCGCCCAGGCGACTCAGTCTTCACACAGAGCACTATAATCAACGGTACGATAACCAACGGTACAATCGTATATTTCGCGGCAACAGCCACCCCGTACAGGGCACCCGCCAAACTCCAGCGAGCCAGGAGGCGAAGCCCTATCGAGGCGTCACAGAGAAGAAGGACGGACAGGGTCGCCAGCATACTGGCAGGCAAGTCCTCTTTCAAGCACGTTCCCGTCAAAGGGAGCACTACTCCAAAACTTAACAAGGCGATTGCCAACAGGCCAGCATCCTTTCCATAAAGAACCTGCGCAAGCCGATAGACGGCGACGAGGAGAGATATCGAAAACATGACAACGATCAGTCGTCCCACGAGCAGAAAGATGTCCCTGTATTCGATGTACGATTCCAGGTAGGCGCTTGATTCCCACCCGTATCCGATCACACCGCGCAGAAAATACGTGACACCATGGAGCCCAGCCATCAGATCATAAAAAAGACTACCGTGGATGAAAGTCTGTGGATTCCCCCTCGTGCCGAGCATCCGGAGACCTATTTCAAGAAAATTGAGTTCATCGTGCCCCGGTGGATGCTGCCCGCGCAGAAGAGCGACAGCGACCAATAATATTCCTTCGAACGCGATCAGGGCGACGGCGAGTCTGTGCACGAGGTGTCCCTCGCTGGGCACGACCACCGCTACGCTTGACTCCAGAATGCCCAAGCCTTGGTTCCGGGACGTCTGCAGTAGCCTTCCTGTCATGGCGTCACCGACTCCGTGTCGCAAATCAGTGGACCTGAATTGGTCATAGCACTCTCTCGAGCCGCTGCTTTAGGCCCCAACACAGCGATGACGATAAAAAAATTATAAAAGACTGTGACCGGCAAGATGTATCGCATGATGTTCCCCGGGATAACACCTAAGGTAGCTGAGACCAGATGGAAATACGCTGTCGTTACCAAAACCAGCCAGTAGTCACCTAGCCGACCTTTGCAATAGAAGATCCCGCGTACAGTCAGAAACGTGAAGAGAACCCCGGCCAGGATTAGCGACAACCTGACTGTTGGTAGCAGCCACGCAGCCTCGGCAGGGCTCTTGAGGGACAAGAATGCTCCGGGCAAAAGGTATTTCAGGGTCTGCAGTTCGACCAGAATCGAGAGGGCCGCGAACTTGAATGGATGCCGAATAAGATCGTGCAGCCCTTCACTCACAAGAAGGCTCTCAACTTCGCCTTCTCGATGCTGTTTTGCTAATCCAGTAACATACTCCCTTCGCATCAGCACTGTGTATTCATACTCGCCCAGGTCATTGCCAATGACATGGGGGTACAGTCTTTGCGCAAGGGGCCCCCATAGGAGATACAAGCTGTAGGCCTTCCACTCATCGCTGGTAAAATTCGCGGCCCATGCCGCCTGATGTGAGAAAAGCGCACCTCCCCGGACTGAAATGGAAAATAAGCCCAGCTGCTCTTTATTCCTCCACATCCACGGCATCGTCACAAGAGAGAAGGACAGCAGGAAAAGAATCGCGCTCATGGCCATCTGCCGGTTCAGGCTTTTTCCGTGCTTCAAGATAAGAGCAGTCGGATACAGAACCGCCAGGGGGAGCAATATATTTTTAAAGAGCGAGGAGAGCCCCAGCAAAGCGCCGGCTAGTAGGAAACCGCAAGGACTGGCGGTATTCTCCACCTTCAAAAGCAGTAAGATAGCAGACAAAAAGAGCACCATGAAAAAGCTCTCAGGCATCACGGCAAAACTGATGTCCCCATAGATCGGGATCAGAGCCACAAGCAACGCCGAGAGCCGGGCCACTTTATCCTCGAAGAGTCGGTTGCCGATTAGATAGACAAGGATTGCGATCAGCGGATTGACAAGGATCTGAAGAAGGACCAAGCCATTAATATGATCACCGAAGACTGCCTTGAACAGAGCGATGACCAGAGGGTAGAGCGGTTCTTTAAACATCGTCGGCTGGTAGGGAGGCGCCGTTGAGAGGGACAATCCTACGCCTGCCAGGAGATTGTTCGCCATGGTTTCGTACATGAGCGAATCGGGGTAGTACCCTGGTCGCTGATGGCCGGGCAAGAGCATCGCGACTAGAAAGAAAAGGAGGAAACATTTGCCCCAACTGATCGCTGCAAGAAGGAGGAAAAACTTGTTCAGCCTCATGCCCAAAATACAAGTACCAAGAGACTCCCGCAGACCGACCGATTGATCCTTATCCATGGATTGCGTTCAGGCGGAAGACAGCAAGGGCCGGCCTGCTCAGACAGCTTGTCTTTCCAATACTAGTAATGCGCGAAGCGCCGCGGCAGAGCGCCACAATGGCAGTGTGCGGCGCTCAAATCCGGCGACCACTTCGTAAAGCGCTTCCGGCAACAAGTTGATACGCTTAAATCCGAAGCTCAACATGTATGCGAACAGACAAAAAGGCTCGATCGCCAAAGGCTTGAAACCCGGAACAAACTCAAGCGTCTTCGTTAGAGTTCTGGGGCCAAACAGAAGATAGGGGATGGCCTGATTTCCGTCGAACGCTTTCTTCACACTTGCGAATCGGATAGCTTTTCCTTCTAATGGACGTGCGCTCAGATCGCAATCCTCTTGGTGTAGATACCGATATATAAAGTAAGAGAAGGGGGTCACCCACGGTTCCACAAGAATCAAGCGCCCCTCCGTAGTCAGTATTCGCTTAGCCTCTGCCAAAAACGTCAAGGGCGTCTCAAAGTGATGCAGAACATCGAGTCCTACAAGATTCGTGACGCTCGCGGTCTTGAATGGTAAGCATTGCGCGTCAGCAACGACATCCAGCCAGGGGCACTGGACCACATCCGTTGAGATGAGATCCGGCAATATTTCCTTGAGAAATCCAGGCCCTGCTCCGACTTCAACCGAGACGCGCCCGCGTTGGCAAAACGATAGGAGGCGGGAAAAGAATTCCTCCTTATATATACGTCGCAACGCAGGCTTCTGTTCCCAGATACGACGATGCTCCGCTATGAGACGATGGGCTTCAGTATCCGTTCCCATGGTGCACAGCTCATGTCAGATCTCCGACACTGTTGACTTCGATTTCTCGCCAACCAGAAACTTGTTCCCGTTTTTGTATCCACGGAACAGTGTCGGGGAAACGGAGCATTCGCCATCCCTGCAAGCACGCGAACAAGAACAGCCACCCATCTACCATCACACGCATTTTTGACTTTCCAGCCCGCCGTTCCTGGTAATGGACGGGTATCTCCAATAGCCGCAACTTCAATCTGGCGGCCCCAAGGAGCAAATCAAAATCTCCCCAGCGCTCCTTTCCACCTAGCGGCATGCGTTCATAGTCACGCTTGAACATGGCCTTCGTCCCGCATAATGTGTCACTGACCCGTTGGCGCATGATGACGCTAGCCAAATAGCAGAACGCCTTGTTACCCAAGAAGTTGGTGACCTTCATAGCCCGGCCCTGCATGGGATAGACAAGCCTCGTGCCGTTGACGAAATCAGCCGTTCCATTTTGCAGCGGTTTCAAGAACTTGGGAAGCTCCTCAGGCATGACGGCCATGTCAGCATCCAAAATCATCAGCACGTCGCCTCGCGCAGTCTGAAAGCCAGACTGAACCGCGTTCGCCTTGCCTTGATTCCGATCAGTCGCAAGGAGGCGCACCCGCGAATCTTCGCGCATCACGTCCCCGACCCTATTCCGCGTCTCATCCTTCGAGCCGTCATCCACGACAATGATCTCTGTCCATGCGCCCATCGTCGGCACTCGGCGCACACACTCGACGATATTGTCTGCTTCATTGTGACACGGAATAATGACTGAGCACGAGAGGGGTGGCCTCGGTACGCGCAAGCGAGCTGTAATATACTGAAGAGAACACGCATAGCGCAGCCCCGGCAGCTCGGGCAGTATCGCATTCAAGAGGTCACCTAGAAGAGGCACCCGTCGTGGAACAGGTAAGGTCAGTCCCTCTTCCACCACATCATAGCCCTGCAGCTCTAAGACGCTGCCAATGTCTTTGTTAGTGACGAAATTCCGTGGTGATTCAGGCGTCCGCAGCCCCATTTTACTGCCAAGTTTCAAGATCGGAGCCCACAGCGGATTGTTCGTAACCATAATCAACAGGGTTCGGTCGCTGATCACAGGTCTCATATTCTCCAACACGTCCCATACGTCGTAGACGTGATCGAGCATGTTGGGCATGACGCAGTAGTCCGGTCGGAAATCGTTGGCTACCCGAATCTGGTCAACCTCGACCGTGTCGAATTCGAGGTCAGGATGCTTCCGCCGAGCTCGATCGGTTAACGCCTGTGCCACATTCAGCCCGACCCCCCTGCTGGGTTGCAAGCTGGCTAGGAGATCACCAGTCCCGCTGCCCAACTCCAACACTGCCGAACCAGGCGGAACCATTCCCCGGATCAGCACGCGCATTCTCTCGTGGTAGTATCGATTTTTCCGGTGCCAATAGTCCCAGGACTCAGCGATACGTCCATAAAACTCCTGAATGCGTTCCTTACTCAAGTTCGGCCTCCTTCCCCTCCGGGGAAGTCGCGCTCACGTGCGAGCCCATTCCGCTTCAACCATTTCTTTCAGGATGTCATCTAAGGATCTGGTAAGGGACCACTCCGGGAAATGCGCCTTGATCTTCCGCAGGTCAGAGACGTAGCAGATGTGGTCCCCCCGGCGGTTTTGCTCCACGTACCGCCACTGGATCTTCCGTCCAGTCAATCCCTCGACGGCCGCAATACATTCAAGGACCGACGCACTGTTCTGACGTCCGCCGCCGAGATTGTATGGTTCCCCTTGCCTCGGATTTCTGGCGAAGGCCTCAAACAGCCGTATGACATCCACACTGTGAATCTGGTCGCGTACTTGTTTCCCCTTGTAACCGTAGATGACGTAGGGTTCGCCGCGAACTGCGACTCTGACAAGATAAGAAAGAAAGCCGTGTAATTCGACACCCGAGTGTGAGGGCCCCGTCAAGCAGCCGCCGCGGAAGATGCCCACCTTCAGGCCAAAATACCGCCCATATTCCTGCGCCATGACGTCGGACGCCACCTTTGACGCCCCAAACAACGAGTGCAACGACTGATCGATCCGACAGCTTTCGCTGATGCCGTGGTAGTCTTCCGGTCTCGCATAGTCATACCGCGTCTCGGATTCCGTAAGCGGCAATTCGTTGGGGGCATCGCCATAGACCTTGTTCGTGCTCATGTGGATGAACACGGCCTCGGGGCAACACTGCCTGGTGGCTTCCAGCAAGTTTACGGTACCGACCGCGTTGACTTCGAAATCCAGGAGTGGAATGCTCGCGGCCTTGTCGTGGGAAGGTTGGGCTGCGCAGTGGATGATCACATCGAACCGGTGAGTTTTAAAGAGATCAAAGACTTTTTCTCGATCCCGAATATCGAGATCAACGTGCACGAAGCGACAGGCTACCTTTTTCAGCCGTTGCATGTTCCACGTCGTGTCACCAAGAGGACCAAAGAACTGCTGCCGCATGTTGTTATCGACCCCATACACCACATGCCCCTGCTTATCGAAGTGCTCCACAGCCTCGGAGCCGATCAAGCCGCTGCTACCGGTAACCAAAATTTTCATGTTGGTACCCCCTCAGTGGTAGACTCACCGCACTGAAATGGCCACAGTGACGCCACTTCATATTGAAGGTGAGAGGATACGTTTTTCGTCAAAAAGTACAACAGCAAAACAGATCCTCCCTTTCAACTCAATCAAAGGCCTAATGAATACCCTGTCGCACGAGGGAGCAACTAAGAGCCATCTCAGAGGCAAGAATCGAAGAGACACGCGCCAGCCATCAAGCGCATGAGCTAGTGGGACGCCCGCAGGAGCCTGGCAGGATTATGATGTTGGTGCAGCTTGCTCCCTCGATGAGAACAGTAAGTCCTCGCTTCACACGCGGCTGTCTAGCGGCTAGTGGCCTTCGGGAGCCGTGCTATTCGAACCAGATCCGTCCACATCCCGCGCAGGTATTTTCCGATTTTGGTCTTCGATTTGGCTCGGAATGGGTCAACCAACATTTGAGCTAGCCTCCAAGGTCGGCAAAGGAACGACAGGACGAAGAACATCAGCATGCCTGCATTAACAATCAGGCTGAGTTGCCAGTTGGTGAAGTGGTCATTGTAGGATGTCACCCATCGACCATGGTCTGCATACGTGAAAAGGCTGGTAAAGTAGTCGTCGTTGAGTTCTATTTTGCCACGTTTGATTAATTCATCATAAAGCTCAGTATGAGGTTGCGGAGAGAAGGCATTCACGTTGACGGTCGAGAACCCCAGGAGCGCACATTTAATGATCGCCTTGTAGGTCCGCAAAATATTCGGCCACCGTTCACTGGGGAAACCCACGATAAAGAAGCATCCCACGCTGATGCCGGCTGCCATGGCGTCTTGCGCAGACTCATAGAGCTTATCCAGCGCCACTTTTTTCTTAATAATCTTGAGAGTCTCCGGACAGCCAGACTCAGGGGCATAGGAGAACTCGTGGCACCCCGCCGCCTTCATCAGATGCGTGACCTCACCGCTGATTCCCTCGCTTCGAGTCCCTGACGGCAGTTGCCATGTGATACGCAACTGCCTCTTCAGTATTTCATTGCAAAAGTCCACAAGCCAGCTTTTCCGAACAATCGCGGTCAGATCCTCAAACTGAAAGTCCGTGGCGCCATATCGCTGCATGTAGATCTCAATCTCGTCCACTACTTTCTTTGGACCGCGCGCGATCCACCGCTGCGTCCACATTCCTGGACTGCTGCAGAAGGTGCATTCGAACGGACACCCGCGCGTGGCCAGCATCGGCACGAACCGGCCTTGCGAGGCCCCATGCGGTTGGTTGAAGCTCATGTACCGCTCGAGGTCCACAAGATGCCAGGCTGGAAGAGGGATGGCGTCGATGTCCCGGATGCGCTTCCGTGGGCCAGTAGAGACCAACTGGCCATTTTTCCGAAACACGATTCCCGGGATATCTTCTAGGGCTATCTTGCCGGAGAAATGGTCCATCAGATGGACCGCAGTTTCCTCCCCCTCACCCAAAACCACAATATCGAGTGGGGACTGTGACAAGGATAATTCAGGCAAGGCATTGGCATGCTCCCCACCCATAGCGATCGGGGTGTTCAGGAAACATCGCTTGATGTCGGCGATCAAGAGACGAGTAGCCGGCCATTGGCAGGAAAACATGCAGCTCAATCCGATGACATCGGTGCGAGCAGGAATTTCAGCGATGGCCTCAGCATTGCTCGTCCCTCGTAGATAAACAGGACCGAATGGCGTCAAGCGGTCCAACCCCATTGCGAACGCGTCCACGATCGTGACCTGGTGGCCAGCCTGCTCAAGACTAGCCGCTATATAGGCCAATCCCAGTGGGGGCATCGCGACGGTGGAGGCGTGATTCGTGCCTGACACATACTTCTGGGGCTCTATCAGGGTGACATGCATTTCCTGTCCTCCGGGGCAGAGTACTGAAATACTCTACAAACAGAGGGTTTAAGGGTAGCACAGGGCTTTAGTGGTTACAAGCGCATGAACCTCTCGGGGCAGACGGTCCAAATCTCAGCACCATTAAATGAGAGACCGAGACATCTGCTGATTTGTGTCGGTTCCTGAAGTATACGATCAGGTCCGGCAATTCACCGCGTCCGGCGCCGAGATGGGCTCCACATGAACCCTGGTGATACCCTCTAGAAACTGCGTCATCTCCTCAGGCTTGAGAAACTTCAAGAACAAATAATGGAGCGCCAATTTCCAGGCATCAGGGGAAGCCAAGCGGCCACGTTTGATGTTCAAAATGGCTTGACAGCCTGCCGGATCTAGCTCCGAAAGATTAAAGAGCGCATCAACCCATACCTGATCAGCCCGCGTGAAGAATTGTTGATTGAGGCCGACGCGTGATTCTCCGCCCCACACTTGTTTGAACATGGATGACCAATCGTAGGGGGCGTAGTCAAGCGCGCCTTGAAATTGAAATTGATCATCCACCCAAAAAATGGACATCCGCTTGAAGTCGCTCACGTGGGACAGATTGACCATGATGGATCTGTCTTTCACCCATCTGGCCTGCCAGGCAAAATAGTTGTCAATGACGGTCAGGCTGAAGGCCATCACGAGTGTGGCCAACACCGCAAGGGCTGGCTTGGATAGGCCTGTCTCACCCTGAGAAAATATCAAGCGCACAGTTCCGGTGAGGATGAGGGCCATGGGCAAACCCACCAGGAGCGCATGCCGTGTTTCATATCCATGCAGGGATGGTCCTTTACCCACGACCACATAAGGGACAATCCCCAACACGAGCAATACGATGCCGAAAGTCAGCAGTGCATGGGGATCGAGCTGGCTATCAGAAGAGGGAATGGAATCCATCTTGAAGGTCACATAGGCCCAATAAACAGCCATCAATAGGAGCAGCGCGAGGGCCGGCTGTTGCAGCAGCATCACCAACGCGTCGTTCAACTGGCCGTAAATGGCATCGACAAAGAATCGACCAGAGTTCACGATCAAAGTAGTCGGTGAGAGCTGGAACCGGTTATAGGCGGCGTAGACTCCATAGCGTGGGAAGAAGAGCTCTCGGACAATCCAAAACGCGAACGGCAGAAGCAGGAAGTCCAGACGCCGCGGCAGAAACTGGATGAATGCCTGTTTTAAAGTACATCTCTTGAACCTTTGTTCGTGAATCAGCAGGAAGAACAGAAAGCCGAAATAAAAGACTAAAAGCGAGTTGATACTAAAACTAAGGAAAAACAAGACTACTGAACAACCGTGTAAACTGTGGCCTACAACACCGCTGATTCTTCCGGAGCAAATGGCCAAATATGTCGCCAGAATGAATGAGAAATAGCATACTAAATTAACTGTCATAATCGTTATCACTGAGACTTGAAATGCCGGGTATGTCAGACTAATTAGGGCGATTAATAAGCTCTCCCAGCGACTGAGCAGTTTCGATTCAATGCAAATCTTGTAGACCAAAATCGCCGTGAGCAGGATTGATAGGAATGCCACCATTTTATATTTAAAAATTAATCCCGGGAAATAGTCCATAAGCCAGTGAATGAATACATGTCCTGGCAGTCCATTCCGTATAAGCATGGAAGAAAGAAGATCCCAGTTTCTTTCTACAAGTTGTGTATAAAACGGCCAACCGTCCACATAATGCCCATCATTAAGCAGCAGAAGCCCATGGGTCATCAGGGCGATTAATATAATAATTGTGTATGCTACATGACGTTTCATGTACTGACTTGGAGGGAGCATTACATCCAATTCCGCTCCGGAAACGGCATTAACTCATGCGTTAGAGTTAAATGGTTTCGGTATTTCATATCTTTTTCTGTCGATTGACGTCGTCAAATAGATGCGAACTAGTAGCTGAACACTATAGAGGACGTCCTTGAGAGACATTTTTGTGCGCCCATACGTGCGAGCTAATATTGTAATGGGCACTTCCTTAATGCAGAATTTGTTCATATGTAGAAGATACAAGCTTTCAAAGAAGAATGAGTATCCCTTCGAATGAATTAAATCAAAGGCTTGCCGGGGAATTTTGTCCAATCGATAAAGGCGATAAGCGCCTGTCGCGTCGTACGGCATTCCCAATAAATATTTAGTGAGCACATGCCCAAACGATGTCAGGGTCCTGCGAAAGAAAGTCAATTCTTTATCGCTTCCCTTCAGAAGGTGACGTGATCCAACGACAACGTCGTGATTTTCAGAATTTCTAATTAACTCTGGTAGGTATTTAGTCGGATGGGAAAAATCACAGTCCATGGTTATCAACGTCGCATATTGATGATCATAGGCCCAATTAATGCCGTCGAAATGCGCACTCCCGATTCCCAATTTTCCAGAGCGATGAATCACCTTGACATTCGGATATCTCTTAGCGAGACCGTCAAGGACATTGCCCGTGCCATCAGGAGAATTATCATCCAGGAACAAGATGTCGACGTTCAAGCGCAACCCAATAATTTCCCCACAAAGCTTTTCGACATTATCCCTTTCATTGTATGTTGGCGTGAATACCAGTGTCTTCTTACCGTTCGCCATGCGCAGCCTCTTCCTCGGCTAACAACACCCTCACCATCTGATTAAAGTTCACCGTGGGTTTCCAGCCCGTTAAGGTCATCAGTTTCCTTGGATTTCCGACTAAGGCAGACTTTGGTCTTGCAACTATATCTGGATTTTCTTTCACATAAGATTGCCAGTCCAACCCCATGTATCCAAAGGCTGTCTTTACGAAATCCAGCACTGTGTGTTTTTCTCCTGTCGCAATAACAAAGTCATCCGCCGATCGTAGTGTGAGTATTCTATGCATAGCCTCAACATAATCAGGGGCATATCCCCAATCAACCTCGGCGTTAAGGTCACCGACAATTAGCCTATCCTGCATTTTGTTTTTGATATTGACCGCACCGCTAATAATCTTTTTGGAAATGAATTTCGAATGACGGAGAGAGGACTCGTGATTGTAAAGAATCCCCGCTGAGGCAAAGACAGAATAGTTGCGTCTATAAAAACGGCAGGTTAACAATCCGGCCGTTTTTGAGATACCATAAATACAGTTCGGATTAAGTGGTGTATCTTCGTCCTGAAGGCGACCGCTTGCCAACCCGAAGACACGGCAAGAAGCGGCGTAAAACAGTTTCGTATTTACTGAAAACCTGCGTATCCCCTCCAGAAAATTGATTAGCGAAAAAACATTCACACTGTAACTCTGCTGGAATAGCTCGATATCGCCTGGTAGAGTCTCTTCCGATGAATGCTGAAATGCGGCCAAGTAATATATTTCATCTGGTTGAAAGGCGCGAATTAGTTCAAAAACCGTTGCGGTATCGCGAATATCAATTGGGTCAGTCCAACCCGATTCTGTAGTACGATTAAACGTTCGCGCTATTCCAAGAAGTTTATAATTTTTCTTTAGTAGTAGTTCGTACAAAAGCTGTCCATCCTGCCCCTTACACCCAACAACCACCGCCTTTCTCATCGTCGGACAACCTCTAAGGATGGCAATGGGAAAAGCAAGAATTAATAGAGAGTGAAAATGTATCGGGAAGCACCGCTTGACAGCCAGCGGTCTTCATGAGCAGGCATTCTGGGCACAGCGCTTCCATTCTACTAGAATCTTCCACACACGAATAGGATGTTAAGGCACAATGCGGACCACCGGAAGTGGGACGATGAACCTAGTCCCCTTGGCTACCAACTCCGCTTCGCGCCGCATGAAACCTTCCAGAAAGCTATAGGGTAGCGCCAGAAGATAATCCGGCCTGGCTGCACGCATGGCTGCCTCATCCATAATGGGAATATCTGCGCCAACCACATACTTGCCGAGCTTGAATGGGTTGGCATCTGCCGCAGCAACGATGTCGCTTTTGCCCAGGCTGCAATACTGGAGGATGGTATTCCCCTTCGTCGACGCCCCATAGACCCAAATCGTCTTTCCTTCTTCTTTAATCTTTCCGCATAGCGCACGCAAGCCTGTGCGAGTTTGTTGAATTCGTTTCATAAAAGCCTGATACGTGGCTGGATCAAATATTCCAAGCTCCAGTTCCTCGCGCAGAATCGCTTGATAGCGTTCCGTTTGAGGAAACCTACTGCACCCTTTCCTCTTCACAAACACACGAAAACTACCTCCGTAAACATCATTCAACCTCACGTCGAAAATCTCCAAGCCGACCTGTTTCATTATCCACTTCATGTGTTGGGTGGCATAATAACCGCAATGTTCATGAACGATATTATCGTACATGTTTGTTCTCAACATTGCCGGCAGGTAGGCCATTTGGATGATCCACACCCCATCGTCTGCCAAACACTCCGAAACATCCCTTGAGAAATTGACCGGATCGACTAGGTGATAGAACATCGCGATGCTGAAGATCAATCGGGCCTTCTTTGCAGTAGCGGACGAATACACGCTGGCACCGAAGAAGTCTCGGATGTATGTGTAGTCGCATGAGTCCAACATGGGCTTAATATTTTTTGCCGGATCAATACCGATGAGAGCAAAACCTTGACGTTGGAAATAAGACAGAAGCGTCCCATCGTTACAGCCAATGTCCAGGATTACATCGCCCGGGTGCAAATGTCCTAGTGTTCGACCGCTTTCCGCCACGTCTTGCAGGATGGCAGGCATCGAGGAATTAGTGGAACTCGTATAGGGGTAGGCATTGTACATGGCGCGCAAGTCCAGTTTATGCGCCAGTTGCACAAGCCCGCACGTAGAACCATCTTCTTTCTTCGCGCACAACACCAGATCTAGAGGTAATTGAGGTACTTCCGCGCGGTAATCGAGGCTTGACGGAAACACCGACGACAGGTATTGGACCCCGAGGCTGGCACAGGGAATCAGGGACGGACTTCCGCAGACACGGCACCGTTCCACCACCTGGGGCATCGATTGTACGCCCTTCTCCAGGCCTACTTGTTGCGCAAGCATGGGAACACCGAGCTGGTCAACCGGGCAACCTGTTTTCTGTTTGGACTCTCATGGCATCGAGAAAAGCAAAAACGTCGCGGGCATCGGGATAATCCTCCCCAGGATTTTGTACTTCCTGGTGGTCAACAGCTCCTTCAAATTCCACACCAGCCCTTAGATAATCAGCCACCTCTCGGAGGCTGATTGCATTGCGGGCACCCACTTCCACAATCCCAGAACGTGCCAGGTTGGCCGATATCCAGGAAGCTACAAACTCCAATGGCGCGAAACAATACCTGCTTTTCTCATTCACGAATACTTTCCTGCCCTGAAGCATATCCACCAAAACACCCTTCTTCAAACTCTCGCTGTATGTTGGCCCCAGCCGGACGATCAGATTGTCGCCGAACCCGCAGATCTTCTCCGCCGCTGCCTTGTGCTGCCCGTACACAGTATCGAGTTGGCAGCGCGCGGAGACAGTGCTGATCTGGACGAATTTGCCGAACCGCCAGTCGTAGATCAGAGAGGCCGTCTTCTGGACGGTCTCCTCAAAGTCTTTGCTGGGGTTGTTCTTTGCCCAGAATCTTCCCGACGGCATCGCCGCATTGATAAGAACATCGAACGACCGTTCCCGCATCTCGGCGTAGCTAGCGCGAGTAATATGCGTCAGGGCATAGTTCGCTTTGCGCGCCAGAGCGGCGCAAAGCGCGGCCCCCACATAACCATTTGCTCCGACGACTGCCACGGACATCATTTTGGAACAGGGTTAATCACATCCATCCTGACGATGGGAGGGTTGCAGTCATCCCATGGTTTGGACAACATGGCCACGGCAGTGACTGGTGTAATTGCGTAGAATGCATGGGCAACTCCAATAGGAGTCCGCGTGCACATCCCCTTGCTCATATGAATCACTTCCTCAGGGGCATCCGAGGAATCTTTGGAGACCATAACCCCTTGCCCATCAACCACCAAGAAATATTCATTAAACTCCGGATGGTAGTGGTTCCCTCTCGTCTTTCCCGGCTGGAAATAGAGCAAGTTAATCTCTGCCAGTTTATCCTGTGGGACCCACGTAAAGATCCCACCTCTCCCGTCCCGAACGGTATCTAGATTACAGCTTGGCTGCAGAATCTCGATTTTCATGCCTTATTCCTCCATTGTGAGCCAAGACGTTGCGAATCGTGTCGAGGCTAATGGCGTGCGTGAAACCACACGCGACACCATCTGGACGCCAAAACACATTGGTCTTTATTCCTTTCTGAGCTTGGCACGTGTCCTTCCTATTGAATCATGTTCGTTACGCGCGAGGTGACGGCACATCCCTGGCTTATCGGACACGTGAAGGATTGGTGAGTCCTCATCGTCGCTCAGGCCTTCATGAAGGCCACCGATGACGAGGACTCGCGCCTCCGATTTTCTTCTCAATCATTCTCCAGCATGCTCATTTTTGATAGTGATCACTGAACCCGGTGAACGCGATTGACTGCGCATCACGGATGCATCAGGGACGCTCTTCGTCTTTCGAGGGATGCTAGTTGCCACCTCTCGCAACGCGTCACTAACAATGGCTGCGACGACCAGTGTGCCACGGTCGTTATAATGGATGGTGTCAAAATACAGCGACGGGTCTTTTACCCTGCCTTCCAAGTCGACCAGAAGCAGGTGCTCGTCCTGCGCGATTGTGCGCACCTGATCATTGAATGCGCTACATTCTAGAGACCAAATGATATCGCCGGCCTCCTGGTGCTCGACACGGTCACGAGATGGCTCAGTCATGAGCACTGGAACCGCGCCCGTCGCGCGAATCATGGCCACAAGCATCTTCAGACGCAAACTGAACTCGGGCGTAAATTCCTTGAGCGGTACCGACCGACGAATGTTTCCATTAACTGAAGCTGGCTGCCGCGGGTTAGCAATCTCTTTGCCAATGTTTTTCGTAGAATACAGGTGCCGGATGTAGCCCAAGGTTGAGCTGTATGACGTCAAGAACTCATAGAGCCGGCGGAGACTCCCCTCATTCTCCCAAGCCGTCTGCACGGACCAGTCGTCATAATTCCCGCGGGACATCAAGAGAAAACAATCGTTGAAAGCGTGCATTGCAACCACGATGTCCGGATGATGCTTTATTATCTTGTTCGGGAATGCGTTGATGCTGTTCTGGAGGTTACTCCCGCTTACACCCGCATTGATTATTCGAACATTCTTTCTTAGAGAATCGGACAACGTTTGGCCCACAAGGAAGGGCCACCGAAGCTCCTCCGTGACCCACAAATCTTCAGTTGTGGAGCCGCCTAAGAATGCAATGGTTACGTCGATTGGGCGAGATGAATCTCCGTTGTCTGGCAGAATGAAGCCGTCCCCATCAGTTCTTATGCGGATTATCTTCTCCTCCTGTTCATCACCGGCAAACCGAGGACGAGAGTAAGCTCGATCCTCATATGGTATATGTTCGGCAAGGCGAACTGCGCGCCGATTATGCGCAAAATAATTGTTCCATGGCACGAACCACCTAAAGCCGACCTCGAACGAAACCGCCACCAGCAAAATACAGAACCCGGCAAGGACAATCCGCATGCGCCAAGAAGTCATCGAAACTTCCTATTCTGTTACCCTTTTTTCAAGCAGCTGTAAACTGAGCGCTCTCGCGTCATGCATCCAAGTACGCGATAGGAATCTCCGGTGAAGAATCACTGGGCGACCCACTTCACGGAACAGTAGCCACGTACCCATTGCCCCTGACACCCCCACACCCTCCCCTCTCGCGACTGCACTGTATGGTATACTCCGCTCGCCAAGGCCCAGGGATTCCTGATCATAGCCTCAGTCAGATGCATACGGTTGCAGCATGACATCTCGTATCCGTGTTCTTCACCTGATAGAGACGCTCGGACGCGGAGGAGCTGAGGGACTTCTCTACACGAACCTCTCCAAGCTCAATCGCGACAGGTTCGACAGTATTGTCTGTCACCTCTATGATCGGGATTTCCACTGGCGCCAGCCCATCCTGGAGTTGGGGTATCCCGTCTATTCCCTGGGAATGACCTCGCTGGCGGATGGAGGGCGGGGTGTCCTCCGCCTTCGGTCACTGTTAAAACGAGAGCCTATGGACTTGATTCATACCCACCTCTACGGAGCGAATCTGCTTGGACGGACCGTGGGTTCACTGATGGGCATCCCAGTCATTAGTTCTGTTCACAGTGTTGAATTCGTGCCGGTTCTTTCGCGGGCGTATGCAGGGATTTCTTCAACCAAGCTGTGGATACTCCACCTGCTCGACCGGTTCTCGCGTTGGGTGGCCGATCCTGAATTTGTGGCTGTATCGCGATATGCGCAAGAGGCGGCCGTTCAATATCTGGCCATCAGGCCCGACCGGATACGCGTCATCTATAACGCCGTTGATCCGGAAATGTATGAACCGCGCGGGGATGACAGCGCGCGCCTGCGAAGCGAGCTTGGGATTGCTGCATTTGCACCTGTTGTTCTTTGCGTGTCCCGCTTCCATCCCGAGAAGGGGATCAGATACCTCTTGGAGGCGATCCCTTCCTTGGCGAGACACTTTTCAGACGTTTGCGTCCTCTCCGTTGGTGGTGGGACGCCAGAAGCGGTTAGCGCTTATCGTGGCCTCGCCGAACGTCTTGGGGTAGCCTCCCGAGTCCGGTTTCTTGGCATCCAAGAAGACGTTCGGCCGTACCTTCGGCTCTGCGATGTCTTCGTCCTTCCCTCTCTGACCGAAGGGTTGGGGTTATCCTTGGTTGAAGCCATGGCGATGGAGCGTGCTTGCGTCGCGACTCGAGTGGCCGCTATCCCAGAAGTTCTCGCGGACGGCCTATCAGGAATTCTGGTCGAGCCCGCCAATCCTGCGGCGTTGGCCGAGGCAATCACCCAGTTACTCAGCGATGCAGACCTCCGTGCCAGGATGGGAGCTGAAGGACGGCGCATAGCCCTGAAGCGGTTTAACGTGGCCGATCGGATCATCGAACTTGAGTCCCTCTACCATCACGTGGCGGGCAAAGCCTAGAAGCCATCCTCACACGCCAGCCCCTCTCCGCGATCACCATGGTTCAGACCCTTCTTTGCCCGCGTTCCCTTTCTGACGCCTAGTTCCTCATTCTGAAGGAGTCGATTACCGGCAAGGAAGGTTAAACGCCACATCTTCAGCAAGAATAGAAGTTCATCTTGCCCACGGCAGAGGCGAAGCACGAAATAGGACCAAAGGAATGTGTATTTTGCAATTCCTAATACCACCGCAATATAGAAGCGGCGAATACAACGCCAGGACCAACACTGGACAACAGAATGCGATGACCTCGTTTGATCAGACCTTTTTCAACTGCATCGCATAAAGCAAGGGCCACAGAAGCATCTGAAGTATTTCCATAGGTCTCCACGTTTGTAAAAGTGTCTGCCATCGACAAGTCTAATCTCGACACCAGAAATTGAACCATTCGCAAATTCGGCGGGTGAAACAGAAAAAGATCGATGTCCTTCATCGAAAGGCCAGCCTTTTTTAAAACCCGCTCAATCATGAGGGGTTGATATTTCATGTATTGTTTTCCCACCGCAATGCCGTCCATTTCGATGTATTGCAAGCTGCTGCCTATGTTTTCTTTGTCTAAGGGAAAACTGGATCCACCACCGCGAAGCCGAATGGCGTCAAACGCCTCGCCATTAGAAAAAGTCTCGGTCTCCTGGATTCCGTAACCTTGAGGAACAAACGACAGGATGACCGATGCGGCACCATCCCCAAAGAGAACAGCCGTTTGGGGATTGCTCCTATCTAAAAATGGCGATTGAGCCGCACACGTAACAATAAGGATATTTTTCAGGGTAGGCTCCGACTTCAATCGGTCCGCACCCAACATCATCGCAATAACGAAGCCGGCCGAACCCGCGGACAAATCAAACGCCCCGGCACGGTTTGCTTGAATAATCTGCTGCACCTTGCAAGCAAGAGGGGGGAATCGATAATCCCCAGAACAGGAACAACAGATGACAAGGCCAATCTCATCCGCTTTGATTTGCGCCTGGTCAAGCGCCCTTTGCGTTGCCAAGGAGGCCATGGCAGATGCGCTTTCATCGGAGCCAAGATAATAGCGGGTCCGTATGCCAGTTCGTTGTTCGATCCAACCTGCATTGACATTGCATTCTTTGGCTAACATTTCATTTGTCATGAGGTGCCGGGGAATATACTTTCCGCATCCTATAATGCTAACGGCGCTAGAACGAGGCAAGAGGGTTACCCCTTCCTCTTTGGAGCGAGGTGCCAGATAAAAGAGCTTGGGATGAGGTTACCTCTGTCATCCTGAATTTCATCGAAAAGTCGTTCGGACTCGATTTGGTAAGGAATGTTTTGCAAAATGTGATGGTATTCTGCCCAGGAAAGAACACCCTGCCTTGATAAATCGTGAAAAAACAAGTACTCGGGCATGAGGCTTTTCTTACAATGTTTGGCTAGCACTTCATTTTCATGACGCACGATTTCACAAATGACCAAAAAAGCCTCCGGAAATAAATTGCGGACGTCCTTCAAGAACTCAATGATGCGCCTGGGATCCTTCTGCGAGATTTCATGAATTAAAAACCACATCGATATCACCAACGTTCTTCCTCCTGTGATTTTCTTAATTGTTGGACCCCAATTGGCAGTATCAGTCGCGTCCGAGCAAACGATGTCAATTTCCCTGCTCGGATACTCCTTGCGTAGATTCTCTTGAGTCATCCGAACCGAGACCGGGGAGTTATCGATTCCAATCGCCGCTTTTCCCGGAATAAACTTTAAAACGGTGCTCAAAAACTTCCCATCCCCGCAGCCGACATCC
>Ga0194131_10001767_pt1 | contig 36549 bp, 35 predicted proteins | sample TA2KigO120mmetaG_FD_148631 | JGI IMG/M metagenome (GOLD analysis project Ga0194131, IMG submission 148631) | Freshwater microbial communities from Lake Tanganyika, Tanzania - TA2015053 Kigoma Offshore 120m | ecosystem: Environmental > Aquatic > Freshwater > Lake | place: Tanzania: Lake...
ACGTCGGCCGGTAAACGCTCGGCGCGGGCGAGATTAGCGAACTTGGTGGTCTCGCCGTGGAACAGGAGCTGCTCGGTGCCGGTCGGGCCGTGGCGGTGCTTGCCGACGATGACTTCGGCGATGCCCTCGACCTCCTTGCGCTTGGCCTCCCAGGCCAACCGCTCGGGCGAGCCCTCGGCCGGCTTCGAGCGCTCCATGTAGTACTCTTCGCGGTAAATGAACATGACGACGTCGGCGTCCTGTTCGATCGACCCGGATTCGCGCAAGTCGGCCAGGTGCGGGCGTTTGTCGTCGCGCTGCTCGACCGCGCGGCTGAGCTGCGAGAGCGCCAACACCGGGACATCGAGCTGCTTGGCGAGCGCTTTCAGGCCTTGGGTGATTTCCGACACTTCGAGCACGCGGTTGTCGTCGCGCCGGTTGCGCGCCGGCCGCACGAGCTGGAGGTAGTCGATCACGATCATGCCGATATTGTGGGTGCGTTTGAGGCGGCGGGCGCGGGTCGTGAGCGCGGCGATCGACAGCGCCGGCGTGTCGTCGATATAGAGCGGAAGCGTTTCGAGCTCTTGCGCCGCGCGGGTCAGGTTGGCGAACTGCTCGCTCGAGATGGTGCCGCGACGGATGCGCTCGGACGGGATGTTCGATTGCTCGGCCAGAATCCGGGTCGCGAGCTGCTCGGCCGACATTTCGAGCGAGAAAAACGCGACCGCAGCGCCCTCGACCACCTGCGGGCGGCCGTCGGTGCCGATCTCCTCGCGAAACGAGCGCGCGGCGTTGAACGCGATGTTGGTGGCGAGCGCGGTCTTCCCCATCGACGGGCGCCCGGCGAGGATGATGAGGTCGGAGCGGTGCAACCCGCCCAGCTTCTCGTCGAGGTCGGAGAACCCGGTGGTGACGCCGGATAGCTGCCCGTCGCGCTTGTAGGCGGCTTCGGCGTTCTCGAGCGCGAGGCTCGAGGCCAGGGTGAACGACTTGAAGCCGCCTTCCGCCTGACCCAACTGCGCCAGGCCGAACAACTGGCGCTCGGCGTTTTCGACCTGGGCCGACGACGTCTCCTCGATCGCCGGGTCGTAGGCGGTGTTGACCATGGTCTCGCCGATTCCGATCAACTGGCGGCGGAGCGCGAGGTCGTAAATGGTGCGGCCGTAGTCCTCGGCATTGATGATGGTGACCGCGGCGGCGGCGAGCTGCGCGAGATAGGTGGGGCCGCCGACGCCGGCGAGGGCATCGTCGCGCTCGAAATAGCCTTTGAGCGTGACAGGATCGGCTAAGTGGCCGCGCTCGATCAATTTGAGCGCCGCCTCGTAGATGCGGGCGTGGACGGGCTCGATGAAGTGCTCGGGCCTGAGGAACGACGATACTTTGAGGGCGGCGTCGTTGTTGACCAGGATCGCACCCAGCAAAGCCTGCTCGGCCTCGGCGTTCTGCGGCATGCGCCGGAACGTCGGTTCGCTGGGTTCGACGGCGGCGAGGTGGGCGCGGCGCGGAGCGGGTTCAGCCATGGTGCGCGACCATACTCATTGCCGAGCCGGTACGGGGGCCAAACGCACCGCCGTCAAATGATTGCTCGGGATTGTTGCTCGAGTAATCCCGGGGATCATGGGGACGAAAGAGCCTCAGCCGCGATTTCCGGGGCATTACGAATGCGCGCCCATTGTCGACATTTTCGCGAGCGCCGCCGAACCCGAGCGGAATATTGCCGGCGCCCTACACACAACATATAGCGTGTATCGACCGCGCTTGCCACAAGTACTCGATCAGGCGGCGGTCAGGCGCTTTTGCTGTAGGAGCCGTTCCCACTCGCCGATGTAATCGCGCGTGAGCGGCACGGCGTCCAACTTCCGCGACAGCTGGATTTGGAAAACCATGGCACCGCTATAGCGGAACGTTGCTTCGCTGCCGGCGAGATAGAACTCCCACATCCGGCAGAAGCGCTCATCGTAGATCGCGCGAATGCGATCGCGGTTGCGGTTGAAATTGACGCGCCACGCCTTGAGCGTCTCGGCGTAATGGAGCCGGAGAATCTCGATGTCGGTGACATAGAGGCCGCTCCGCTCGATCGCCGGCAGTACTTCCGAGAGCGCGGGCGCATAACCACCTGGAAAGATGTACTTCCGAATCCACGGGTTGGTGGCGCCGGGGCCATCGAAGCGGCCGATCGAGTGCAGCAAGGCGACCCCGTCCGGCTTCAACAACGCGCGGATTTTCGCGAAAAACTCGTCGAAGTGGACGATCCCAACATGCTCGAACATGCCGACCGAGACGACGCGATCGTAGGTCTCCTCGACCAGGCGATAGTCCTTGAGCTCGAACCGGACCCGGTTGGCGAGGTTGCTGGCCCGGGCGCGCTCGGCAGCGACGCGCTGCTGTTCGACCGAGAGCGTGACGCCGGTGACGTCGGCATCGGCGACGCCGGCGAGATAGAGCGCGAGCCCGCCCCAGCCCGAGCCGATATCGAGGACCCGACACTGCGGTTTGAGCAAAAGCTTCGCGGCAATGTGGCGCTTCTTGTTTTCCTGCGCGGCGTCGATGCTTTCGTCCGGGTGGGTGAAATAGGCGCATGAGTACTGACGATCCCGGTCGAGGAACAGCTCGTAGAGCGTCTCCGAGAGATCGTAGTGATGCGCGACGTTGGCCTGAGCGCGCCCGATCGGGTTGTATTGCGTGAACCGGCGCGTAAACCGGCGGAGCGCCGCCAGGATCTCCTGCGCCCAATGGCCGTGGCTGGTGCCGAAGTTCATCAGCATCAGGGCGAGGAAGTCGTAGATGTCCGACCCTTCCTCGACCGTCAGCGTGCCGTCCATGTAGGCTTCGCCGACGGCGAGCATCGGATTGACGAAGAGCCGCGTGTGCAGCGCTTTGTCGTGCAGCCGGATCGTGACCTTGGGTCCGGACGATCCGGCGAAGCGGTGGCGCCGACCGGTGGCGTCGATGACTTCGAGCGTTCCGGTCTTGATCGCCTTCCTGAGCAGAACACCGAGCAGCATGGCGACTAACGTGGTTTCTTGTTGCGGCCACGATTTCGCGAAGGGTAACAGAAGTCGGGGGCGGGCGGCAAAGCGCCTTATCGGGGTCGGTCAATCGGAGGGTCGTCGATGCGAATCGCTTTCATTGGCTCGGGGAATATGGCGCGGGCGCTGGGAATCGTGTGGGCCGAGCGAGGGCACGAGGTGTTTTTCGGCTCGCGCGACCCGGCCAAGGCGCGCGCTTGCGCCGCGCTCGGGCCGGGCGGGATCGAGTCCGGAAGCAATGATCAGGCCGCAGCGTTTGGTGAGGTCGTCGTCCATACCGTGCGCGGGGTGATGCCCTCGGCGGTGCTTGCCTCGACCGCGGCCTTGACCGGCAAGGTCCTGGTCTGCATCAACAATCGGGCGATCCCCAAGGACTTCGCGTTCGAGCCCATGATGGGGCCGTCGCTGGCCGAGGCGCTCGCCGCCGACGTGCCGAAGGCGCGCGTGGTCAAGGCCTTCAACACCATGGCGCAAGAGGTATTCGAACACCCACGCGCGACGTTGCAGGGCTATGACGTTTCGTCGTTCGTGTGCGGCGACGACGCGGGTGCGAGACAAGTCGCCGTCGACTTGAGCCGCGACGCCGGGCTGAACCCGGTCGACTGCGGCCCGCTGCGCGCGGCGCGGATGCTGGAGTCGATGGGCGACTTCATCCGCTACATGATGTTCGGAATGAAGCACGGCTACTTCGCTACCATCTCGGTGCGCGATATCGCGGCGGCCAACGGCCATCGCCTGGGCGGCCGCAAAGCGTACGGGGCGTAGAGGGCCAACCTCCCTTGCCTTCCCCCTGCTTTACAGTTGCTTTACAGTTGCTTTACAGGGGGAAGAGGTTAGCGAAGCGAGCAGGAGGGGGTCGTGTGTGCGCTGGAAAGCGTAAGCGCGCCACCCTTCGGTAGGCGGAACGATCGCGGTTTCGGCTTCGCGTTACTCGGCCTTGGTCGCGCCTTCGCCTTCGGCAGGAGTCCCCTTGGCGCGCTCGGCGAGCTCGGCGTCTTCGAAGAACGCCTCGAGTTGAGCCTCTTCCGCGGCGGTGGGAAGCGCGGTGGTGATGACTTTGCCGGCGGCTTGAGCCTCGGCCTCGGCTTCGGTGCGAGCGACGTTGAGCTCGATGTCGACGATCACCTCGGGGTGCAGCGCGATCCGGACCTTGTGCAGGCCGACATTCTTGATCGCGCCCATGAGCTGGACCTGGCGCTTGTCGGCGGTAAAGCCCTTCTCGGTCAATCCAACGGCGACGTCGCGGGCGTTGACCGAGCCGTAAAGCTGGCCGCCCTCGCTCGCCTGGCGCAGCACCACCAGCTTGAAGCCGGCGAGCTTGGCGCCGACGGCTTCGGCGTCCTTGCGCTTGGTGAGGTTGGTGGCCTCGAGCTGCGCGCGCTGGGTCTTGAACTGCTCGACATTGGCCTTGGTGGCGCGCAATGCCTTGCGGCGCGGGAGAAGGAAGTTGCGGGCGAAGCCGTCCTTCACTTTGACGACATCCCCCATCTGGCCGAGGTTCTCGACCCGCTCCAACAGAATGACTTCCATGCTCAACTCCCGTGGTCTTGCTTGCGCAGCCCCATCAACTGATTGGCTATGCCCAATGCGGCCACCAACAAGGCCGGCCAGCCGAAGAAAAACAGCGCCAAGTAAAAGGCGATGAATACGCCGACGCGGCCCCGCCAGCGTGCGGCGAAGCTATGTACCAGGGCGAGGCCGAGAAAGAAATAGGGAACAAGGAGGAGGATCGCCAAGGTCCGACCGAGGAACCCGGCGTTGCCCGGAAAGAAGGTCAGCGCCAGGGTCGCGATCAGGGGGGCCAAGAGCCAGCGCGGCAGGGTGAACTCGGCGAGCGCGAAACCCGGCCGCACGTTGCGGCCGAGCTGCCGCGCGATCGCCTGGGCGGCGAGCCCGTTGCCGACGACGATGGTGAGCCAGGTAAGCGCGGTCATCGGCGGGAAGAATTCGGCCAGCATTTCGGGCGGCGGCGTCTGGATCGGCAGGCTGGCCAGGACTTCGAGCATACGGGCCAGAAGGCGCGCGATGGTGCCCTTGAGGCCGCCCTCGGCGTCGAAGAACGCGACGTACAGGGCGAGAAACGCGGCCGCCGGAAACGCCACCGTCCACAGCAGCAAGCGGCCGCTCGGGTACCACTCGGCGCCCGACGCGAGCGGGCGCGACAATAGCGCAAGCCGACAGAGCCAAACGGTCGGCGCGCCGAACGCCAGCGCGTATTGCAGTGCGGTGATCGTGCTCGGGCCGAACGCCAGCACGACCCCGGTTCCGGCAAGCGTCGCGACCGCGGCCGAGATATAGCCGCGGCTCAGCCCGACCAGGAACAGCGGGAGGGGGGCGAAGAAGCCGAGAACGACCCCGATGATGCCGCCCACAATCATCGTCGCGCCGCTGACGAGGCCAGCGACGACGACGAGGGCGATCTCGACCGGCATCCGTGCCGCGCTAAGCCGCGCGGCCTACTGTACGACGTAGGGAATCAGCGCGAGGTTGCGAGCGCGTTTGATAGCGCGCGAGAGTTCGCGCTGCTTTTTGGCCGAAACCGCGGTAATCCGGCTCGGCACGATCTTGCCGCGCTCGGAGATGAAGCGCTGGAGGAGCTTGACGTCCTTGTAGTCGATCACGGGCGCGTTCGGGCCCGAGAACGGGCAACTCTTGCGGCGCCGGAAAAACGGGCGTCGCCCGCCGGCTCCGCCGCTGCCACCGCCACCACCACCGCCCGGCCGGCCGCCGCCGTGACGCGACCCACCCGAACGCCCGCCGCCCGAGCGGCCGCCGAAGCCGCCGCCGCCGAACCCGCCGCCGCCAAAACCACGATCGCTCATGCTGCACCTCCGGCCGCCGGCTCTTCGCTGGCGACGGCCCGCGGTTCTTCGAACCGCTCGCCGCCGCGATCGTCGTCATAGCGGTCGCGCCGGCGGTCGTCGTCGCGGCTCGAGCGATTGCGCAATACCGCCGACGGACCTTCCTCGAACTTCTCGACCCGCACCGTCTGATAGCGGAGCACGTCCTCGGAGATCCGCATGTTGCGCTCCATCTCCTTGACGACATCGGCGCCGGTGTCGACGTTGAGCATCATGTAATGACCTTTGCGGTTCTTCTTGATGCGATAGGCGAGGCTGCGCAGGCCCCAATACTCGGCCTTGGCGACGGTTCCGCCGGCTTCCTTGACGATGCCGCAGAAGCGCTCGGACAGACCCTCCACCTGCTGTGGAGACATGTCCTGGCGCACGATGAAAACGTTTTCGTACAGCGGCATTCGGTGCCGGCTCCTTCTTCGTCGGATAACGACAGGGAATACTTGTAGTCGCGGCCCGCGCCAACCCGCGGTACGCACGGCGCGTCCTTATACCGCATAAGCCGAAGCCGGTGCAAGCGAAGGCCCTGGTCGGTGCGGGCGCCGCGCTGGTGCTTCCCTGCTCCGGCGACGCCCCCGGCGGCTCGCTTGACACCCCCGGGCGGGCGATGGTGTGGTGCGGCCGACTCACCGAGCCAGCCATCCGCACCCAAGCCCCGTCATGAAACGAGCGTTCGTCTTTCCCGGACAGGGATCGCAGGCTGTCGGCATGGTCAAGGCGCTGGCCGAATCCTCGTTGGCAGCCCGCGAGGTGCTGCAGGAGGTCGACGAGGCCCTCAAGCAGGCCCTGAGCCGTCTCATGTTCGAGGGGCCGATCGAGGAACTGACGCTCACCGAGAACGCCCAGCCGGCCCTGATGGCGGCCAGCATGGCGGTGCTGCGGGTGCTGGAGAAGGATGGCGGCGTCGATCTCGAGGCGCGGATCGCGTATGTCGCCGGGCATTCGCTCGGCGAGTATTCCGCGGTGGCCGCGGCCGGTACCTTCTCGCTTGCCGACGCGGCGCGGCTCCTCAAGCGCCGCGGCCAGGCGATGCAGCGTGCGGTTCCGGTCGGGGAGGGGGCGATGGCGGCCGTCCTCGGCCTCGACGTCGGCCCGCTCAAAGAGGTTGCCAAAGCGGCGTCCCAGGGCCAGGTGTGCGCTGTCGCCAACGACAACGCCCCGGGCCAGGTGGTCTTGAGCGGCCACGCCGAAGCGATCGAGCGGGCGATCCCGCTCGCGACCGAAAAGGGCGCCAAGCGCTGTATCAAGTTGCCGGTGAGCGCCCCGTTCCACTGTGCGCTGATGGCGCCGGCCGCCGATGAGATGAAGAAGGCGCTCGCCGAGGTGACGATGAAGCCGCCGGCGGTGCCGCTGGTCGCCAACGTCACCGCCGAAGCGGTTGCCGAGGCCGACCACATCCGCGCGCTGTTGGTCGAGCAAGTCACGGCGATGGTGCGGTGGCGCGAGTGCGTCGGCTACTTGAAGGCGCAAGGCGTCGGCCAGATGATCGAGCTCGGCGCCGGCAAGGTCTTGAGCGGTCTCGTCAAGCGGATCGAGCCCGAGGTCGTCGCCCTCTCGGTCGGCGCGCCGGCCGACGTCGAAGCGGCATTGAAGGCGCTGTAAGCAGAGGCATGGCCATGTTCGATTTAAGCGGCAAACGCGCACTCGTCACCGGCGCGTCGGGCGGGATCGGCGCCGCGATCGCCGAAACCTTGCACGGCCAGGGTGCGACCGTCGCGCTCTCCGGGACCCGCCGGGATGCGCTCGACGCGCTCGGCCAAAAGCTCGGCGCGCGCGTTCATGTCGTTCCCGGCGATCTCGCCGATCCGGCGGCGCCGGCGGCGATGGTCGCGGCGGCCGAGCAGGCGATGGGCGGACTCGACATTCTCGTAAACAACGCCGGGGTCACCCGCGACACGCTGGTGCTGCGCATGAAAGACGAGGACTGGACGACGGTGATCCGCGTCGATCTCGAAGCCGTATTCCGGCTGTCGCGGGCGGCGCTGCGCGGCATGCTGAAAAGCCGCTGGGGCCGGATCGTCAACATCACCTCGGTCGTCGGGCACACCGGCAATCCGGGTCAGGTCAATTACGCCGCCGCCAAGGCCGGCGTGGTCGGGCTGTCGAAGTCGCTGGCGCAGGAAGTCGCGAGCCGCGGCATCACCGTGAACTGCGTCGCGCCCGGCTTCATTCAGACGGCGATGACCGACGGCCTCACCGAGGAGCAGAAGAAACGGATCCTCGATTCGGTACCGCTCGCACGTCTCGGCACCCCGGCCGACGTCGCCGCCTGCGTCGTCTTCCTCGCCAGTAGCGAAGCGGGCTACGTCACCGGGCAGACCCTCCATGTCAACGGCGGGATGGCTATGATTTGACGGCCGTCCGTCGCGGCCGAGGCTCTCTGGCAACGCTGGGGAAAGTGTGTTACGAAGCCCGACATTGCCGGTGCGTGCGTCTGGCGTGGTGCGCCGGTTGAACTCGAACTATAAGACATCGAATCGCGAGGATTTGTGATGACCGACACCGCTGCGCGCGTAAAAAAGATCGTCATCGAGCACCTGGGCGTTGAAGAGGCGAAAGTGACGGAAAATGCCAGCTTCATCGACGATCTCGGCGCCGACAGCCTCGACACCGTCGAACTCGTGATGGCGTTCGAAGAAGAGTTCGGGTGCGAAATCCCCGACGACGCCGCAGAAAAAATCCTGAACGTCAAAGACGCGATCAATTACATCGAACAGCAACAATCGTCGTCATAACGTGCGGGGTCCGCGGCGCTGCAGCGGGCGCCGGGCGAACGTTCGGAGGGCGCGGAGATGAGGCGGGTCGTTGTAACCGGGCTCGGCGCGGTGACGCCGCTGGGCGAGGGTATCGAGGCGACGTGGGATCGACTCATCAAGGGTGAGTCGGGAGCGGCCAAGATCGAAACCTTCGACGTCGCCGATCTTCCCGCCAAGATCGCCTGCCAGGTTCCGACCGGCAATAAGACCGCTGCCTTCAATCCCGACCGTTGGGTCGAGCCCAAGGAGCAGCGGCGCACCGACCCCTTCATCATCTTCGGCATCGCCGCGGCGCAGCAGGCGATCGAGGATTCGGGGTGGATACCGACCGCCGAATCCGACCGGGTGCGGACCGGCGTACTGATGGGCTCGGGCATCGGCGGCCTGCCGGCGATCGAGGCGGCGGCGATCACGGTCAAGGAAAAGGGTCCGCGGCGGTTGTCGCCGTTCTTCATTCCGGCCGCGCTGATCAACCTGCTCTCGGGCCACGTGTCGATCAAGAACGGGTTCAAGGGCCCCAATCACGCGGTCGTCACGGCCTGCGCGACCGGGGCCCATGCGATCGGCGACGCGGCGCGGCTGATCATGTTCGACGATGCCGACGTCATGGTCGCGGGCGGCGCCGAGGCCGCGATCTGCCGGCTCGGTATCGCCGGGTTCGCGGCGATGCGGGCGCTTTCGACCAACTTCAACGACACCCCGACCAAGGGCTCCCGTCCGTGGGACAAGGACCGCGACGGCTTCGTGATGGGCGAGGGCGCGGGCGCGGTGATCCTCGAGGAGTACGAACACGCCAAGGCGCGCGGCGCCAAAATCTACGCCGAAGTCGTCGGCTACGGGCTCTCGGGCGATGCCTATCACATCAGTGCGCCGACCCCCGACGGCGATGGCGGCTACCGCGCGATGCAGATGGCCCTGAATCGCGCCGGCATGACGGTTGACGACATCGACTATGTCAACGCGCACGGCACCTCGACGCCGCTCGGCGACGAAATCGAGCTCGGCGCGATCAAGCGTCTGTTCGGCGATGCCGCGTATAGGCTCTCGATGTCGTCGACCAAGTCGGCGATCGGCCACCTGCTCGGCGCCGCCGGCGCGGTTGAAGCGCTGTTCTCGATCCTGGCCATCAAGCACGGGATCGTGCCGCCGACCCTCAATCTCGATTCACCCTCGGAAGGGTGCGACATCGATCTCGTGCCGCACGTTGCGAAGAAGCGCCAGGTCCGCGCCGCGCTCTCAAACTCGTTCGGGTTCGGCGGCACCAACGCCTCGCTGATCTTCAAGGCGCTCAACTAGTCGGGCGCCGATGCGGCGCGCGACCTTCCGTACGCTGACCCTGGTCGTCGCCGGCCTGCTGGTGGCGGTCGCGGCCGTCTACCAATGGGGGTACAGCGCCTATCGCGCGCCCGGGCCGGCGGCGGCTGACGTCACCGTGGTATTGCCCAAGGGCGCCTCGCTCGATGCAATCGCCCGACGCTTGGCCGAAGCTGGCGCGATTGTGCGCCCGGCCGTGTTCGCCTGGGGCGCTCGGATCGAAGGCAAGGCGCGGCATCTCAAGGCCGGAGAGTATCGCGTTCCCGCCGGTGCCTCGATGCGCGAGGTGGTGGCGCTCGTGGTCGAGGGCCGCACCGTGGTCCGCAAGCTCACGGTGCCCGAAGGGCTGACCGCGATCGAGATCGTCGAACTCGTGCGCGCAACCGACGGTCTAGCCGGGGCGCTCGACCGCGTGCCCGAGGAGGGTGCGCTGCTGCCCGAAACCTACCACTTCGCGTTCGGCGACGAGCGCGCGCAATTGATCGAACGGATGCGGCGCGCGATGACCCAGCTCTTGGCCGAGCTGTGGCCGGAGCGGCAGACCGGCCTGCCGTTCCGGAACGAACGCGACGCGGTCGTGCTCGCATCGATAGTCGAGCGCGAGACCCCGCTCGAAGCCGAGCGCGCGCGGGTCGCGGCGGTGCTGATCAATCGCTTGAACCGTGGGATGCCGCTGCAAGCGGACCCAACCGTGATCTACACGGTGAGCGGCGGTCGCGGCAGTTTGGCGCGCCCCCTGACGCGGGCCGACCTCGAGGTCGAGAGTCCGTTCAACACCTACCGCGCCAAAGGCCTGCCGCCGGGGCCGATCGCCAATCCGGGCCGCGCGTCGATCGCTGCCGTGCTCCGACCGGCGGCGACCGATGAGCTTTACTTCGTCGCCGACGGCTCCGGCGGGCACGCGTTTGCGCGCACGCTGGCCGAGCACCAGAAGAACGTCGCACGCTGGCGCAAGCTCAACGCCGAGGCGGGGAAGTAGGGCCACGCGCCGGTCGGAAAGCCAGTTGTTGCCCGCGCGAGCCCCGTACTAGAGTGCCCGCGCATTCGAGAAAGCGAACGGCAACGGTGGCGCTCTCCAGCATGACCGGTTATGCCCGAGCCGAGGGCGCCCATGGCGGCCGCACCTGGTTCTGGGAGCTGCGCAGCGTCAATGGGCGCGCGCTCGACGTCCGCGTCCGCTTGCCGCAAGGTCTCGAGGATTTCGACCGGCTGGTTCGCCCGGTACTGGCCGCCAAGCTCGTGCGCGGCAACGTCAGCGTGACCTTGAACATGACCGAGCCGAGCGCGCCGCTGCCTGCGCTCAACAAGCCGTTCCTCGACGCGCTCGTACAAGTCGGGCGCGAGTACGCGGCCCAGAGTGGACTGGCGCCACCGACGCTCGACACCTTGATCGCGGTCCGCGGCGTCGTCGATGTCGCGACCGCGGTCGAAACCGCGGAGACGCGGACGGCGCGCGAGCACCAACTCAAGGCGACCTTGACCGCGGCGGTCGAGGCACTGGTATCGGCGCGCCAGGACGAAGGGGCGCGGCTCGCCGCGATCCTCGCCGACCACTTGGACGAGATCGAACGCCTGATCGCAGCCGCGCGCACCGCCGCCGCCGCCGAGCCGGCCCGGCTCAAAGCGCGGCTGCTTGAACTGGTACGCGAATTGGTCACGGCCGAGCCGCGCTTGAGCGACGAACGGCTCAATCAGGAAGTGGCGTTGCTGCTGGTCAAGGGCGACATCCGCGAGGAGATCGATCGCCTGACGGCCCACGTCGCCCAGGCCCGCGATCTGCTCGCCGCCGGCGGAGCGGTCGGCCGGCGGCTCGACTTCCTGACCCAGGAGTTCAACCGCGAAGCCAACACGTTGTGCTCGAAATCGGCCGACATCGCGCTGACTCGGATCGGGCTCGACCTCAAAGCGACGATCGACCGCATCCGCGAGCAGGTGCAAAACGTCGAGTAACGATGTCGATCGAACGCCTGGCCCGCCGCGGCTTGATGCTGGTGCTGTCCTCGCCTTCGGGCGCCGGCAAGACGACGATCTCGCGCCGCCTGCTCGAGGCCGAGCCGGACATGCGGATGTCGATCTCGGCGACGACGCGGCCGAAACGGCCGCGCGAGGTCGAGGGCCGCGACTATCTCTTCGTTAGCGACGCTGAGTTCGCCGCCATGGTCGAACGCCACGAGTTCCTCGAACACGCGAGCGTGTTCGGCCACCGCTACGGCTCGCCGCGCGGACCGGTCGAGGCCGCGCTCAAGGCCGGCCGCGACGTGCTGTTCGACGTCGACTGGCAGGGAACCCAGCAGCTCGCCGGGCACGCACCTGGCGACCTCGTCAGCATCTTCATCTTGCCGCCCTCGGCCAGGGAACTCGAGCGGCGTCTCTACGAGCGCGCTCAAGACAGCGAGGAGGTCGTGCGCCAGCGCATGGCCAAGGCTGCCAACGAGATCACCCATTACCGCGAGTACGACTACATCTTCGTCAACCACGACATCGACGACAGCCTGGCCCAGGTGCGGGCGATCCTCACCGCCGAGCGACTGAAGCGCGATCGCCAGACCGGGCTCGGCGAGTTCGTGCGCAAATTGAACGAGGGGCTTTAGCGGCGCCAAGTCTAGTAAGGGACCTGTGCCCGATACGCCTGCGCGAGCTTGGCGAAGTCGGCGACCGTCAATTCCTCGGCGCGCGCGGTCGGATCGATCCCAGTTTCGGCCAGGAGGCGCGCGGCATCGAGCCCAAGCGACCTGAGGCTCGAGCGCAGCATCTTCCGCCGCTGCCCGAACGCGGCCCGGACCACGGCTTCGAGCGCATCGGGCGCGGCCGGTGCCACCGCCCCGGCCGGATGCGGCGTCAACGTCACCAGCGTCGAGGTGACCTTGGGCGGCGGGACAAACGCCGCCGCCGGCACGTCGAAAGCGCGCTTCGCCGCGAAGCGCCACGACACCATCACGGTCAGGCGGCCGTAATCTTTGCTCCGCGGCTCCGCCAGCAGGCGGTCGGCGACTTCCTTCTGGAACATCAAGGTGAGCCCGAGCCAGCGCTCGGGCGTCCGACACCATTTGAGCAGGAGCGGGGTCGCGACGTTATAGGGGAGGTTGGCGACGATCTTGGCCGGGGCGTGGAACAATGCCGCTTCGTCGATCGCGAGCGCATCGCCGGCGATGACCTCGAGCCGCCCCGGATACCGCGCCGCCACGTCGGCGAGCGCGGCGAGGCAGCGCGCGTCGCGCTCGACTGCGACGACGCGCCTGGCGCCGGCGTCGAGGAGCGCTTCGGTCAGGCCGCCGGGACCGGGTCCGACTTCGAGCACGTCGCAATGCTCGAGCGGCGCGGCTGCACGAGCGATGCGGCCGATCAAGTTGCGATCGAACAGGAAGTGCTGGCCGAGTTTCTTGAGGGGCGCGAGACCGTGGCGGGCGACGACGTCGCGGAGCGGGGCGGGCGCCATCGGTCGCGTGTCAGGCCGGCGCGGCCGCGCGGCGGGCCGCGATCGCGCGCGCGAGTTCGAGCGCGGCGATCAAACTGGCGGCGCTCGCCGTGCCATGCCCGGCGATGTCGAAGGCCGTGCCGTGGTCGGGCGAGGTACGGACGAACGGGAGGCCGAGTGTCACGTTGACGGCGCGCTCGAAGTCGATGGTCTTGATCGGGATCAGCGCCTGGTCGTGATACATGCAGAGCGCGGCGTCGTAACGCGCCCGCGCGGCCGGGTGAAAGAGCGTGTCGGCCGGCGCCGGGCCGTTCGCGTCGATCCCGTCGGCGCGGAGCGCGGCGATTGCCGGGGCGATGATTCGCACCTCTTCGTCGCCGATGTTGCCGTGCTCGCCGGCGTGGGGGTTGAGACCGGCGATGGCGAGGCGGGGCCGCGGCACCGCGAAATCGCGCGCGAGCGCCTGGGCGGCGATTCGGCCGGCGGCGACGATCCGCTCGACGGTCAGGTCGGCGATCGCCGCACGCAACGATCGATGAGTTGTAACCGGGACGACCTTGAGGGCAGCGCACGCGAGCATCATCACCGGATGCGCGACGCCGGCGCGCTCGCCCAGATACTCGGTGTGGCCGGCGTGGGCGAAACCGGACGCCATCAACACGGCTTTGTCGATCGGATTGGTGACGAGCGCGTCGGCCTCGCCCCGGCGCACGAGTTCGACGCCGAGATCGATCGCCGCGATGACCGCGCGCGCGTTGTCGGCGGCGGGCCGGCCGGGAATCGGGTGCGCGGCGAGTGCGATCGGTCTAATCGGCAGCGCCGTCGCGAACACGCGCTGGGCGTCGCGGCCGTCGCCGACGGTTGCGAGCGGGACCGTGCGGCCCAAGCGCCGCGCCAACGCCGCGATATGGTCGGGATCGGCGATCAACAGGAACGGCGGCACCCCGTTCGCGCGCGCCGCCCACGCTGCCAGCGCCAATTCGGGGCCGATACCCGCGGGCTCGCCCATGGTCACGGCGAGCGCGGACGGCGGGCGGTCCGGCATCAGCGGATTTCGATAACGGCGTCGCGGCGAAGGTCGCGAAGGTAGCGGCGGGCCATCAAGGCGAGGCGCGTATTGGTGAGCGAGCGGGCGATGTCGTCGCGGGTCGGCAGCGCGGCCTTCAGTTCGTCGCGGCGGCATACCACGAACACGTGGATGCCGCCCGGCCGGGCGACCGGCGCCGAGCCGCGGCCGATCGCCAGGGTCGCGACCGCGCTCCGGATCTCGCCGGGGAGATCGGTGAGGGCGATAGTGCCGAGATCGCCCGACGTCGGTGAATTCAAGGGTTTGGCGAGCTCGTCGGCGGTCGCGCAGCCGTTGACCTTAGCGCTGATCGTTTCCGCTTCACGGCGTTTGGCTTCGCGTTCGCTCGCGCTCGCGGTTTCCGCGATCGGTACCACGATCTGCTTCAAGTCGAGTTGAGCCTTGTCGTCGGCGCCCTCGCCGTCGAACGCGCGGGTGTCGCGTACCAGGATCAGATAGTAACCGGCGTCGGTTCGGATCGGCTCCGAGACTTGACGGCGCTTGAGCGTCGACAACGCCTGGCTGACCGGCGGCGGCATCTGCGACGGTTGGATCCAACCGACATCGCCGCCGGTATAGGCGGTGACGCCCTGCGAGTACTGGCGCGCGAGGTCCGCGAACTGCGCACCGTCTTTCAAATGACCCAACACCCGGCGCGCGAGTTCGATCGCATCGTTCTCCTGGTCCTGGCTGTCGAACGGCAGGAAAATCTCCGACAGCAGGTAGGCGCCGCCGGTGACGTCTTCCTCGATGCGCCGCATGGCGTCGTCGATCTCTTCTTCGCCGATCGAGATCGTCGGTTGTAGCCGGCGCAGGACCAGCTTATTCCAGGCGATCTCCGAGCGAAGCTGGGTCCGGAACACCTCGAAGTCGACGTTCTTCGAAGCGAGAAAATTCTTGAGGTCGCCCGGGCGCATGTTGTTTTGGCGCTCGAGCACGCGCAGGCCGCGGTCCATGTCCTCTTCGTTGACGGCGGTTTTGAGCCGTTTGGCTTCCTGGAACTGCAGCCGCTCCTCGATCAGCTTGTTGAGCACCTGCGAGCGCAAGCGCCGGCGATTGGCCGGCGTATCGGTCAGCCGCGTGGTTGTCATGAACAGCCGGATGCTCTGGTCGAGGTCGTAGCCGGAGATGATTTCGTCGTTGACGACGGCGGCGATCGACAGCAGCTCTTGGGCGTGGGCGACGGCCGGCATGGCGGCCAGCACGGCGCCGACGCAAACGCGAGCGAGAAATCCTCGAACCATGGTCACGGTGAATGAACGGCGTTCCAGCGGCGGTACGATTATAAAGAACTCCGGCGCTCGGTTGAAGAAAACCTATCCGATGTGCTTGAGCCGGATTCGGACCTTAATCGAACTCGACGGCTCGATGTCGCGGTCGCGGAAAAAGCTGCGGGCCGCCGTCAGGATGAAATCGAAGCACTCGTCCATGTATTCGAGCGCCGCGGCGTAGCTCAGCGTCTCGCGGTCGTCGCTGATGTCCTGGCGAGTGCGCGCGGCGAGCGACCAGAACGGGGTGATCTGGAGGCGAGTCTGCACGCCGACTTCCTGGCGGCCGACCAGTTCGTCGGTGGTGAGTTCGCGCGACAGCGCGACATAGCTGGCATCGACCCGGATCGCGCGCGGTCCGGCGCTCAACACGATCTCGTTGCGGCGGATCGAGAAAGTGTCGCGATCGAGGCGGAGCCGGTTGGTGAAATCGATGAACTCGGACGGGACGAAATAGAGATGGCTCACATAGTCGGAACGGCGGTCTTCGAGCCCGGTCTTGTCGGCGAACGTGTCGTCTTCCTGGGTGCGGAGGCTTTGCCCGATTAAGAGCGTTCCGTAGCCTCCGGCATCGCTGTAGACGCCGACGCGAACGCCGTAATTGACCCGCGGCCCCGATTCGACGCGGTCGAGACCGGGGAAACGGCTCGCGGTCAAGAGATTGGTTGCGTCGAACTGGAACGCCAGACTGTCCTCGTTGGGGATGTCGTTGGGGTTGCCGCCATAGGGCGACACCACGCCGAGCACGATCGGCTCGATGGTCTGGCGGACCGAACCGTCGTCGCGGATCATTGGATAGCGCCATTCGAGCGCGAGTTGCGGCAGGATGCGGCCGGTGCCGCCATCGGCGACCGCCTGGCGGGCGTTCGAGCTCGTCGGAACGTCGTCGACGATGTAGCCGTCGCCGCGCAGGCTCGCGGTCATGGTGTAGACGGAGCCGTCGCGCCCGATATAGGGGAGCCGCCATCCGCCGTTGAGCGACAATCGGTTGCTGGCCGGCCCCTCGTCGCGCGTCAGCAGCAGTAGATTGGCGTCGAACAGGAACGTGTCGCCGTAGCGCCCGGGCTCGCTTATCAGGTTGTAATCGAACAAGGTCGGAATGACCGCGGTCCGACTCGGATCGTCGTCGACGCGGAGCCCCTGGAAGGCATAGGCGTTGGCCGACATCGAGTTGCGGCGGCGAAATCCGTCGACGTACAGCCGGGTCGTGAGCGAGTCGAAATTGCCGAAGTCGTAGCGGCGCAAATAGGTGTCGTCGGTCGAGCGGTTGACGTCGAACCCCCAACGCCAGGTCGGGTTCGGATCGAACCGGCCTTGGCTCAAGATGTGGCCGCGGATTTCGCGATCGCCGGTCTTGACGTTGCGCGGATTGCGCTCGTCGACCTGGGTAATCGAGGCTTTGACGTCGAAGCGGCCCGCGGCGGTGCGCTCGCGGTACTCGCCGAACGCGACGACGCCTTCCTTGGTCGTGAAAATCGGCGCTAGGGTGAAGTCGCGATGCGGGGCCAGGTTGAAAAAGTAGGGAATCTGCAGGGTTTGGCCGAGCGCACTGGACGAGCCGTACTCGGGCGCCAAGAAGCCGCTCTTGCGCGTCACCCGCGGATCGGGGTGCGAAAAATAGGGCGTGTAGGCGACCGGAATGCCGAAGAACTCGAGGATCACGTCCTGGTACTCGATCCGCTGTTTTTGCTCGTCGTGGATGACGCGCACCGCCTTGAACTGCCACAGCGGCGCACGGGTACGATCGGTCGGACAAAGCTCGCAGGCCGAGAACACGCCGCGCGACATCTCGGTGATGTTGCCGTCGCGGCGCTCGCCCGAGACCGCGGCGATCTTGGTCTGATCGGCGAGCAGGGCGCGAAACCCGTCGATGAAGCCCGCGCGGAGGTCGCGGGTGAGCTCGATCCCGTCGGCGAAAATGACGTTCCCTGAGGGCTCCAGCACCGCGACGTTGCCGCGCGCCGCGACTTTGTCGGCCCGCTCGTCGTAAACGACCTCGTCGGCGACCAAGACGCGCTCGCCCGAGGAAATTTCGACGTTGCCGCGGGCGACGACGATCCTGTTGTCCTGGTCGTAGGTGACCGTGTCGGCTTGGAGCAGAACCTGCTCGCCGAGCGGTTGTATTTCGGCGGCGTGCGGTGCCGCGACGGCGGCCAGGGCGACCAGCAGCGTCGCGGTCAGGATCGCGGCGCGCCGCATCTAGCCGTCTTCGAGGTGCATCAACATGGCGATTCCGAGCAGGCTGCAGACGCCGGCCGGGGTCCAGGCCGCGAGCGCCACCGGGATCGCGCTCGAAAGGCCGAGCGCAAGCACGAGGTCGGAGAGGAAAAACAGGACGAAGCCGGCGAGGACGCCACCGCTCGCCAACGTGCCGACGCCGCCGCTACGGGTCAGCCGCAAGGTGAAGGTCGCCGCGATCAACAACATGGCGCAGAGCAGGAGCGGCGTCGCCAGCAGCGAATGCCAATGCAGCCGGTGACGGCGCGCGGTAAAGCCGGCGTCCTCGAGCATGCCGATAAATGCGGGCAACGCCCAGAACGACATAGTTTCCGGCGAGGCGAAGCTCTCCTGGATCTGGGTCGGCGTCATGCTGGTCGGCAATACGAGTCGCGCCGACCGATCGACGCTGCCGTCGAGGTTGGTGACGAGCACGTCCTTGAGCTCCCAGAACCCGGCATCGAGTCGGGCCGCGGTGGCGTCGAGCCGGCGTAAGAACCGGTCGGCGCCCTCGTAGAGGTAGACGGTGACGCGGTCGAGCTCGGTACCCTCGGCCGAGACCGCGTCGGCATGGAGAACCGATTGGCCGCGCTCGTCGGCCTGGCGCAGCCACAAGCCGCTCGACGATACCGCGAGCAGGCTCGGGCGGCCTTCGAGGTAACGCGCCTCGAGCTGCTCGTAACGCGCCATCATCACCGACGCGATCGGATTGAAGGCGCCGACGGTGAAGATGCCGGCGACGGCGGCGATCAAGAGTCCGGGCATCAGAAACTGCCACACCGAAACGCCAGCGGCGCGCGCGACCACGAGTTCCTGGGTACGGGTGAGCTTCAACAGCGCGTACATCGCGCCGAACAGCGTCGCGAACGGCATCACCTTCTGCACCAGGAACGGCAGCCGCAACGCCGCCATCGCGAACACCACGTCGATACCGGCGGACTCGCGACCGGAGGCGCGGCGGAGCAGTTCGACTAAATCGATCACGAACACCAGCGCCGACAACACCAAGAGCGCCAATCCGATTCCGGCAAGGAACTGGAGCCCGAAATAAGCGAGAAAAGTCGGCGATAGCCGCATCAGCGCACGGCGCTCGCGCCGGCGGACGTGCGTAAACGTCCGCGCTCGAGCAGCAGGTAAAGACAGATAAGGCTCGGGATCAGCGCGTTCAGGTACATCAGCGGAATGAACGAGGGCGCTTTGCTGACGACCGAGGTGAGGCCGAGGCTGGTGGCCTCGACCACCAGGGCGGCGACGATGGCGGTGCCGACCCGGCGCCAGTCCGAGCGCCGGTCGTAGGGCCCGGTGAGGTAGCAGGCGGCGGCGATCAGGGCGAACACGATCGCGGTCAACGGCGAAGCCAGGCGATGGTGCGCCTCGGCCAGGAACTTGCCGCGGTTGTTGAGATCGTCGCGGTCGTTTCCCGGCGCGAGCAGTTCGGGCAGAAAACGCTCGCCCGCCTCGCGCCAGCGGTTGGGCGCAGCGCTCGTAATGCGGCCGAGGTCGAGCGTATAGCGATCGAAGTAGAGCATCGAGACCTGGCCGCTCGCGGTGTCGCGTTCTTGCCGGTTGCCCTGGACCATGACGAAGCGCGGGCCCTCGCCGGTGTGCAGCATGACGCCGCGCTCGGCCATCATCGTGATCGAGCGTTTGGCGTCGCGCGCATCGTGGACCAGGATGCCGAGCAGATCGCCCGACGGTTCGCGGCCGCGGACGTAAATCGTCAAACCGCGATAGAGCGTGTTGAAGCTTCCCTCTTGCACCAGCGCCGACACGTATTGGGTGCGGACTTCGGACTGCAGATCCTTGAACGTGCGGTAACTCGCCGGCGCAACGTAAAGCCCAAGCCCATAGCCGACCAGGGCCACAACCGCGCTCAAGACGACCGCGGGGGCCGCCAACGCGACCGGGCTCAAGCCCGCCGCCCGCATCACCACGAGTTCGCTCTCGTTCTTCAAACGGTTGAAGGTATAGAGCGCGGCGAACAGGAACGCGAACGGGATGACGAGGACCAGGATCTTGGGCAGCAGGAGCGCGGTCAGATAAAAGAACATCGCGGCCGATAGGCCGCGATTGATGATAAGATCGAGGAACCGCAGGCTCTGCGTCAGCCACGCGACGCCGGTCAGCGCTGCCGTGGCAAAAACGAAGGGGCCCACCATCTGCCACAGGATGTAGCGTTTGACGCCGCTCATGACCGCTATATTAGCCAGACCGGTGGGGTTGCTGTACAGTGCGCTCCGCCGTTCGAGCGCCCGCGGTCCGCGCGGACCGCGTCGACCGGCGCGTCACCCACCGCCTTCCTAGCCATCGGATCCCGCATGAAGATCGAATTCCCGGAATCGCTGCCCAAGAGCGGAGCTCTCGCGGTCGCGGTCACGAAAGACAAGACCCTGAGTTCGACGGCCAAATTGATCGATCAGCAGACGCAGGGCGCGATCACGCGCGCGCTCAAGGTCGGGCGCTTCACGGGCGAAAAGGATCAGGTGCTCGAACTGGTGGCGCCGGCCGGACTCAACCTGTCGCGGATCGTGCTCTACGGGCTCGGCGACCCCAAGGTCATCGATGCGCTCGCGCTCGAGAATGCCGGCGGCAACGTCGTGCAGCGCGTCAGCGGAACCGGCGACAGCGACGTCGTGATCGCGGTCGACGCCCTGCCGCGTTGCAAACTCAAGACCCCGACGATGGCAGCCGAGGTCGCGTTCGGCGCGCGGCTCGGTGGCTATCGCTTCGATCGGTATCTGACCGACGAGAAACCGGAAAAGAAGCCCTCGGTCAAACGGCTCGGCGTTTACGCCAAGAACGCGGCCGCCGCGGCGCGCGCGTACGAACGGCTCGCCGAGGTGGCCGAAGGCGTCGAACTCACGCGCAACCTGGTGTCGGAGCCCGCCAACGTGCTCTATCCGGCGAGCTTCGCCGCGCGCTGCGAAGAACTGAAGGACATCGGCGTAAAAGTCGAGGTCCTCGACCTCGCGCAAATCAAGAAGCTCGGCATGCGCGCGTTGATCGGCGTCGCCCAAGGGTCGGCCAACGAACCGCGCGTCGTCATCATGCGCTGGAACGGCGGCGCCAAGGCCGACGACAAGCCGATCGCCTTCATCGGCAAGGGCGTCACCTTCGATACCGGCGGCATCTCGATCAAGCCCGCGGCCGGGATGGAAGAAATGAAGTGGGACATGGGCGGCGCCGGCGTCGTCACCGGCTTGATGCGCGCGCTCGCCGGCCGCAAGGCCAAGGTCAACGTCGTCGCCGCGCTCGGCTTGGTCGAGAACATGCCGTCCTCGACCGCGCAACGACCGGGCGACGTCGTCAAGGCGATGTCGGGCAAAACGATCGAGGTCATCAACACCGACGCCGAAGGCCGCTTGGTGCTGGCCGACGTGCTCTGGCACATCCAGCAACGTTTCAAGCCGAAGGTGATGATCGACTTGGCGACGCTGACCGGCGCCATCATCGTCGCGCTCGGCCACAATCACGCCGGCCTGTTCGCCAACAACGACCGCTTGGCCGACTGGCTGCTCGAAGCCGGGCTCGCGACCGGCGAGCGGCTGTGGCGCATGCCGCTCCACGATTCCTACGAGCAAGATATCAAGTCGCCGATCGCCGACATCAAGAATGTTGGCGACCGCTGGGCCGGCAGCATCTCGGCCGCGCTCTTCCTCAAGCACTTCGTCAACGACGGGCCATGGGCGCACCTCGACATCGCCGGGACCACCTGGTGCTACAAGAACCAGCCGACCGTGCCCAAGGGCGGCTCGGGCTTCGGCGTCAGGCTGCTCGATCGGCTTGTCGCCGACCACTACGAGCGGGGCGGCGCCAAGAAATAGCGTCCTGAAGCCGGCGATGACCGAGGTCGCGTTCTACCATCTCGAGCACGCGCCGCTCGAACGCGTGCTGCCGAAACTGCTCGAGAAAGCGGTCGAGCGCGGCTACCGCGCGCTGGTGCGGGCCGGCTCGCCCGAGCGGGTCGAGGCCTTGAACACGACGCTTTGGACCTACGATCCGGACTCGTTCCTGGCCCACGGCACCGCCGCCGACGGCCATTCCGCCGAGCAGCCGATCTACCTCACGGCCGGCGACGAGAATCCGAACAACGCCGCCGTGCTCGTCCTGGTCGACGGCGCCGACTACGCCGACATAGCCCCGTTCGAGCGCTGCCTCTGCGTGTTCGACGGCAACGATCCAACCGCGGTCGCGGCGGCGCGCGAGCGTTGGAGCCGGCTCAAGGGCGGCGGCCACAAGGCGACCTACTGGCAGCAGTCGGCCGAGGGCCGCTGGGAGCAGAAGGGCTAGCGCGGGCGCTCTACCGCCCAACTAAGCGGCGCAGGAGCAGGGCCTGCATGTCGCGCCGTCCGTCAGCAATGACATAGACGACGACCCGGCGTCCGAGCGCGCGGTCGATGATCCGCTACGGTCCAACGACCAGTTCGCAATAAGCCTGAACCCCGAGCGACCGCAGCTCGCGCGGGATTGATTCGCGTTCGGCGTAGGCCGATAAGCTGTACACCGTCTCGAGCAAGCGATCGAGCGCGGAATCGGCTCGTGCGATCGAAGCGCTCTCGGCGACGTAACGGCGGATGTCTTCTAGGTCGCGTTGCGCGCCTTTGCGCGCGTAATAGCTCGCCATGAACGGCCCCGCCGGCTGGAATGCCGCGGTCGAGGCGACGTTGAGGATGCGGCCCATCCGCGCGCCAGCATGGCCGGCAGGAACAGGCGGGTGAGGGCGGCGAGCGCGCCCACGTTGACGGCGGCGAGCGCCTGCTCGCGCGCGAGTTCGCGCCCGATCCCGGCCGACGCGCCGGCGATCAGTGCGGCCGGACGCGGCTCAGGCGGAATAAAGCCAGAGGCCATAGAGCGCGCCGGCGATGAGGAGCAGCCATTGCACGGTGATGCTGCCGGCGCGCACCGGGTTCGGCGCTTTCATCCGCATGCCGATCGGGTGCGCGAGGCGGCAGAGTACGAGCGCAACGGCGAAGACCCAGAGGAACCAGGGGTGTCCGCCCCGGCTTTCGATCAGCCCGAGCAATATCAAGCTGAACGGCACGTACTCGGCGAAGTTGGCTTGCGACCGGATCGCGATCGGCAAGCGCCGGGTCGGTGCCTCGCCGTCACGCGGCGGGCGGTCGCTGCCGTCACCGATGCTGACCTTGGCGCGAAACCGCTCGCGCGAGACCGTGGCCGAGAGCCACACCAGGATAAGGGCCAGGATCGCGGCGGTCGGCAGCGTGACGTGGAGTGAAGTCATGGCGGCCTCTTCGTGAGAGGCCGACAGCGTAGCACGGGTCGCCGCTGCCCTGCGTGGCCGACGCGACGCCCGCGCGCTTGCGAAGGCCGAGGGTTCTCCCTATAACCCGGCGCGCCCTTTCACCCTCTAACGTGTGGCTCGACAATGGCGAAGGAACGGACGCTCTCGATCATCAAACCCGATGCGACGCGGCGCAATCTGACCGGCAAGATCAACGCGCGCTTCGAGGACGCCGGGCTTCGCATCGTCGCCCAGCGCCGGCTGCGCCTCTCCAAGGATCAAGCCGAACGGTTCTACGGCGTCCACCGCGAACGGCCGTTCTTCCGCGGCCTTTGCGATTTCATGACCAGCGGCCCGGTCGTCGTGCAGGTGCTCGAAGGCGAGAGTGCGGTCGCCAAGAACCGCGAGATCATGGGGGCCACCAACCCGGCCAACGCCGCGCCCGGCACGATCCGCAAGGACTTCGCCGAGTCGATCGAGGCCAACTCGGTGCACGGCTCCGATTCGGTCGAAAATGCGAAGACCGAAATCGCGTTCTTCTTCAGCGAATCGGAAATCGTCGGCTAGCCCGGCGGATTGAGCGCGAAACCCGCCGGTGCCACGGCGCCGGCGATGCGGACGGAATCGCCGACGACCCGGGCGCGGCCCTCGGCGATCAGCCGGAGGGCGAGCGGAAACGCGCGGTGCTCGGCCTCGAGCACCCGCGCCGCCAGCGTCTCGGCGGTGTCGTTGGGCGCAATCGGTACCGCCGCCTGCACGATGATCGGGCCGGCATCGACATCGGCCCGCACATAGTGGACGGTGCAGCCGCCGAAGCGGACGCCGGCGGCGATCGCGCGCTCATGGGTGTGGAGCCCGGGGAACGCCGGCAGCAGCGACGGGTGGATGTTGATCAGACGATCGCGCCAAGCCTCGACGAAGGTCGCGGTCAAGACCCGCATGAACCCGGCCAGGCACACGAACGCGACCCCGGCCGAGCGGAGCGCGGTCGTGAGGGCCGCTTCGAAACTCGGGCGATCGGGAAAACCCTTGTGGCCGATGACCGCGGTCGGAATGCCGGCGCGGCCCGCGCGGTCGAGCCCCTGCACGCCGGCGACATTCGAAACAACGAGCGCGATTTCGGCAGGATAAGCCGGGTCGGCTGCGGCGTCGATCAGCGCTTGAAGGTTGCTGCCGCGCCCGGAGATGAGGACGCCGACCTTCAACCGCGCCACGCCGCCTCCGTGCCACCGAGGATCACACGCGGCTCGGGCGCGCCATCGGCGACGATGCGGCCGATCGCAACCGGCCGTTCGCCGGCCGCGGCCAATGCGTCGAGCGCGGCGCGCTCATCGCCGGCGGCGACGATGGTGACCATGCCGATCCCGCAATTGAACGTGCGGGCGAGCTCGCCGTCGGCGACGTTACCGATCGTCTTCAGCCACGCGAACACCGGCGGCAACGGCCACGCGCGGGCATCGAGCGCGGCGGCCACGCCGCTTGGCAGCACGCGCGGGATGTTCTCGATCAGCCCGCCGCCAGTGATGTGAGCGAAGCCCTTGGCGAGCCGCGCCCGGGTCAGCGCGAGGCAGGCTTTGACGTAGATGCGGGTCGGTTCGAGCAGCGCTTCGCCCAGGCTGCGTTGGCGAGCGAACGGCGCCGGCGTCGAGTAGGGGAGGCCGCTCACCTCGACCAGGCGGCGGACCAGCGAATAACCGTTCGAATGAATGCCCGATGACGGGAGGCCGAGGACGACGTCGCCCGGCGTTACGGTGCTTCCGGTCACGACCTGGTTGCGCTCGACCGCGCCCACCGAGAAGCCGGCGAGGTCGTAATCGCCCGGTGCGTACATCCCGGGAAGTTCGGCGGTTTCGCCGCCGATCAGGGCGCAACCCGCCTCCTTGCAGCCCTTGACGACCCCCTCGACGATAGTCGCGGCTTGGCCCACCGGTAACCGGCCGAACGCCATATAATCGAGGAAGATCAAAGGCTCGGCGCCTTGAACCGCGAGGTCGTTGACGCACATGGCGACGAGATCAATGCCGACGGTGTCATGGCGGTCGGCGGCAATCGCGATTTTGAGCTTGGTGCCGACGCCGTCGGTGGTGGCGACCAGGAGCGGGTCGCGGTACCCGGCCGCTTTAGGGTCGAAAAAGGCACCGAACCCGCCGAGCGACGCATCCGCCCCCGGTCGACGCGTCATGCGCGCCAGCGGGGCAATTCGATCGACCAGCGCGTCGCCCGCGTCGATATCGACACCGGAATCTTTATAGGTATATCTGTGGCCGGGCCTCGGACCCATACGCCAACTCCCCGCCCGCGCGGCGGCGCGTCACCATACTGGATGACTATCGGATTTGTAATGCTCCTGTGGACTGCGCGGCTGTCGCTGATCGTACTCGCGACGTTCGTCCTCGCCGTCCCGGCGCGCGCCCAGGCCCCGGCGCTCGCGGCCGACCCTTACGCCGTCGGTGACGTCGACGTCGACGCGAGCGCGATGACGGCGGCCCAAGCGCGCGACATCGCGCTGGCCGACGGACAGCGGCGCGCCTTCAACCGGCTGCTGCGCCGCCTGACGCTTGCCGCCGATCATGGGCGGCTGCCTAGGGTCGATGACCTCACGCTCGTGGTTCAGGGAATAGAAGTCGATAAAGAACGAACATCTCCAACACGTTACATCGCGACTTTGAACGTTAGGTTCAATAAAACGGCGGTTCGCGACCTCCTGAAAAAGAACGCGATTCCGTTCAGCGAGACGCTGAGCCGACCGCTCTTGGTCCTGCCGGTATATCGGGCAGCCGGTGCCTTGACCTTGTGGGACGATCCCAATCCGTGGCGCGCGGCGTGGGCGGCGATCAAGCTCGATCGCGATGCGCCGGTCCCGCTTGTCATACCGAGCGGACGTGCCAGCGATATCACCGCGATCAGTGCCACCCAGGCGCTCGAAGGCGAGCGCGCCCGTTTGAACGCGATCGCCGGCATCTATGGCGCCACCGACGTTCTGGTGGCTTTTGCCGATCTCGAGGTCGATCTCGGCGCCAGTGCCGAGCGCCTGCAGGTCAGCTTCCGCCGCTATGGCGCCGCCGGCCCCCAGGTCGTGGTCGAGAGCTATGCCAGCCGGACCCGGGGCAGCGAGACCGATCTCATCAATCGCGCGATCGTTCGCGCGGTGGCGTTGATCGAGGAAGGCTGGAAACGCGACACCTTGATCCGCTTCGAGCAGGAACGCCGGCTGTCGGTACGCATACCGGCCAATGACATCGGTCAGTGGCTCGACGTGCGCAGCCGGCTCGACGCGCAGAGCTTGATTCAGCGGATCGACGTGACCGCGGTGACGACCAAGCACGTCCAGGTGACGCTCCACTATTGGGGCGAGATCGAGCACTTGGCGTTGGCCCTGTCGCAGAGCAGCCTGCGCCTGGCCGAGGTCGGCGGCTTCTGGTCGTTGCAGCGCGTGCCATGAATATCCCGAACGCCATCTCGCTCGGGCGCCTGCTGGCGGTGCCGGTCGCCATCTGGCTGATCATGTCGAACTACTGGACCGCAGCGTTCTGGCTGTTCGTCGCCGCCGGCGTGTCCGATGCGCTTGACGGCTTCATCGCCAAGCGTTTCAACGTCGCGACCGAGCTCGGCCACTACCTCGATCCGCTCGCCGACAAAGCGCTTCTGGTCGGCACGTTCCTGACCTTGGCGGTGCAAGGCAAGATCCCGGTGTGGCTGGCGCTCCTGGTCGTGACCCGTGACTTCCTGATCGTCGGCGGCGTCATCCTGTGGAACGTTCTCGGCCGCACCAAGGCGATCAAACCGACGCCCCTGAGCAAGGCCAACACCGCCGCCCAAATCGCGCTCGCCGGACTGGCGCTCGCCGAGGCCGGGCTCGGGCTTGCAATTGGGCCGGTGGTCGCGGGCGGCGTCTATGTCGTCGCGGCGACGACGGTCGCCTCGGGCATCGGCTATCTCCGGCGCTGGCTGAGCGCGGCGAGCTCGCCCGAGCCAGCCGAGTAGCGCATTGCGCCAAATTCCGCTGGAACTCCCGCATCGGATCGCGCTCGGCCGCGAGGATTTTTTCGTGGGCGACGCCAATGCGGCGGCGATCGCCTGGCTCGACCGCTGGCCCGAGTGGCCCGGCGGCGGGCTCGCGGTCTATGGGCCGCCCGGCAGCGGCAAGACTCACCTGGTCGAAGTGTGGCGGGCGCGATCGGCGGCCGTGCGCATCGAGCTGGCGGCGCTGCCCGAGGCCGATCTCGCGGCGCTCGCCAACGCGCCGGCGGTAGCGGTCGATGGGATCGAAGGTTCGCTGGCGCCGGCGGCCGCGACCCAGCTTTTTCACCTCTATAACCGCGTGCGCGCTGGCGGGCGTACGGTCTTGATTGCGGCTCGCGACCGGCCCGCCGTCTGGGCCGGACTTCCGGATCTGGCGTCGCGGGTGGCGACGTTCGCGACGGTCGAATTGGCCGCGCCCGATGACGCGCTCTTGATGGCGGTGATGCGCAAACAATTCACCGATCGCCAAGTGGCCGTCGGCGAGGAGGTATTGCGCTATGCCGCCGCCCGCATCGAACGCTCGTTCGGCGCCGCCCAGGCTTTTGTCGCCGCGCTCGACCGCGCCGCGCTCGGCGCGAAACGGGCGGCCTCGGTCGCCCTAGCTCGGACGGTGCTTGAAAGCGATCCCGCCCGGCCCGATCTCTAGAGTTTGGTGGCCGGTTTGACCGCGGCTGTAACAAAATCTTAAAATAATCTGATATAGTATTGGCACTAATGGATATTTCGTAGGTTCTGCGTGGCAACCCGCAAGCGACCCGTCCTCGTCAGCACGCCCGCATCGGCCGAGGCCGTGCTTGGGGCCGAGCGCCTGATCAACCGCGAGGTGTCGTGGCTCGCGTTCAACGAGCGCGTGCTCGACGAGTCGAACAACCGTTACTACCCGCTGCTCGAACGGTTGCGCTTCCTGGCGATCTCGGCCAACAACCTAGACGAGTTCTACATGGTCCGGGTGGCCGGCCTGCACGGCCAGGTCCAGGAGGGGGTGCAGCAGCGGAGCCCCGACGGTCTTACGCCGGCCGAGCAGCTCGAACGCGTCTCGGCGGCCGGCGCCAAGCTCATCCAGCGCCAGCAAGAAGCGTGGCGCGGCTTGCGGGGCGAGCTCGCGACGGCCGGCATCTCGGTGCTGCGGGCGGCCGAGATCACTGGAACCGAGCGCGGCTGGCTCGAGGAGCATTTCCGTAAGCACATCTTTCCGGTCTTGACGCCGCTCGCAGTCGATCCGGCGCATCCGTTTCCGTTCATTCCCAATCTCGGCTTCGCGATCGTGCTCGAGCTCGCCCACGCGCGCGATGGCAAGAACATGTACGCCGTGATCCGCGTGCCCGGTCAGATCGACCGCTTCATCCGGCTGCCCGGACAGGCGCTACGCTTCGTCAGCATCGAAGACACGATCGAGCTGTTCCTGTCGGAACTGTTCCCGAACTACCGGATCTTGAGCCGCGGCCTGTTCCGCGTCATCCGCGACTCCGACATCGAGGTTGAAGAGGAAGCCGACGATCTCGTACGCTATTTCGAAAGCGCCCTCAAACGCCGCCGGCTCGGCGAGGTGATCCGGCTCAAGATCGATGCGGCGATGCCGGAGCATTTGCGGGCGTTCGTGGTCGAGAAACTCGAAGCCGGCGAGGCGGTGGTCAACGTGGTCGACGGCCTGATCGGATTGGTCGATACGCGCCAACTGATCTTGCCCGAACGCACCGATCTGCAGTTCACGCCCTACATCGCCCGCTTCCCCGAGCGCATCCGCGACTTCGGCGGCGATTGCTTCGCCACGATCGCGTTCAAGGACATCCTGGTTCACCACCCCTACGAAAGCTTCGACGTCGTCGTCCAGTTCATCCGCCAAGCCGCGGCCGATCCCGACGTCGTCGCGATCAAGCAGACGCTCTATCGCACCAGCGAGGACAGCCCGATCGTCAAAGCGCTGATCGCCGCCGCGGAAGCCGGGAAATCGGTGACCGCGCTGGTCGAATTGAAAGCCCGGTTCGACGAGGCCGCCAACATCCGCTGGGCGCGCGACATGGAGCGTGCCGGCGTCCAGGTCGTCTACGGCTTCATCCAGCTCAAAACCCACGCCAAGGTTTCGCTGGTGGTGCGGCGCGAAGGCGGCCAGCTCCGCTGTTACGGCCACTTCGGCACCGGCAACTACCACCCGGTCACCGCCAAGATCTACACCGACCTCTCGTTCTTCACCGCCGATCCGGCGTTGTGCCGCGATGCCCAACTCCTGTTCAACTATCTGACCGGCTACGCGCAGCCCGATCACTTCGAAAAAGTCGCCGCCTCGCCGATCAATTTGCGCAAGACCGTGCTCAAGTTGATCGCCGACGAAATCGAACACGCCAAGGCCGGCCGCCCGGCCGCGATCTGGGCCAAGATGAACTCGCTGGTCGACCCCGAGGCGATCGAGGCGCTCTATCGGGCGTCGCAGGCCGGCGTGAAGGTCGAACTGATCGTGCGCGGCATCTGCTGCCTGCGCCCCGGTGTGCCGGGCATGTCGGAAAACATCCGGGTCAAGTCGCTGATCGGCCGTTTCCTCGAGCATTCGCGCATCCTCTGCGTCGGCGCCGGCCACGGGCTGCCGTCGCCCAAGGCCAAGGTCTTCTTCACCTCGGCCGACTGGATGCCGCGCAACTTCGATCGCCGCGTCGAAGTGCTGGTGCCGGTCGAGAACCCGACCGTGCACTCGCAGATGCTGGACCAAATCATGGTCAGCAACCTCCGCGACGCCCGGCAAAGCTGGATCATGGATAGCGAGGGCGGGTATCATCGCGTCGAAGCGAAATCCACCGACTTCAGCGCGTTTGAATTCTTCATGACCAATCCCAGCCTTTCCGGTCGCGGCCGCGCCCTACGCTCGGCCGGACCGAAAGTCGTACCGCTCGGCGGCTAGGGCATGGCCTTGTCGCCTCGCGGCGCGCCCCACCAGGCGGCGCCGGCGAGCCGCGCGCCTGTCGCCGTCATCGATATCGGCTCGAATTCGGTTCGGCTGGTCGCCTACGACGGTTTGACGCGCGCGCCGGCGCCGGTCTTCAACGAGCGTGCCCTGTGCGGCTTGGGCCGCGGGCTCGCCGACACCGGCAAGCTCGATGTCGAGGGCGTGGCCATGGCGGAGCGTGCGATCGCCCGCTTCGCCGGCATTGCCCTGTCGCTCGATGCCGAAATCGTCGACGTGGTGGCGACCGCCGCGGTGCGCGACGCCGAGAACGGGCGCGCCTTCGTCGAGCGGGTCGAGCGGACCTGCGGTCTCAAGGTCCGGGTCCTGAGCGGCGAGGAGGAAGCGCGGACCTCGGCCTTGGGCGTGCTCGCGGGCACGCCGGGCGCCGACGGGCTGATGGGCGATCTGGGCGGCGGCAGCCTCGAGATCGTTGAACTCGCCAAGGGCGGTCCGGGGCGGGCGGCGACGTTTCCGCTGGGTTCGCTCCGGCTCAAGAAAGCCAACGACGACGACCAGCGCGAAGCGATCGAGAAAACGTTGCGCGCCGCAGCCTGGCTCGATGACCGCCCCAACCGCACCTTCTACGCGGTCGGCGGCAGCTGGCGGGCGCTTGCCCGCCTCCACATCGCCCAGAACGAGTACCCGCTCCGCATCATCCACAACTACGTGATGTCGCGCGACGCCGCCGAGTCGCTGACCCGCGTGGTCGCGCGCATGGGCCCGGCGTCGCTCGAACGCATCCGCGACGTGCCGCGGCGCCGGGTCGAGACGCTGCCGGTGACGGCGCTGACGTTGCAATGCCTTCTCAAAGTAGCCAAACCCAAGGAAGTGGTGTTTTCGGCCTACGGCGTGCGCGAAGGCCTGCTGTACAACCGCTTGTCGGAGGCGCAACGGCGCGAAGACCCGCTGCTGGCGGCGTGCCGGGCGCTGGCCCAGCGCGACAACCGCGGCGCCGACGCCGACCTCCTCCACGAATGGCTGAGCCCGGCCTTTGCCAAGGAGAACCCGGAGGAGTCGCGGCTTCGCCACGCCGCCTGCATCGTCCGCGACATTGCCTGGCGCGCGCATCCCGACTATCGCGCCGAGTACGCGTTCCGCAACATTATCTACGCCCCGTTCGTCGGCATCGATCACCCGGGGCGGGTGTTCTTGTCGCTCGCCGTCCACGCCCGCTACGAAGGCCGGCTCGAGACCGACGTCGCCGAGCCCTATCGCGCCCTGATCGACGAGGACGCGGTCCGGCGCGCGCGGACGGTCGGGCTCGCCATCCGCTTGGCCAACAACATCACCGCCAATGCGCGCTACCTGGTCGGCGCCGCCAAGCTCGAATTGAGCGGCGACCGGCTGGTGCTGCGCCTGAACGGCAAGGGCCGCAAACTCCTGGGCGACCCGGTCCATCGCCGCTTGGCCGCTCTCGCCAAGGCGCTCGGCAAGCGGCCGCACATCCTCGACTTCAAATGACCGCGGCGTAGCAAGTAACCGAAGCCTCGACCCGGCTTGCGCTATGATCGCGGCGCGGAGCGGTCATGGCGGTTGCCGTTTACATCCTCACCACCCAGGGCTTGTCCCGGATCGAGCGGATCGAGCGCGAGACCGCGCCGCAGTCGGCGATCTGCCTGCAGCGCACGACGCGGGTCCTGCCGGTGAGCGCCGACTACGACGCGTTCGTTCGCCCGCCTTCGGGCGTGGTCGAGCGCGCGTTCGGGCCGTTCGCGGCCGGCGCGTTTCGCCTGGACGTTGCGGCCGAGATCGGCGGCGGCGATTCCTGGCAACTCGGCGTTTTCCTGGCCCACGCCTTGAAGGCCGCGGGCCGGTTTGCGCCGGCGCCGGATGCAGCCGACGAGGCGTGGTGCTGCACCGGCGCGGTCGACACCGACTTGCACGTGCAGCCGGTGTCGCACCTCGCGGAAAAGTTGGCGGCCGCCGCGGCCGAGCTCGCGGCGCTCGCCGGCCGCGCGCGGCTCAAGCTCGTGCTGCCGCGCGACAACGCGGCGGCGTTCGACAGGCGCGCGATTCCGGCGGGGGCGGAGGTCGTTGCTCTGGCACGGACGGCCGAACTCGTCGGCACCGCCCGCGCCGACGGCGCGCGCCCGGCCCGGCGGACCCCACGGCGCGCGATCTTGGGCGCGATCGTGGCGGCGGCCGTGATCTGGGCGCTCGCCTGGGTCGCGACCGAGCGCGAGCGCGCGCCGGGCGCGGACGCGAGGCCCACGGGTAACGTCAATGCGAACGCGGTGCCGCTCGCGCTCGCGGTGCGCGGGCTATACGCCGAAACCGGGCAGACTTGCGCGAGCGTCGGGCTCGGCGCAGCCCAGGTGCGCGCCGTCGGCGCCGCCGCGACGACGGCCGCGACGCGCATCGCGATGACCGACGATCTCTGCGGGATCGAGCTCGAAGCGACGCCGGCGGCCGCTCCGGCCTATGTCGCGGCGCGGCTGTTCCCGCTCGCCGGCAAGTTTGCGCGCCGAGCGGCGTGGCCGCGCGCCTGGGACGGCCAGGCCGCGGTCGAGGGCGCGATACGCTGGCGCGTGCTGCTACCGCGCCGGTTCGAGGAGCCGATCGTCTACGATCTGGTGTTCGGGGTCGCGTCGGCTCCGCTCGCGCGGCCGACGCCGCGGGTAGGCGAGGGCGCCGCGCAGGCCTTCGCCGGGCGCTTGCGCGATCAAGGCGCTACGGTGATCGTTCATCGCTATACGATCGCGCGGCCGTGAGCGGTCTCAAAAGGTTGCATAGGAGCAAAGAGAGGAGGCTCCTATGACCCCGCTCCGACGCCGCGACTTGCCCAATCAGGCCGCGACCGCGATACGAGGACGATGGAAGCTCGTATCGTCCGAGACACGCGCGAAGTAACGCTGCGTCTGTTTCCGCTGACGTGGGGCGGCCTGATGGCGACGACGCTCGGGCTCGCCGGCCTGATGGCCCGCGGCTTCCACTGGCCTTAGGCGATGCTCGTTCCGTTGACCGCCATTAACCGCAACCGCCGGCCGTCGGCGGCGAGCGCCAACTTTCCGTGCTTGACCGCGAGCGCGTCGGCGCCGAACAGGTGGCGGCGCCAGCCTTTGAGCGCCGGAACGTCGGCATGATCGTCGAGCGCAATCCGGTCCAAGTCGTCGCCATTGGCGATCAGCTTCTGCGCGACGCCGGCTTCCTCGGCCTTGAGCTTCAGGACCACCTTCAGGATATCGACGATCGGGCCCAGGCCGCTCGGCAGGTCGACGATCGCATCGGGCACCGGCAATTCGCGCTCCGGGAGCGCCCTGGCGCGCTTGACCGCGGCGATCAACGCGGCGCCTTCGGCGCGCTCGGGGAAACTTTTCGGCACCGCGCGCACGCGGCCGAGCTGGTCGGGCGTATCCGGGGCCTCGGCCGCGATCGCGGTCAGGACGTCGTCGCGGAGCACCCGGTTGCGGGGGATGTCGCGCGTGCGCGCTTCGGTCTCGCGCCACGCCGTCACCTCGCGCAGGATCGCCAAGTAACGCCGGTTCTGGCTCCGCGTCTTCAGGCGCCGCCACGCTTCCTCGACCGGCATCAGGTAGGTCGTCGGCTCGGCCAGCACCGCCATCTCCTCGTCGACCCAACGCTCGCGGCCCGAGGCGCGTAGGCGCTCGGTCAAGAGTTCGTACGCCGACTCGAGGTAGATCACGTCGTCCAGCGCATAGCGCACCTGGCGTTCGGAGAGCGGTCGGCGATACCAATCGGTGTATTGCGTGCCCTTGTCGATATGGACCTTCAGGAGGTCGCGCATCAGCTTGTCGTAGCCGACCTGGTCGCCGAACCCGCACACCATCGCCGCGACCTGGGTGTCGAACAGCGGCGTCGGCAGCACCCGGCCCAGGTGATAGAAAATCTCGAGGTCCTGACGGCCGGCGTGGAACACCTTGACCGCGCCCGGCGCCCGCAGGAGGTCGAACAGCGGCGCGAGGTCGAGGCCGGGCGCCCGCGCGTCGATCAGCGCCGCTTCGCCGCCGGCCGCGAGCTGCACGACGCATAGCTTCGGCCAGTAGGTCGTCTCGCGCATGAACTCGGTGTCGACGGCGACGTGCGGATGGCGCACGAGCCGCCGGCAAAGCTGGGCGAGGTCGTCGGTGGTTTCGATCATCGGGGCGCAGTCTAGCGTACGCGGCTGAGTCCGTAAGTCCCTAAACGCGCCGCGATTTTCGCCTGGACCTGAGCTTGCGCGCTCGGCGCTCGGCGCTTACAAGAAGCGCGCCGTCACCTTCGCGAGGTCTTCGATGCACGCTTACCGAACACATACCTGCGGCGAACTCCGCGCCGGGCACGTCGGCCAAACCGTACGCCTCTCGGGCTGGGTCCACCGCAAGCGCGATCACGGCCAGCTCCTGTTCGTCGACCTCCGCGACCATTACGGCCTGACGCAGTGCGTGATCGAGACGGGCGCGTCCAACTTCGCGGCGGTCGAGGGGCTCAAGCCCGAAAGCGTGGCGACGGTGACGGGCCGCGTGGTCGAGCGGAGCCCGGAAACGGTCAACGCCGAGCTTGCGACCGGCCAAGTCGAGATCCGGATCGCCGAGATCGTCGTGCAATCGGCGGCGTCGGAACTGCCGCTTCAGGTGTTCGGCGACGCGGTCTATCCGGAAGAGACCCGGCTCAAGTATCGCTTCCTCGATTTGCGGCGCGACAAGCTCCACCAGAACATCGTGCTGCGCGCGAAGGTGATTGCTTCGATCCGCCGGCGCATGATCGAGCAGGGCTTCACCGAATTCCAGACGCCTATCCTCACTGCGAGCAGTCCCGAAGGCGCCCGCGACTTCCTGGTGCCCTCGCGTCTTCATCCCGGCAAGTTCTACGCCCTGCCGCAGGCGCCGCAGCAGTTCAAGCAGTTGATCATGATCGCCGGCTTCGACCGCTACTTTCAGATAGCGCCCTGCTTTCGCGACGAGGACGCCCGCGCCGACCGCAGCCCCGGCGAGTTCTACCAACTCGACCTCGAGATGAGCTTCGTCACCCAGGACGACGTGTTCGCGGCGGTCGAGCCGGTGATGCACGGCGTGTTCGAGGAATTCGCCAAACGCCCGGTGAGTCCGCGCCCATTCCCCCGCATCCCCTATGCCGAGGCGATGCTGAAGTACGGCTCGGACAAGCCGGATTTGCGTAACCCGCTGGTTCTCGCCGACGTGACGGACGCATTCCGCGGCTCGGGCTTCTCGATCTTCGCCAAAGCGATCGAGAAGGGGGCCGTGGTGCGCGCAGTCCCGGCGCCCAAGGCCGCCAAAGAGCCGCGCTCGTTCTTCGACAAGATGAACGAGTGGGCGCGCGAGCAAGGCGCGGCCGGCCTGGGTTACGTCGTCTTCGAAGGCGGCGCGGCCAAGGGCCCGATCGCCAAGTTCCTGGACGAGCCGCGCCTCGCGTCGCTCAAAACCACGACCGGCTTGAGCGATGGTGATGCAGTGTTCTTCGCCTGCGCCGCCGCGGACGATGCCGCTGCGCTCGCCGGCTTGGCGCGCACGCGGATCGCCGAGCACCTGGGGCTGATCGACAAGAGCGCCTACAAGTTCTGCTGGATCGTCGACTTCCCGATGTACGAGAGGGACAAGACCACCGGCAAGATCGGCTTCTCGCACAACCCGTTCTCGATGCCGCAGGGCGGCATGGAGGCGCTGCTCACCAAGAACCCGCTCGACATCGTCTGCTACCAATACGACATCGTTTGCAACGGCGTCGAACTCTCCTCGGGCGCGATCCGCAACCACAAGCCCGACATCATGGTGAAGGCGTTCGAAGTCGCGGGCTACAGCAAGGAGCAGGTCGAGACCCGTTTCGGCGGCATGCTGAACGGCTTTCGCTACGGCGCGCCGCCGCACGGCGGCCTCGCGCCTGGGATCGACCGCATCGTCATGCTGTTGGCCGACGAGCCCAACATCCGCGAAGTGATCCTCTTCCCGATGAACCAGCGCGCCGAGGATCTGATGATGGGCGCGCCCTCGGAGGTGACGCTCGAGCAGCTCCGTGAACTTCACATCCGGGTGGTGAAGCCTGAGGGAGTGAAAACAGGGCCTTGAGCGAACTTTGATTTTTTCGCTTCGCTGCTGCACCGCCGGTAGCGCAGAGAGCTGTCACGCCGGCTTGGACGGCACCAGGTGGTAGCCGCGGTTCTGCATGCAGCGCTGAAACAGGTTCTGCTCGAGGAACTGGCGTCGGAACAGCGGCCGCGGCACCGGGTCCACCACCGGGTAGAGCTTGCCATCCACCCCTAAGACATAGCGCTGGCGGCCGAAGCCCCAGGCATCGTCGTTGAATCCGTAGTGCCAAGCGTCGAGGGACGCCTGGACGCGGCACTCGCGCTCATCGACGCTCGCGACCGACGCGCCGGTGCCGGCGCGCTCCCAATGCATCGGTGTGCAGCCGGCGAGGAGAGGGGCGACGACGGCGACGAAAGGGGTGGCGGTTCGCATCGAAGGACTGTGGGTGTCGTCTCGATGAAGAAACCCG
>Ga0194131_10001771_pt1 | contig 36467 bp, 30 predicted proteins | sample TA2KigO120mmetaG_FD_148631 | JGI IMG/M metagenome (GOLD analysis project Ga0194131, IMG submission 148631) | Freshwater microbial communities from Lake Tanganyika, Tanzania - TA2015053 Kigoma Offshore 120m | ecosystem: Environmental > Aquatic > Freshwater > Lake | place: Tanzania: Lake...
GCACGACGCCGGCGCGTGCGAGCGCCGAACCGACCGCCCGCAACCCCCGCGCGAGCGCCGCCCGATCGACCGGGCCGACGACGCGCGTGATCTCCGGCTCGAGGCCGAACACCGGCCCGAGCGGCCGTCCCGCCGCGTCGCGTGGTGCGCGCTCCGCGGCCGGCGGACCGAGAGCACGCTCGACGCGCGCCCAGCCCGCCGAGTTCAGGAGCGTCGCGTGCCGCGTCGCGTGCCGGAGACGAACCGGATGCTCGGGCAGGGCTTCGTCGAGCTCGACCCTCGTCGGGTGGCGCCCCTCGGCCAGCCACGCCTCGTCGTAGCCCGACACGCGCAGCCACGTTCCCGGCGGCAGACCGGCCGCGGCCGCGCGGAGCCTTCCCAGCAGCTCCGGCAGCGTCGACGGGAGCGCGTCACCCAGGTGGAGTCCCGCGCGATCGGCTGCGCAGGCGAAGAGGTGGATGTGCGGGTCGGCGAACGCGGGCAGCAGCAATGCGTGCTCGTCCCCCAGCACGAGGCCATCGCGCGGTGCCGTGCCCGCGTCGAGGGGCACGCGGGCGGTGATGCGACCGCCCGCGAGACGCAGGCGGCACGGCCCGGCCGGCACGAGCCGTGCGCCGTCACGGACGAGCGGCCGGCCGACGACGTACGCGGGGCTCAGTCCGACGACGGCAGCGGCTTCGCTTCCTTCAGCTTCATGTCCGCACCGCAACACGTGATGCTCCCCGCTCCGGCCTTGTTGCACAGCGCCTCGGCGTTGCACTTCTCGCAGATGTAGCGCTTGCCCAGCATGTTGCTCATCGTCGGTCTCTCCTTCGCTCCTACGGCGTCGCAGGCCGGGCGTCACTCTGCAGCCGGCGTCGCCGTGACCTCTACCGTCACGGGGCGATCGCCGTCCAGTGCCACGAGGCGCGTGCCGTCCGACGCCGCTGTGGCGCGGACTCGGGCCAGCCCGATCGGGCGTCCGGTATCGGGCAGGACCGCGGCACACGTCACCCGGCCGACCTCGGTGTCCCCGTCACGCAGGGGCGTGCCGGGCGTGAGCACGGCTCCGGGCTCGCCCGTCAACCGCACCAGACGCCAGTTGACGTGTCCGCGCGCGGCGATGCGCTCCATGACCTCCTGCCCGAGGTAGCAGCCCTTCCGGTACGACACCGCCCGGGCGAGCGACGGAATCTCGGCAGCGAGCGTCTGCGCGTCGTAGTCGACACCCTCGCGCGCCCAGCCGTTCGCGATGCGGAATACCTCGCTCGCGTCCGGGCCGACCGAGACCGCGCCGCCGCCGAGCAGCTCGAGGGCGAGCGCGTCCTCGCAGGCCTCCTCGGCGCTCCAGATGTGGAAGCCGCGCGCGCCGAACTCCGCGAGCCGCGCCACGCGGACGGCGACGCCGCCACGCAGGATCTCGACGTGAGCCCCCTCGGCCAGCGTGCCGACCCCGGCGCCGAGGACCTCGACCAGCACGGCCCCCGCGCCGGGGCCGCGCAGCGCCATGCCCGACAGCGACAGCTCGTCGAACTCGACGTCGTCCGCGACGACGAACCGCTCGAGCGCCATGCGCACGCGCTCGCGCGACGAGGCGGGCAGGTCGAGCCAGGTCGCGCCCTCGAGCACGAGGACGCACAGATCCGCGACCACACGCCCCTGCTCGGTCAGCAGGAGCGCGTGCGTGCCGTCCCCCGGTGCGAGCTTCGCCACCTCGTTCGACAGCATCCCCTGCAGGAACGTCGCACGGTCGGCGCCGCGCGCGGCGAGCACCATGCGCTCCGACAAGGGAGAGAGCGCGGCACCCGTCCGCAGTGCGGCGAGCTCGCGCTCGAGGGCGGCGGCGTCGGGCTTCTCGACGGCGGCCATGTCGCGGGTCTAGCAGAGCGCTCGGCAACCGTGCCAGATTCGCGCGCGGAGGAGCCACGATGAGCTACGAGGACGTTCTCTACGAGGTGTGCGACCAGGTTGCGTGGATCACCATCAACCGCCCGGAGCGCCGCAACGCCTTCCGACCGGAGACCGTCGACGAGCTGATCGACGCCTTCAAGCGCGCCTGGGCGGACCGCGGCGTCGGGGTCGCCGTGCTGTCCGGGGCGAACGACACGTTCTGCTCCGGCGGCGACCAGAAGGCGCGCGGTGCCACGGGCTACGGCGACCGGCCCGGCATCGGGCTCGACGTGGCCGGCCTGCACGGCGTCATCCGCTCGATGCCGAAGCCGGTGATCGCCATGGTCGACGGCTACGCCGTCGGGGGCGGGCACGTGCTGCACGTGGTGTGCGACCTCTCGGTCGCTTCGGACCGCGCGATCTTCGGCCAGGTCGGGCCGAAGATGGGCAGCGTCGATCCGGGCTTCGGGACGGCCTACCTGGCGCGCGTCGTCGGCGAGAAGAAGGCGCGCGAGATCTGGTTCCTCTGCCGGCAGTACGGAGCCCAGGAGGCGCTGGCGATGGGCCTGGTGAACAGGGTCGTGCCCGCAGCCGAGCTCCGGGCCGAGGTCGAGCGCTGGTGCGCCGAGCTGAATGCGATGAGCCCTACGGCGATCAAGATCGCGAAGCAGTCGTTCAACGCCGACACCGATCAGCTGCACGGCACGACGGAGCTCGGCTTCACCGCGCTCGAGATGTACTACGGCAGCCCCGAGGGCGAGGAAGGCCGCAAGGCGTTCGAGGAGAAGCGCAAGCCCGACTTCGCGAGGTTTCGACGATAGGAAGCGAGGGGGCTCCCGTCCCTCGGCTGCGCCGTCGTCGGGTGGGTCGCTGGTGGCGCGCTCAGGCGTCGCGCAGGATCTTCGTGGCGTCCGCGGCGGTGGCGCCGTCGTGGACGATGGCCATGAAGGCCCGCGTGATCGCACGCGGCTTCTCGTGCTGGATCACGTTGCGGCCGTAGACGATGCCCGCAGCACCGGCGCGGATCACCTGCTCGGTGCGCGCGAAGATCTCCTCCTCGCTCGCCTTGCCGCCGCCGCGCACCAGCACGGGCTTGCCGCCCGCGACGCGGAGCACGCGCGAGTAGTCCGCGAGGTCGTCGGTCGGATCGGCCTTGATCACGTCGGCACCGAGCTCGACCGCCTGGCGGACGAGCGTCGCGATGCGCTCGGGGTCGCCTTCGACGGCCAGCCCGCCCTTCCCGTCCGGCTTCATGGCGATCGGCTCGACCATGAGCGGCATGCCCCAGCGGTCGCACTCGGGCTTCAGCCGGCCGAGGTTCTCGACGCACTGCCGGTGCAGGTCGGTCTCGCCCGGAATCCAGAGCAGGAACGCGACGACGCACGCGGCGTCGAGGCGCAGCGCGGTCTCGACGCCGCCGTCGAGTAGCGCGCAGAAGAACTCGTCGGGCGGGTTTGGTCCGTACACGTTGGCCACGTCGACGCGCAGCACGAGTGCCGGCTTGCGCGGTCCGCGGACGTCCTGCAGCAGCGACGCCTGTCCCGGGGTGAGCTGCACCGCATCGGGCTGGGCCGCGACGATGGTCGCGACCGCCGCGGGCATGTCCTCGATGCCGGGCAGGAACGTCGGCTCGTTGAACACGCCGTGGTCGATCGCCACGTCGAAGCAGCGGCCGTCGGCGGCGAGGAGGCGTCCCAGGCGCGGCGCGATGCTCACGCGCTCACCCGATCCGCTGCGGCGGCGTCCGCCGCCGGGTCGGCCGAAGGCGCGGGCAGCGCGTAGGTCGTTTCGAGGTAGGCGACGATGTCCGCCGACTCGAACATCGCGCGACCCGTGTTCGGGTCGAGGAGGTAGGGCACCTGCATCTTTCCCGCGCGCGCGACGAAGGCGTCGCGCTTCGGGCTGCCCTTCGCGACGTTGTGCAGCACGTAGGGGATCTCGAGCGTGCACAGCGCCTCGCGCACCAGGCGGCAATACGGCGACGCCTCGAAGCTCCACAGCTCGAGCAGCTGCGCGGGCAGCCGTGACGGCCGCGCACGCACGCCCGAGAGAGGACGGCAGAGCGACGCGAGCGCGTTGCTCGCGAGGTACAGAGGCGCGAGCGAGAGCGACGCCGGAACGCTGCCGTCCCCGTAGCGCAAGAACAGGTGCCGTACGATGTCGTCCGACTCGTACGTCTCGAGGCCCGTGTTGGGGTCGACCAGGTACGGGAACTGCGCCTTGCCGCCGCGCTGCACCAGCTCCGGACGGAAGCGGCTGCCGCCCTTCGGGCACGGCTTCACGATCACGTCGAGGTCGAGGATCGACAGCGCTTCGCGGACCTTGCGGCAGAAGGGACACGCCTCGAACTCGTAGAGCTCGAGCAGCCGCTCGGGGCGCGGGCCGGGCGTCCCGATGGTCATTCCATTGCCGGCGCGAACCACCGACACGGCGAACGACGATGCGAGATCGAGTACACGGCTCACGGCATCCCCCTCTGCGGATTCAAAGGTAAACCAGCCAGTCGCGGTGCTTCGCGTTGCGGCCGCGGACGGCGTCGAGGTAGGCTCGCTGCATCCGCTGCGTGATCGGCCCCGGCGTCTCGCGGCCGATCGCGCGCCCGTCGAGCTCGCGCACCGGCGTGATCTCGACCGCGGTACCGGTCATGAACGTCTCGTCGGCGATGTAGATCTCGTCGCGCGTGATGCGCTCCTCGAGCACCGTGATGCCCTCGTCGGCCAGCAGCCGGATGATCGTGTCGCGCGTGATACCGGGCAGGATCGAGTGCCCGCCCGGCGTCTTCACGACGCCGTCGCGCACGATGAAGATGTTCTCGCCGCTGCCCTCGGCGACGAAACCCTCGGTGTCGAGCATGATGGCTTCCTGGAAGCCGCCCGAGCGCGCCTCGTGCGAGGCGAGAATCGAGTTCACGTAGTTCCCGACCGTCTTCGCCTTCGACATCAGCGTGTTCGAGTGGAAGCGGTGGAACGACGACGTCTTGGCGCGGATGCCCTTGGTCTGGCCGTCGGCGCCCAGGTAGGCCCCCCAGCGCCACGCAGCGATGGCGACCCGCACCGGGTTTTCCGCTGCGAGTCCCATCTCGCCGTCGCCGAGGAAGACCAGCGGACGGAGGTAGCACTCGTCGAGACCGTTCTTCCGGACGGTCTCGACGCATGCGTCGTCGATCTCCCTCTCCGCGAACGGGATCGTCAACCCGAGAATGCGAGCCGAGTCGTACAGACGCCGGTTGTGCTCGCGCAGGCGAAACACCGCCGAGCGTCCGTCGTCCCCGCGGTAGCACCGGATGCCCTCGAACACGCCGAGCCCGTAGTGGAGGGTGTGCGTCAGGACGTGGACGTTGGCCTCGTCCCAGGGCACGAACTTCCCGTCGAGCCAGATCCAGCTGCTCTTGTCCACGTCGTCTTCCCTCCGTTCACGCGCGCGCGAAGCGTCCCACGAGGCGTTCGTACACCTCCCGCACGCGATCGCGATGGCGGTCCAGTTCCTCTAGCAGACGCTCGCCCACCGTCTCGCCCGACCCGGAGAAGCCCATCCGGCGGGCGGCACCCACAAGATGCGTGGGCTCGCGCGCGATTCGCTCGATCGGGTGCTCCCCCTCGATGCGCAGCCGGTTCTCGAGGCCGCGCAGGAACGACCACGCCGTGGCCAGCAGCGCGCGATCGTCAGGGTCGAGCAGTCCGGCCTCGCCCGCCGCCCCGAGCAGGGCTCGCGTCTCGCGCCGGCGCAGCTCCGGACGCTCGTGTCCGTGCGCCAGGGCGAGCGTCTGCGCGACGAACTCGATGTCGACGAGGCCGCCACGCCCGACCTTCAGGTTCACGTAGCGGTCGTCCTCGCGCGCGAGCTCGCTCTCCATGCGCGCGCGCAGCCGCGCGATCTCGGCGAGCTCGTCCTGCGCGAGCCCTCGTCCGTAGACGAAGCGCTCCACGATGCCCTCGATGCGCCGCGCGAGCGGCTCGGGGCCGCAGACCACACGCGCCCGGATCAGCGCCTGCCGCTCCCAGACCGCCGACGACTCTGCGTGATAGTGCGCGAAGCCGTCGACCGACGTCACCAGCGGTCCCGAGCGTCCGGACGGTCGCAGCCGGGTGTCGATCTTGTAGACGTAGCCTTCGCGCGTCGCGAGCTGGAGCACGAGCAGCAGCATCTGGGCGAGCCTCGCGAAGAACTCCTGCGCGCCCCCCACGTCCGCCTCCGCGTCGGCTGGAGCCGTGTCGTCGGCCGACGCCGGCCCGTAGACGAAGGTCAGGTCGAGATCGGAGTGGTAGTTCAGCTCGCAGCTGCCGAGCTTGCCCAGCGCCACCACCGCGAGCGCCAGCCCCGGGGGGGGCACGTAGCGCTGCGTCCGCTCGGCGAGCGCGACGTCGTACGCACGCTGCAGGCAGACCTCGGCCAGCGCCGAGAGCTGTGCGCTGACGGCCTCGTAGTGCAGCTGTCCCGCGACGTCGTGCGAGCCGATCCGCAGGAACTCGTCGTTGCGGAACCGGCGGAGCACGTCGAGCCGCTCCTCGAAGTCCGTCGCCTGCGCCAGCAGCGCGTCGAGCTCGCGCGCGAATCCTTCCCGGGTCTTGGTGTCGACGGCCTGATCCGCCCGCACCAGCGTGTCGATCAGCTCGGGGTGCGACAGCAGCGCACGGGCGAGGTAGTCGCTGGTGGCGAACAGCGTCACCAGCAGCTCCAGGGTGGCCTTGTTCTCCGCGAGGAGTGCCAGGAACGTCCGGCGCGCGCCGACCCGGGTGAGGAACTCCACGAGGTGCGCGAGCGCACGGTCGGGTGCCGCCGTTCGCCGCGCCGCCGTGAGCAGCGCCGGCGCCAGCGTCGCGAGCGCGCGGCGGCTCTCGGCGGTGGCACGCGCGCGCAGTGCGCCGTCCCGGATCAGACGCAGGGCCGCGAGCGCCTCGGCGGGTGCCGTGAAGCCGAGCGCCGCGACCCGCTGCTCCGCGTCCTCGGCGTCGATCTCGTCGATCAGCATGCGGGCGGCTTCGTCGGCCGAGCCCACCGTGTTCTCGCGGCGCTGCCGGAACAGCTCCGCGAACGCGGCGCGGACGATCGCCGTGTGGCGCGCGTGCTCGTCGGCGAAGCGCGTCGCCGCATCGGGCCCCGGCGTGCGCTGCCAGATCGGGCCGCGCCCGTCGAGGTGCAGGCCGAGGCGGCGCGCCACCACCTCGACTCCGGCCCCGTCGGCCGGAAGCGTGTGCACCTGACGGTCCTCGTCGATCTGCAGAGCGTGCTCGACACGCCGCAACCAGGCGTAGGCCTCGGCGAGCGCAGCGCCGTCGGCCGCCGGAAGCAAGCCGACGTCGCGCAGCACGCGCAGCAGCCCGAGAGTGCTGCGCTCGCGGAGACGCCGGTCCTTGCCACCGTGGACCATGGCGAACGACTGCACGAGGAACTCGACCTCGCGGATGCCGCCCGCGCCCAGCTTCACGTTGCGCTGGTCGCGCCCCTTGCTGCGCTCCTGCTCCTCGACGCGCGCCTTCATCCCCTCGAGGTCGGCGATCATCGTGTAATCGAGCGTGCGCCGGTGGATGAACGGCGCGAGCTCCCCCAGCAGCTGGTTGCCGAGGTCGTGATCGCCGCCGACGGGTCGCGCCTTGAACAGCGCCGCGCGTTCCCAGGTCTGTCCCAGCGCCTCGTAGTAGCCCAGCGTGCCGGCGAGCGAGCTCGTGATCGGGCCGTTCATGCCGTCCGGCCGGAGCCTCAGGTCGACGCGGAACACGAAGCCCTCGGCCGTGATCTCGGAGAGGAGCTTGGTGGTCTTCTCGGCGACCCGCGTGAAGAAGGCCGGCGGCGCGAGGGAGCCGCGCGGACCGCCGCTGCTCGCCTGCTCGTCGCTCTCGTGCACGAAGACGAGGTCGACGTCGGAGCTGTAGTTGAGCTCGCGCGCGCCGAGCTTGCCGAAGCCGAGCACCGCGAAGCGGTTGCGGCGGTCCGGCGCGAGGGCGAGTTCGCCGTAGTCGCGTTCGACCTGGCGCCGCGCGACGTGCGCCGCGGCCGCGATCGCGGTCTCGGCGGTCGAGGTCAGCGTCGCGAAGGTCTCGCCGAGCGGGGCGAGCCCCCACAGGTCGCGCGCCCCGATCCGGAGGTACGACAGCTGGCGCCAGCGGCGAAGCTCGCCGGCCGCGACCGCCGGGTCGGCCAGGCCCAGTCGATCGAGCGCGGCCAGGTCGAGCACCGGCGCAGCGAGATCCTCCGCGACGGCGCGCCGCAGCCAGTCCGACCAGTCCGGTAGCGAGCGCAGCACCCGGCTCAGGTGCCCACTGCCGCCGAGCAGCACGAACAGCGCGATGCGCTCCTCGCGCGCGAGCGTCGCGAGCCGCGCGGGCCCGTCGTCGAGATCCCGCACGCTGCCGACGGCGAGGCCAGGATCGGCCGCGAACGACGCCTCCTCCGCGATTCCCGAGGCACGCAGCCCGCACTCGCGCGCGAGCGGTTCCACGTCCCCGATCGCGAGCTCGCGCACCGTGGCGTCCGCGTCTCAGGCCGCGCGCGAGACGTCGCTGGCGGCCGCGGCGCCGAACGCGCCCAGGTCGTTGAGCGCGCGCTCCGCGTGCGCCAGCTTCTTCTCGGCGCCCTTGAGGCGGCGCCCCTCGAGCGGCGGGAACAGACCGTAGTTCGCGTTCACCGGCTGGAACTCGCTCCGGCCGGGCTGCGTCACGTAGCCGACGAGCGCGCCGAGCGCCGTGGTCGGCGGCACCGTCAGGGGCAAGCGCCCGAGTGCCAGCCGCGCCGCGTTCACGCCCGCGAGGTAGCCTGCACTCGCCGATTCGAGGTAGCCCTCGACACCGATGAGCTGACCGGCGAGCAGCAGGTCGTCGCGCACGCGCGTCTGCAGCGTCGGCCGCAGGAGAGCCGGAGCGTTGATGAAGGTGTTGCGGTGCAGGCTGCCGAGCCGCACGAACTCGGCGTGCTCGAGCCCCGGGATCGTCCGGAACACGCGTCGCTGCTCGGGGTAGGTCATCTTGGTCTGGAAGCCGACCATGTTGAACAGAGTGGCGTTGCGGTCGTCCTGACGGAGCTGCACCACCGCGTGTGGACGTCGCCCCGTCCGCGGATCGGCGAGGCCCACCGGCTTCAGCGGCCCGAACGCGAGCGTGTCGCGGCCGCGGCGCGCCATCTCCTCGATCGGCAGGCAACCCTCGAAGTGAACGCAGCGCTCGAAGCTCCGCAGGGCGACCTTCTCGGCCGCGAGGATGTCCTCGACGAGCCTCTCGTAGCCCTCGCGGTCGAGCGGACAGTTCACGTAGTCGTCGCCGCCCTTGCCGTAGCGCGACGCGCGGAACGCCCTGGTCATGTCGATCGACTCGAAGGTCACGATCGGCGCGATGGCGTCGTAGAAGTAGAGGTAATCCTCGCCGAAGAGCGCACGCAGGGCCGCCGTCAGCGGCACGGACGTGAGCGGTCCCGACGCGATGACGGTCACGCCATCGGGAAGCGACGTCACCTCCTGGCGGTGGATCACCACGCCGGGCAGCGCCGCCACCGCCTCGGTCATGCCGCGGGCGAAGCCCTCACGGTCGACCGCGAGGGAGCCGCCGGCGGGCACGCGGTGCTCGTCCGCGATGCGCATCACCAGCGAGTCGAGGGCGCGCATCTCCTCCTTCAGAAGGCCGATCGCCGTGGTGCGCTCGGCGCTGCGGAAGCTGTTGGAGCACACGAGCTCGGCGAGCATGTCCGTCTGGTGGGCATCCGTCCCGCGTAGCGGTCGCATCTCGTAGAGGTCGACGCCCACGCCGCGGCGCGCGAGCTGCCACGCAGCCTCACAGCCGGCGAGGCCGCCTCCGACCACGGTCACGCGTTCGGTCATCCGGAGATCCTACCGTGCGCCCGCGCGCCGCTGCGCCGCCGAACGATGCGACCGGCGTCGCGCCACCGCTCAGGCGACAGCCGACGACTCGCCCGGATCCCCGGTGTCGAGCGCCTCGCGGAAGGTGCACTCCGGGTTCGGACACTTCTTCTCGGCGCCGGCCCGCTTGGTCACCTTCTCGACCAGGAACTTGCTGCCGCACAGCGGGCACGGCTCCTCGATCGGCTTGTCCCACGCGCTGAACTTGCAGTCCGGGTAGCGGTTGCAGCTAAAGAACATCTTTCGCTTGCGCGAGAACTTCTGGACGATGTCGCCGACGCTGCAGTCCGGGCACTTCATGCCGATCGGCTCGGGGAGCTTGAGAGGCTGCACCTCGCGGCACTCCGGGTAGCCCGCGCAGCCGACGAACTTGCCGAAGCGCCCGAAGCGGATCTGCATCGGCTTGCTGCACTTCGGGCAGGTGCGATCGATGGTCTCTTCCTTCGCGACCTCGATCGTCCCGTCCTCGAGGCGCTTGAAGTTCTTGGTGTTGCGGCACTCGGGGTAGTTCTTGCACGCGATGAACTCGCCGCGTCGGCCCCACTTGATGACCATGGGGTTGCTGCAGCGCTCGCAGGTGAGATCCGTCGCGATCTCCTGCGTCTTCACGTCGCGCATGTGCTCGTCGGCGTGCTCGAGGTCCTTGGTGAACGGCGTGTAGAAGCCGCGGACCGCGCTCACCCAGCTCGTCGAGCCCTCCTCGACGGTGTCGAGGATCTCCTCCATCCCGGCGGTGAACTCGACGTTGAAGATGTCGGGGAACGACTCCACGAGCAGGTCGTTGACGAGCGTGCCGAGCTCCGTGGGACGCACGCGGCGCGACTCGTCCTCGACGACGTACTCCTTCTCGAGGATCGTGCCCATGATGCTCGCGTACGTCGACGGGCGGCCGATGCCTTCCTCCTCGAGCTCCTTGATGAGCGTCGCCTGCGTGAAGCGGGGTGGCGGCTGCGTGAAGTGCTGCTCCGGATCGACCTCGTGCAGCTGCAGGCGGTCGCCGGCCGACAGCGGCGGCAGCTGGCGGTCGTCGGCGGAGTCGGGCTCGGCGTCACCGTCCTTGTCCGGCGCCTTCTCGTCGACGCCCTCGGTGTAGACGCGCATGAAGCCGTCGAACTTCTCGACCTGGCCGTTGGCGCGGAACAGGTACTCACCGATCGGGATGTCGACCGCGGTCTGGTCGTAGATCGCCGCTGCCATCTGGCTCGCGACGAAGCGGTTCCAGATCAGCGTGTAGAGCTTGAGCTCGGCCGGGTCGAGGAACTTCTCGACGCGCTCGGGCGTGTACTCCATCGAGGTCGGGCGGATCGCCTCGTGGGCGTCCTGCGCCTGCTTGCGCGAGCGGTAGACCGGCGGCTCCTTCGGCAGGTAGCGCTCGCCGTACTTGCCTTGGATGTACTCGCGGGCGTGCCCCTGCGCCTCGGGCGAGACGCGGGTCGAGTCGGTTCGCATGTAGGTGATCAGACCGACCGAGCCCTCGTCGCCCAGCTCGACCCCCTCGTACAGCCGCTGCGCGAGGCCCATCGTCCGCTTGGGGCTGAACGAATGCTTGCGCGACGCCTCCTGCTGCAGCCGCGAGGTGATGAAGGGCGGCTGCGGGTTGCGCTTGCGCTCCCTCGTCTCGACCTTGCCGACGATCCAGTCGGCAGCCTTGATCGCGTCGAGGATCGCGGTCGCCTGCTGCTCGTTCTCGACGCGGAAGCCCTTCGGGTCGAGGCGCTTGCCGCCGACCTCGACCAGCCGAGCATCGAAGGGGGGCGGCTGCACGCCCTCGAGGTTCGCGACGATCGACCAGTACTCGACCGGGACGAACGCCCGGATCTCGCGCTCGCGCTCGACGATGATGCGAACGGCCACCGACTGCACGCGTCCGGCGGACAGCCCACGCCGGACCTTCTTCCACAGCAGCGGCGACACCTGGTAGCCCACCAGCCGGTCGAGGACGCGGCGCGCCTGCTGCGCATCGTAGCGGTCGCGGTTCAGCTCCAGCGGGTTCTTGATCGCCTTCTGGACGGCGTCCTTGGTGATCTCGTTGAACAGGACGCGCTTCAGCTTCGACTCGTGCACCCCGATCTTCTCGGCGATGTGCCAGGCGATGGCCTCGCCTTCGCGATCCGGGTCGGGGGCAAGGAAGACCGTCTCCTTGTCCTTGGCAGCCTTGCGGAGCTCGGTGATGACCTTCGACTTGCCCGGGATGACGCTGTAGTCGGGCTGGAAGTCGTTCTCGACGTCCACCCCGAGCTTGCTCTTGGGCAGGTCGAGGATGTGGCCGACCGACGCCCGCACCTGGTAGTTCCGGCCCAGGTACTTGCCCAGGGTCTTCGCCTTTGCGGGCGACTCGACCACGACCAGGTTCTTCGCCATTCGTTCCTCTCCGCCTTCGAGCCAAGCCGCGCGTACCGGTATGTCCCCGACGAGTCAACCCGAGTGGCGAGCACGTCCCGTGCCAGATCACCTCTTGCCCGACGTCGCAGCGTACCTCCCCCCGGGGCCCCGGACGACCACCCCCCGCAGCTCGAGGGCGACGAGTTTCTCCAGCAAATCCGGCAACTTGAGTCCTAGCCGCAGCACCAGCTCGTCGGCGGTCGCGACACCGCCACGAACCGCGGTCAAAACCCGATCCAGTCCGACCGGCAGGCCGACGATTCCCTGACCGCCAGCGGCAGGCGATGCGACCCCCTGGGGCAGCTCGGCCAGGATGTCGTCCACCGACTCGACCAGCTTCGCGCCGCGGCGCAGGAGCGCATGCGGTCCGGCCGAGCGCGCCGCCCCGACCGCGCCGGGCACGGCGAAGACCTCCCGCCCCTGCTCGAGGGCGTGCGCGGCCGTGGACAGGGACCCGCTGCGCAGCGTCGCCTCCACGACGACCACCCCGAGCGCCAGGCCGCTCACGATCCGGTTGCGGCGCGGAAACTGTCCCGGACGGGGTGCGGTTCCGGCGGGGTGCTCCGAGACGAGGAGGCCGCGCTCGAGGATCTCCCGGCGGAGGGCCCGGTGCTGGCGCGGGTAGACGACGTCGGTCCCACCACCGACGACGGCGACCGTTTGCCCCCCGGCCTCGAGCGCGCCGCGGTGAGCGGCACCGTCGATCCCGAGCGCTAGCCCGCTCACCACGGCGATGCCGGACTCGGCGAGCGCCCGCGCCAGGTCCCGCGCGACGGCGAGCCCGTAGGCCGTTGCATCGCGCGCGCCGACGATCGCGATGGCAGGCGCGTCGAGCGCGCCGGGCTCTCCGGCGAGCCGCCCCCTGAGGTACAACACGGGCGGCGGATCGTGCACGTGACGCAGCGCGCGCGGATAGCGCTCGGCGGTCCGGTCGACCGCGGTCTCGGCGGGCTCCGGGAGGGGCATCGACCGCGGCATCTACCGGGCGCGGCGGAAGCGGCAATGCACGGGAGAGCAAGAACGCGCGCCCGGGAAGTCGGCGGCTCCCGAATTTGTTGACAAGCTCCGGAAGCTCCCCTAAGCACCGGGCGGTTGACCCCGGCGACGAACAGGCCGAGCCGGGCCTCGGTCGGCGAGGATGCGCCCGATCACCCGTCTGGCAACGATGCGTCGCGCCGACCCCGCAGGATCAAATCCGGACAAGGAGAGAAGAAAACATGACCGTCAAGGATATTGTTGCAGCGATGCCCAGCCAGTTCAACGCCGACGCGGCCAAGGGAATGAACTCGGTCATCCAGTTCAACCTCAGCGGCGAGGGCGACAACGCCGGCCAGTACCACGCGATCATCAAGGATGGCGCGCTGGAGGTGAAGGAAGGCGTTCACGCGTCGCCCAGCATGACGATGACGATGGCCGGCACCGACTACGTCGACATGACGACCGGCAAGCTGAACGGCCAGATGGCCTTCATGAGTGGCAAGCTCAAGATTGCCGGCGACATGGGCCTCGCGATGAAGATGCAGTCCCTCTTCAAGATGGGCTGATCCGCAGCCCTCATCCGGAAGCACGAGCGGCGCGGGCACCCCCCGCGCCGCTCTCGTTTCTAGAGGTCGACCCGGAAGACGTGCGCGCGCTTGCGCCGTGCCGGATCGTAGCCCTGCCACTTCTTCGCGGGGACCGCGCGCGCCGACACCGAGCGCAAGCCCTCGGCGCGGAAGAAGCGCGCCGCCTCGTCGTTGGTCGTCACCGCGAAGACGAACGCGAGGTGCATGGCGCGTGCCTCGGTGACGATGCGCCGCACCAGCCGCCGCCCGATGCGCTCGCCCCGAAAGCGCGTCATCGTGTACAGGCCGGCGATCTCACCCGCCCGGTCGGCGAGATACGGCTCCGTGCAGAGCGCCCCGATGCCGGCCAGGTGCTGCCGTCCGATCCAGGCTCCGAAGCCTCCGAGGAGCAGCTGCGCCACCTCGGCGCTGCTCCGCGGCTTGAGCAATCCCTCGCGCTGCCCGCGTGCGACGAGCCGCTCGACCTCGTGGAAATCGTCGATCGAGAGGCGCTCCACCCGGCAGTAGTCGTCGCGGGTGAACAGCGTCCCGGACCCCTCGTAGGTGAAGAGCTCGCGGCTCAACCCGTCGACGGTGCACAGGTTGACCGAGCCGACGCCGGCTTCGAGCACACGGTCGATCTCGCCGAGCAGCGCGCGCCGGTGGCTCAGCCCGTGGAACTCCGCCTCGCCGGCCTCGAGCAGAACGTCGAGGGTCGGGTGGTCGAGGAAGGAAAGGACGCGACAGCTATTCGGCTCACGAAGCCCACCTGCCTTGTCGAGCAGGACCAGCTTGTGAACGCGCAGCCGTTCCGCGATCCGGCACGCGGGTGGGGCCGCCAGGTCGTCACAGAGGACGACGCACGAAGGCCGCACACGGATCGTCTCCCACAGGTCGACCAGCGACGCCTCCTGGTCGTCGTCGCGCCAGGCCACCGTGTCGCCGCGGCGGCGCGTCGTCGGCGCACCCGCGGGACGGCGCGCGCGCGAAAGTGGGAGCCCCAGCCAGCGGCGCGGTGACACCCCGCGCGACGCACGCGCCGCGCCGACGACGACCAGCACGCGCGAGCCGTGGCGCGTCAGCTCGCCCACGACGGCCCGCAAGCGACGGCGTGCCGTCGCCGCCTGGAGAGCCCGACGGTCCGCGGCCAGCACGAGGGTGCGGTCGTGAAACTCGTCGAGATAGAAGTCCTTCTCCGTGAACGCCACGCGGCCCTTTAGCACGAGGCACGCAGAATCGGAGCACCCACGCAGCCGTCGTTGGTTGCACGACCGTTGTCGTGCCACTAAGTCGCTCTCCGATGCTGCCCCGTGCCGGGCGTCGCGCCGGACGGTCGGGTCGGCGCGCCGCCACCCTCCTCGCCCTCTGCTCGCTGGCGCTCGTGCCGGGCAGCGCGCGCGCGGCCGGCGTCGTCGCCGCCGACCACCCACTCGCCGCCCGGGCCGGCCTCGCGATCCTCGAGCGCGGCGGATCGGCGATCGACGCCGCGGTCGCGACGGCGCTCGCCGTCTGCGTCGTCCACCCGACCTCGTGCGGCATCGGTGGCGGCGGCTTCATGGTGATCCACGACGCCGCGGCGGCAAGCACGGTCGCGCTCGACTACCGCGAGACCGCGCCGGCCGCGTCGAAGCCCGCCCTTTACGAGGAGAACGGCGTGTACCTGCCGGTGCGGAGCCGTCGCGGTGCGCTCGCGGTCGGCGTGCCGGGCGAGGTTGCCGGACTCGCGGCGGCGCATGCCCGATTCGGGCGCCTGCCGTGGCGCGACCTGGTCGAGCCGGCGATCCGGCTCGCACGCGACGGCTTCCCGGTGTCGCAGCATCTCGCTGGACGCATCGCGGACCAGGCCGAGGCGCTGGCCAAAGACCTGGAGCTGCGATCGATCTACCTCGACCCGACCGGCGCGCCCTGGACCGCAGGCGCAGTGCTGCGGTCGCCGCACCTCGCCGAGACGCTCGAGCACGTCGCGGCGGGCGGATCGCGCGCGTTCTACGAAGGTGACGTCGCCGACGCGATCGTTGCCACCGTGCGCGCCGGCGGCGGCGCCATGACCGCACAGGACCTCGTCGACTACCGGCCGGTGTGGCGGTCGCCGCTCGAGGTCGGCTATCGCGGCGCGCAGGTGTACACGATGCCGCCGCCGAGCAGCGGAGGCCCGGCGCTGGTGCTCGCCCTCCGCACGCTCTCCCGCTACGACGTCGAAGCCCTCGGCGTCGCCTCGCCCACGCGCTTCCACCTGTTCGCCGAGATCTTCAAGCACGCCTTCGCGCAGCGGGCGCGCATCGCGGGCGACCCCGCGTTCGACCCGAGCCTGCCCCCGCCCGGTGCGGCACCGCTCGCGGGCCGGATCCACGCAACGCACACGATGCCGCCGGAAGCCTACGGCACGACGGAGCCCACGCCGGCCAATGGCGGCACCTCGCATCTTTCGGTAATCGCTCCCGACGGGTCGGCAGTCGCGTGCACGACGACCATCAACACCGCGTTCGGCGCGGTGATCGGCGTACCGGGGACCGGCATCGTGCTCAACAACGAGATGGACGACTTCAGCTTCGACAGCCCCAACGCGTTCGGCCTGGCCCCGGGCAGGACGAACCGTGTCGCACCGGGAAAGCGTCCCGCAAGCAGCATGGCACCGACCGTCGCCGTGCGCGCGGGCCGCGCGGTGGTCGCCGTCGGCGCGTCGGGCGGGCCGCTGATCGTGAGCGCGACCATCATGGTGCTGAGCAACGTGCTCGACTTCGGCCTGTCTCCGGAAGCCGCGGTGGCCGCCCCGCGCGTGCACCACCAGTGGCAGCCGAACGCCCTGCTGGTCGAGCCCGGCGTGCGCGGCATCGATCGCGACGCGCTGGCACGGCTCGGGCACGAGCTGCGCGAGTTCCCGGCGATCGCGGCGGTATCGCTCGCCACGGACCTGCCCGGTCGGGCTGGTGGCGCGGGCGACCCGCGCAAGGGCGGCGGTGCGGTCACCGCCGCCCTGCAGCATGCGCACGCGCCGATCGCGTCGGCCGCGGTGGTGGCGAGATGAGCAGGGCGAGGTGAGCAGATGGACCAGCAGCAGGCCGAACCAGTCGTCTCCGTCATCGTCCCGACGCGCAACCGTGCACGCAGCCTGCGTCTGCTGCTCGAGAGCTTCGAGCGCCTCGTCGCACCTCCGGTGCGGTACGAGATCGTCATCGCGGACAACGGCTCCGACGACGAGACGCCGAAGATCCTCGCACAGTGGCGCGCCGCGCGCCCCGACAGGCACGTCGTCCGTGTCATGAAGCCGGGCAAGTCACGGGCGGTGAACGCCGCGATCGCGCAGTCGAAGGGACAGCTGCTCGCGTTCCTGGACGACGACGTCGTTGCCGAGCCGCGCTGGCTCGCCGAGGTCTGGGACTACTTCACGCGGCACGACTGCTTCGCGGCGCAGGGCTCGGTCGTGTGGCCCGACGAGGCGATGAACGACCCCGCGCTGTACGCCCTGCTCGACCGCTATCGCACCATCGTCCACATCGACCTCGACCCCGACACGGTGCGCACCAAGCTCACGGGCGCGAACATGACGATCCGCCGCCACGCGTTCGCGGTGGTCGGGCTCTTCAACGAGAAGATCGGTCCGGGCGCCGCCGGTCTCAGCGAGGACAACGAGCTCGCGGACCGCATCCGCGCACACGGCGGCTGGATCGGCTACATGAAGAGCGCGCGCGTGGTCCACGAGATCGAGCCGAGTCGCCTCACCGAGGAGTACTTCGAGGAGTACCACCGCCGGCAGGGACGCAGCCGCTACGCCTACAAGCACAACAAGGTGCTGACGAGCATCTTACCCAACATGCTCAAGGCGTGCTTCAACTACGCCGTGTACAGCCTCGTCGGCGACATCCGGAAGAAGTACCGCGCGAAGGGGCGCTTCTACCACTACAGCGAGATGCTGGTGCTGGCGCGCAAGCAGCGCGCGCACCGCCCGGCGAACGCGCGCGCCTGATCTTCGTGCTCTCGGTGGTCGTACCGGCGCACGATGCGGCCCCATACCTGGCCGCGGCGCTCGACAGCGTGCTCGCCGAGCTGCCTGCGGGCAGCGAGGTGATCGTCGTCGACGACGCTTCGCACGACGCGACGCCGGAAATCCTCGCCCGCTACGCGGACCGCGTCCGGGTCGTTCATCACCAGACCGCCGGTGGACCGGGGCGCGCGCGCAACGCGGGCGTCGCGGTCGCGAGCGGCGACGTGCTGGCCTTCCTCGATGCCGACGACCTCGCCCTGCCCGGCCGCTTCACCACGCTGCTGGAACTGCTCGACGCGGACCCGGCGCTCGAGCTCGCGTTCGGCAACGGCATCAAGATCTACGAAGGATCCGACCGCGTCCGTCCGGTGATCCGGCGGGCGTACGCGCGCCGGCTCCGGGCGCGGGTCGGCGTCTCGGAGATGCTGCTCGGCAGCTGGCTGTATCCGCAGGCGCTGTGCGTCCGGACCGATGCGTTCCACAGGCTCGGAGGTTTCGCGCCGGAGCCGGTCGAGGACTGGGACTTCGGTCTGCGCGCCGCCCTGCGGCTGAAAGTCCGCTTCGTCGACGTGCCGGTGTTCGCCTATCGCCAGCACGCGGCCAGCCTGACGACGAAGCGGCTCGAGTTCGTCCACCTGATGCTGAGCCTACTCGAGCGCTTCGTCCGGTCGAACCCGGACCTGTCGCAGCACGTCGGGCAGACCGAGATCGACCGCGCGCTCGCGCGCTACGAGGCTCGCGCCGCGCAGCAGCACGCCCGCAGCGGCGAGCGCGACGCGGCACGGACGCTGCTGCGTCGCGCGGTCGGCCGCGACCCGTGGAGCTTGCGCTATCGGTGGCGTCTCATGAAGCTGCAGCTGGGACTCCGCCCTACCGCATGACGGCCCTGCAGCATCCGACCGTTCCGTCCGGCGACCGCCCGCCGCACGGTCTCCGTCCGCCCACGCATTCCTCGCGGCTGGATGACTGGGCAGGGCGCGCCCGCGCCGCCCGGCGGTGGCTCGAGCCGTACCTGCGCGCCGTCCTGCCACCGCTCATGCTCGCCCTGCTCTGGCTGGAGACCGCGACCATCGTCCTCGACCGCTTCCCGCTGCCGTGGGGCCATTCGTTCGGCTTCCGCAGCCTCGCCCGGAACGTCGCGATCGCGGTCGTGCTCGGACATCTCGCCGGAGCGCCGGCGCTGCAGCTCGTGCGAGCAACGCTCGCGGCACCGCTGCTCGCCTACCTCGGAGCAGCGTTCCTGTCGGTCGCGGTCAACGGCGAGTTCTGGGGCGAGGTGCGCCTGCTCGGCGTGTCGGTCGCTTTCTACGTCGCGACGCGGACCATCGCGGCGCACCGACCCGGCTCGGTGCAGCTCCTCCACTGGCTGGGCATTCTGGTCACCCTGCAGCTGCTCCGCGAGTTCCTCAACCAGCCACAGCTGCTCTTGCTGCGCGAGGACCTGCGCAACACCCTCGTCAGCGACCACCCCAACTCGGTCGGCTACACGCTCGCGGTGCTGCTACCCCTCTTCCTCGGCGTGGCGCTCGGGCCGTCGGGCAAGTCGCTGCCCAAGCTCTACGCGCTGCTCGCACCCCTCGGGCTGCTGATCACCTTCTCGCGCTCGGCGTGGGCGACCGCCGTGCTCGGCGTCCTGGTGATGCTGGTCGCACTGCGGCGGCGCATGCGTACCGCGCGTCAGACCGCGCTGCTGTTCGGCACGGTGGCGCTCGCCACCGTGGTGGTCCTGTCGGTCATCTCCCTGTCGAGCGACCGGACGCACGCCGACCTGCAGCGCCTCCGCATCCTCAACGCGTCGCTGTCGCTGTTCCACGACCACTGGCTGGTCGGGGTCGGGTTCGGCGGGCCGAACTTCAAGGACGCGTTTCCCGCCCGCTATCTCGAGATGTACGGCGAGGGACTGTTCCTCTTCCACTCGCACAACGCCGTCGTCGAAGTGCTCGCGTGCACCGGGCTCGTCGGTGCAGCCGCCGCAGCCTGGCTCGTCTGGCGGCTCGGCCGCCTCGCGCGGCGCGCGCTGCACGCCGCCCCGGCCGCGTCGTCGAGCGAGGGGATCGGCATGGCGGTGTCGATCGCGGTCTTTCTCGTGATGGGCCTCTTCGACGTTCCGGCGACGCATCCGAAGCTGATGCTGGTCTTCGCGGCGACGCTGGCGTTCATCGAGACCCGTACCGAGGAGCTCGAGCGCGCTCACGAGACCGACGTCGCTCAGCGTCCCGCGTAGCGGACGAGCGCGCGCCGCCAGCGGTAGCGCAGCCGCGTGGGCGCGAGCGCGACCGCACGCGTCCAGGCATCGAGCGCGCCGTCGCGCTCGCCATCCGCGAGGCGGAGCCTCGCCACGCGCGCCAGCTGGCTGGCCCGCGCCGCGCGGAGCCGCGCCGCGCCGACCTGGCGCGCGGCCTCGGGATGCGCCTCGACGAAACGCTCGAGCAGGGCCACGAGGAACTCGCCGTACTCGCGCCTGCGCGACGACACGCTCGCCGGGTTCTGCCGGTACGCGAAGACCTCGCGGTCGACGTACGCCATGCGGAGCGCGAGTGCCGCCCGCAGGGCGAAGTCCCAGTCCTCGCCGCGCTCCGCGACGAACCCGCCGAGGGAGAGAAAGCGCTCGCGCCGGATGCTCGTCGCCTGCGGATAGACGACGCCGCCGCGCAGCATCTCGGCGAGATCGCAGCGCGCGCGGAGCCGCCTGGCCTGGCGTGGACCGATCACCGGCCCCAGGCGGCGGCCAGCCGAGTCGCAGCGCGCCCCGTTGCCGAACACGAGATCGATCTCCGGCCGGGCGTCGAGGACCTGCTGCAGCAGGGCGAAGCGCCCGGGCAGCACCAGATCGTCCGCGTCGTGGAATGCGAGAACATCACCCGACGCTGCCTGCGCACCCGCGTTGCGCGCGCGGCCCGGCCCGGTCGGGGCTTCGTTTCGCAGGACGGCGACGCGGGGACCGTGGCGCCGCGCGACCTCGCCGGTCCGGTCGCGCGACCCGTCGTCGACGACGATCACCTCGGCATCGGTGGGTGCCTCGCGCAGCACCGAGTCGAGCGCCGCGTCGAGGAACGGCTCGGCGTCGTAGGCCGCGATGACCACCGAGAGCTGCACCTCGGCAGCTTGGCCTGCGCGGCGCCGCCCGGCAACCGACCGACCCGCTGGCGCACCGCGACCCGAAAGCCCCGCTGTCCGGCGACGTCGATGGAGCTGCTTGCCGACCGTCTCCCTCCACCCCACGACACCCGGTGGCGCATCCGCGCCGCCAGACGCATCCCCCTTGCGCCGCGCGGAGCCGTCGCACGGGACGCTGCGCGCGGTCGCGCGGTCGGCACGGCTCTCCGCACGTTCCGCATGGCGCCCCGCCGTCGAGATCGGCCTGGCCATCCTGGGGGTCGCGCTCCTGTTCCGCCGCATCCCCCTGCCCGGCGGACTCGACTTCGGCTACCGCAGCTGGGCGCGCAACGTCGCCCTCCTCGTCTTGGTCGGCACGCTCGCCGGTGCGCCCGGTGTCGTGCTCGCGCGCTCGCGCATCGCCGCAGCACTGCTCGGCCTGACGCTCGTCGCGACCGCCTCGGTGGTGAGTGCCGGCGGGCGCACCACCGCGGTGTCCACCCTCTGGGTCGCACTCGGCGTGTTCCACGCAGCGCGTGCCGTCGCCACCGACGAGCGCGGGCGCGTCCGCCTTCTGCACGGCCTGGGTCTGCTCTGCGTCGCCGTGCTCGCCCGCGAGCTGTGGCACGAGCCGCTGCTCCTCCTGCTCCGCGAGGAGCGTCGCCACGCGCTCGTCACCGATCACCCGAACACGCTGGGCTTCGCGATGGCGCTGCTCGTACCCGTGCTGCTCGGGGCGGCTGCACGCCGGCACCTGCGCGCCGCGGCGTGTCTCTATGCGGCCGCGGGCAGCGCGGTCCTGCTCGCCACGTTCTCGCGCGCCGCGTGGCTCGCGCTCGGCGGCGCCGTGCTCGCACTCGCGCTGGCCACGTTGAGCCCGCGCGCGGGGCGCGGACACCTGCGTGGGAAGAGGCCCTCGTCACGCGCGCGGGTCGAGATCGCCGCCCTCGCAGCCCTGGTGCTGCTACTCGCCGCCGGCATGCTGTCACGCGACCGTGCAGGCGGCGACGCGCAGCGGCTCCGCATCCTCGACACGTCGTGGTCGATCTTCCTCGAGCACTGGCCGCTCGGTGTCGGCTTCGGCAGCGGCAACCTCGAACTGCACTTTCCCGCGCGGTACCTCGAGCGTCACGGCGAGAGCCTGTTCCTCTTTCACAGCCACGACCTGTACCTCGACGTCCTCACCGGCGCCGGCGTCGCCGGCGGGATCGCCGCGCTCGCGCTGCTGACCAGCCTCGCGCGCGTCGCGTGGCAGGGTCTCGCCGCCGCAACCCACCGCGCCGCCCGGCTCGAGGCCGCGGGCCACGCGACGGCGCTCGGAGTGTTCCTGCTCCTCGGCCTCGTCGACACGCCGCTCTATCACGGGCGCCTGCTGCTGCTCACCGTCGTTCTGTGGGCGATGCTCGACGCGTCCACGGAGTGCGCAGTTCGGTCGCACGAGCCCAAGAATGCGGCATCGTCGCACGCCCGGGCGGGCGATGAGCCTGATGCCGCCGAGCGTCGACGACGGCATCGCCCTTGCTGGAGTACCCGTCAAACCCGTGTGAGGCCTCGGACCGCGACCACGGATGGTCCGTGATACGTGCGGAGGCTCACACAAGCTTGGCAGCCGGTAGCCTTCCCTCCGCTACCGGCTGCTTTGCGTTCGGGCGCCGGATCCTCCGGACGATCCGCTTGCGCCGCACGGAGTGTGCAGGCTGGTCGCTCCGCCGATGGGGCGACCACGACGCCCTCCGATGCGAACGACGCAGTCGTGGTCCACCTCGCGCGGAGCCGCGTGCTTTCGTTCTTCCGCAGGCGACCGCGCGCTTCCGGCTACCGATCCCGCCCGACCGAGCCAGCCGATCGGCGCCATCAGCGGCCGGGGTAGCGGGTCGCGCGGCTTGCGAGCCCGGGAGCGGATTCGTAGTATCCTCCAACGTCGTTTTCCCATGACGAAACCGCCGATCGGGCGCGTCACGCGCAGCCGTGAGGAGTCGACGATGTCAGCTGCCACCATCGATCTCGCCACCGCCAGGGCCGCGGGTGTACCCGCCGAGATTGCCGTGTTTTCCTACTACCGAAACGCGGAGCAGCACGGTGCGAACCTGCTCTTCCGGCTCCTCAAGCACCTGGACGATCCCGACGCGCAGATCGCGCTGTCACAGCACCTCGCCGACGAGACGCGCCACGCGTGGCTGTGGACCGAGCGCATCGTACGCGCGGGCGCCAAGCCGCTCGTCGTCTGCGACGGCTATCAGGTCCGCATGGGACGCCAGGCCGGCATGCCACGCGACGTGCTCGACCTGCTGGCGCTGACCGTCGTCGTCGAGCAGCGAGCGTTGCGCCGCTACCAGCACCACCTCCGCCGCCCGAACCTCGACCCGGACACCGAGGACGTGCTCAAGAACGTCACCAAGGACGAGGCCTGGCACATCGACTGGATCCGCAAGCTCGGGCGCGCGACGGCAGAAGAGCGCGGCGAGGCGAAGCGCTTCGACGACGCGATCGCGCGCTACCGCGCGGTCGATCGCGAGGTCGTCGAGCACCTCGAGGCGGCGGAGCAGGAGCTGTCCGGAGGCGCGACCGTCGACTGACGCCCGCACCGGCCCTGCCGGCTGCAACCGGCAGGGCGTTCCATCTGCCGGTTGCAGCCGGCAGGGCGTTCCATCTGCCGGTTGCAGCGCTCCACCGACCATGTGGGAACCAGGACGCGCCTGGCCTCTCGACCTGACGCGCCGCGCGCAGCAAGATACCGGTGATGCGATTCAACCCGCGCCGCCCGAAGGCGCCCGCCCCCCCCGCGTCAGCGAAGACCTACGACGAGATCTTCGCCGCCGCGAAGCGCGATCAGCTCGCGCGCGGGCAGGATTACCGCGCCCGCTCGCTCGCGTTGCACGGCTGGATCTGCGCGAAGTGCGCGCGCGAGTTCGAGGAGGCCGACCTGCACCTCCTCACCGTCCATCACAAGGACGGCAACCACGACAACAATCCCGCCGACGGCAGCAACTGGGAGAACCTCTGCACCTACTGCCACGATGCGGAGCACTCGCCGGGGCTGCTGGGCGACTACCTGACGGGCCGCGACGCGAAGCCCGGCAAGCGGTGAACGCGGTCGCCGGGATCGTGCTCGCGGGCGGCGCGTCGCGCCGCATGGGTGAGCCGAAGGCGGGCCTCGCGCACGCGGGCCGCACCTTCCTCGCCCGCGTCGTCGGCGCACTGCGCGACGGCGGGATCGCCGACGTGATCATCGTGTCCGGCCACGCGCACGACGCCGTGCTCGCGGCGCGGCCGCCCGGCGACCTGACCGAGGTGGTGCAGAACCCGCATCCCGACCGCGGGCAGCTCTCGTCGCTCAAGGTCGCGCTCGGGGCGCTGCGCCCGCGGCGCCCGCGCCCGGACGCGGCGCTCGTCGCGCTGGTGGACCACCCCGCCATCTCCGCCGCGACGGTGCACCACCTGGTCGACGCATGGCTCGCGGTGCGCCCCGCCGTCGCCGCGGGTCCTGCGCCCGCGATCGTCGTTCCGACGTACGGCGGACGCCGCGGACATCCCGTGCTGTTCGCCGCGAGCGTGTGGGCCGAGCTGCTCGCGACACCTGACGAAGACGGCGCGCGCGCGGTCGTGCGCGCGCATCCGTCGCGCGTGCTCGAGGTCGCCGTCGACGACCCGGGCGTGCGCGTCGACGTCGATACGCCGGAAGACTTCCGGCGCCTGACGGCAGGCGCGACCTGACGGTCAGCCGCGGCGCGACAGCGCGACCGAAGCCGCGCGCCCGCGCCGGCGCACGTCGACGATCTCGGCGAGGATCGCGACCGCGATCTCGCCGGGAGTCTCGGCACCGATGTCGAGACCGATCGGTGCGTGCACGCGCGCCAGCCGCTCGGGATCGGCGCCCTCCTCCGCGAGACGCTCGACGATGCGCCGCACGCGGCGCCGGCTGCCGATCATGCCGAGGTACATCCAATCGACGCCGAGTGCGACGCGCAGGCAGTCGGCGTCGAGCTTGTGGCCGCGCGTGACGAGGACGATCGCGCGCCGGTCGTGTGGCGACAGCTCGGCCAGCGCCGCGCGCGGGTCGGCGACGCGGATCGCGCGCGCCTCGGGCAGCCGCGCCGGATTCGCGAACGACGCGCGGTCGTCGAGCACGACGACGGCGAAGCCCGCCGCGGGCGCGACGCGCGCGAGCGCCTGGCCGACGTGCCCCGCGCCGACGATCACCAGCTCCGGCGTCGCCACCAGCGGCTCGCCGAACAGGGCGAAGCCGCCGTCGAGCCGGTCTTCCACGGCCTCGCCGGACGCGAGCGCGCGCAACGCCAGCTCGATCGCCGCCGTGTCGAGCGCCGGGTCCCCGAGCGGCAGGCGCTGCACGCCGCGCTCGTCGACGAGCGTCTTGCGGCCGCACGGCACGGCCTGCGCGCGGGGCGCGGCGGTGACGGTGACGACCGCCGATGCCAGCGACCGCTCGTTCGCGGCATCGATCGCAGCAAACAGCTCCGCGGCCGGAACACCCCCGAAGGTGACACCGGCGCGCTCGAGGAACACGTCGAGGACGCCTCCACAGATCGACGGGCTCTCCCAGCCGTCTTCCTCGAGCAGGCTCACCTCGAGGCGCGTCGATTCGCCGGTCGCGAGCACGCGGTGCGCGCGGCTCGTGACCGCCGCCTCGCCGCAGCCGCCACCCACCGTACCGAGCTGTGCACCGGCCGGATCGATGAGAATCTTCGCGCCCGTCTTGCGCGGCGTCGAGCCACGGCCGCGAACGATCGTCCCGACCACGAGATCGCGGCCACCGCGCGCGGGGTCGCCGAGACGCCGCCGCAGCTCGGTGACGAATTCGACCAGATCCTCCACGATTCCTGTATACGTTCGAAGGATTGCATCGACCACCTGGCCCTTCCTAGAATCGGCGCCTGTCTGGAGGGCCCGTTGCACGAGATCCGATACTCCGCCCCACGATCGGTCGCCGATGCGGTCGAGCTGCTCGCCGCGAACGACGCGCGCGTGCTGGCCGGCGGCACCGACCTGCTGATCCAGCTCCGCGCCGGGGCGAGTCCGGCGCGGCACCTCGTCGATGTCAAGCGCATCCCCGAACTCACGACGCTCGCCTTCGACGACACCGGAACGCTGCACCTCGGCGCCGCCGTCCCCTGCTGCACCGTCGCCGAGAACGCACGCGTTCGACGGACGTTCCCCGGCCTCGCCGAGGCGACCGCGCTGATCGGCTCGACGCAGATCCAGAACCGGGCGACCGTTGCCGGCAACCTCTGCAACGGCTCGCCGGCCGCCGACACCACGCCCGCGCTGGTGGCCCTCGCCGCGGTGTGCGTCGTCCAGGGACGGGACGCGCGGCGGGAAGTGCCCGCGGCGGACTTCGTGGTCGCTCCCGGACAGACCGCGCTGCAGCGCGGCGAGCTTCTGGTGGAGCTGCGCGTCCCCGCCCCGGCACCGCACACCGCCGACGCGTACCAGCGCCTGATCCCGCGCAGCGAGATGGACATCGCGGTGGTCGGCGTCGCGGCCTCGGTCACGCTCGACGGCGATCGCTGCGCGGACGCCCGCGTCGCGCTCGGCGCCGTCGGCCCGACGGTCCTCGTCGCCCACGACGCCGCGCGGGCCCTGGTCGGCTCGTCGCTCGACGACGCCGCGCTCGAGCACGCTGCGGAGGCCGCGCGCGCGGCCGCGAAGCCGATCACCGACATGCGCGCGCCGGCCGACTACCGCCGCGAGATCACCGGCGTGCTCGTCCGACGCGTCGTCACCGAGGCCGTACGCCGCGCGCGCCGGGGAGCCTGAGCGAACATGCCGAAGACGCACCTGACCCTGATCCTGAGCGGCGAGAGCGCCGAGCTCCTCTGCGAGCCGCGCCAGACGCTACTCGAGGTCCTGCGCGACGAGCTCGACCTCACCGGCACGAAGGAAGGCTGCGCGACCGGTGACTGCGGCGCGTGCAGCGTGCTGCTCGACGGCCGCGCCGTGTGCGCGTGCCTGGTGCTCGCGGTCGAGACCGAGGGGCGCACGGTCACCACGGTCGAGGGACTCGCCGACGGCGACGAGCTCCACCCGCTGCAGAGAGCCTTCCTCGAGCACGCGGCGCTGCAGTGCGGAATCTGCACGCCGGGCTTTCTGGTCGCCGCGAAGGCGCTCCTCGAGCGCAACCCCGATCCCAGCGAGCAGCAGGTGCGCTACGAGCTCGCGGGCAACCTCTGCCGCTGCACGGGCTACGACAAGATCGTGCGCGCCGTCCTCGCGGCCGCGGCCGAGATGCGCGGCGCCGCGGCGCCGCGCGGCAGCTGAGGGACGACGATGGCACCGAAGCACGACCAGACGAGTTCGCCCGAGCGCCGGTTCAAGGTCGTCGGAACGCGTCCGCTGCGCCACGACGGCATCGACAAAGTGACCGGTCGTGCGCGCTACGGCGCCGACGTGAGCCTCCCCGGCATGCTGCACGGCAAGGTTCTGCGCAGCCCGCACGCGCACGCACGCATCCTCGGGATCGACACGAGCCGGGCCTCCGCCCTGCCGGGCGTGAAGGCGATCGTCATCGGCGCCGACATGCCGCCGGTGCGCAGCAGGACCGAGCAGTCGGGTGAGGGAACCACCAACCCGCGCCACCTGTCGGACAACGTGCTCGCGAAGACCAAGGTCCTCTATACGGGACACGCGGTCGCTGCAGTCGCCGCGACCAGCCCGCACGTCGCCGAGGAGGCCGTGGCGCTGATCGACGTCCGCTACGAGGTGCTGCCGCCGGTCCTCGACGTGCGCGCCGCGATGCGCGACGACGCTCCGATCCTGCACGAGGACCTGCGCACGGCGAACGTCGAGCCGCCCTGTGACCGGCCGACCAACGTCGCGAACGTCGTGCGCTTCGAGCGCGGCGACCTTGCCGCAGCGCTCGCGGCCGCGGACGTCGTCGTCGAGCGCGAGTTCGACACGGCGATGGTCCACCAGGGCTACATCGAGCCGCACAACGCGGTCGCGAAGGTCGACGCGGACGGACAGGCGACCGTGTGGGTGAGCACGCAGGGACCGTTCGAGGTCCGCCACTTCTGCTCCGAGATCCTCGCCATACCGCTGTCGCAGATCAAGGTCGTGCCGGCCGAGATCGGCGGCGGCTTCGGCGGCAAGACCACGATCTACCTCGAGCCGCTCGCCATCCTGCTCGCGAGGAAGTCGGGGCGTCCGGTCAAGCTCGTCATGAGCCGTGCCGAGGTACTGCGCGCCACCGGTCCGACGTCCGGATCGCACATCCGCGTCAAGCTCGCAGCGACGAAGGGCGGGCGCATCGTCGCCGCCGACGCGACGCTCACGTACGAGGCTGGCGCGTTCCCCGGCTCCCCGGTGTGGGCCGGTGCGATGTGTCTGCTCGCACCCTACGACATCGACGCGTTGCGCATCGAGGGCCACGACGTCGTGGTGAACCGGCCGAAGACCGCCGCGTACCGCGCGCCTGGCGCGAGCAACGCGGCCTTCGCCGCCGAGGCGGTGGTCGACGAGCTCGCGACCAAGCTGGGCATCGACCCGGTCGAGCTGCGCCGGAAGAACGGCGCCCGCGAGGGAACCCCGACCCCGGCCGGGCCGCGCCACAAGCGCATCGGGCTCCTCGAGGTCCTCGACGCGGTCGAGTCGTCGCCACACTGGCGTGCGCCGCTCGGCGTGCCGTCCGACGCGAGCGTCAAGCGCCGCGGACGCGGCGTCGCGACGGGCTTCTGGTTCAACGCCGGCCTGCAGTCGAGCGCGACCATCGCGATCAACGCGGACGGCACTGCGAGCCTCGTCACCGGATCGCCCGACATCGGCGGCACGCGCACCTCGTGCGCGATGATCGCCGCCGAGGAGCTCGGCCTTCCCGTCGAGCTCGTACGGCCGAGCGTCGCCGACACCGACTCGGTGGGCCACACCGACGTCACCGGCGGCAGCCGGGTGACGATGGCGACGGGCCTCGCGGTTTACGAGGCGGCTCTCGACGTGAAGCGCCAGCTGCGCGAGCGCGCCGCCGCGCTCTGGAAGATCCCGGTCGAGCAGGTGAGTTTCGCGGACGGTCACGCGACCGCCGAGTACGGCGGCCACCCGCCGATGTCACTGGCACAGCTCGCGCCGAAGCTCGGCCGCACCGGCGGGCCCGTCGTCGGCCGCGCGACGGTCAACGCCCAGAAGGCGACCGGTGCCGCGTACGCGGCCGCCATCGTCGACGTCGACGTCGACGTGGAGACCGGCAAGGTGGACGTCGTCCGTGCCACCGTCGTGCAGGACGCCGGTCGCGCGATCCACCCGGCCTACGTCGAAGGCCAGATGCAGGGCGGCACGGTCCAGGGCATCGGCTGGGCGCTCAACGAGGAGTACGTCTACAACGCGGACGGACACCTCCTGAACGCGGGCTTCCTCGACTACCGCATGCCGGTCGCGCTCGACCTGCCGATGATCGACGCGATCATCGTCGAGGTCCCGAACCCGGGCCACCCGTACGGCGTGCGCGGCGTGGGCGAGGTCTCGATCGTCCCCCCGCCCGGAGCAGTCGCGAACGCGATCGCGGCGGCGACCGGTGTACGCATGACCGAGCTGCCGATGTCACCGCCACGCGTGCTCGCGGCGCTGCACGCGGCCGGGGTCCGCGTGACGCCCTCGCGTCTCGCTGCCGGCACACGCTGAGCACGTGCCGATCGTCTTCGTTCCAGCACCGCTGCGGTCCCTGACGGGCGGACAGGATCGCCTCGACGTCGCGGGCGCGACGGTCGGCGCGCTGGTCGACGCGATCGAGCGCGCCCACCCGGGCTTCCGCGCGCGCGTGGTCGCCGACGGCGAGCTGCGACCGTCGCTCGCGGTCTCGGTGGACGGCGACCTCGTCACGCGCGGCCTCGACGAGCCGGTCGCGGGGGCGAGGGAGGTGCACTTCGTGCCCGCGCTCGGCGGCGGGCACGGTCCGGGGGCGTCCGACCCGCACGACGCGCTTCCACCGAGCGGTACGGCCGACGCCTACACGCGCATCTTCGAAGCGCGCGGCGGGTCGTACAACGCGGCACACGCGCTGGTGCCCGAGGCCCGCGAGATCGAGCGCTCGCTGCTGCTCGACCGTGTCGATCCGGGGCCTGGCCTGCGCGTGCTCGACGTTCCGGCGGGCGGCGGCTACGTCGCCGACGGGCTGCGCCTGCGCCGCCCCGATCTGTCGGTGGTTTGTGTCGAGCCCGCAGCGGCGTTCGCCGCGGGCATCGACGCGGGGCACGCGCGGGTTCGCGGCGCACTGCAACGGCTGCCGTTCGGCGACGCGTGCTTCGACCGGGTCGCATCGCTCGCCGGCACCCACCACCTCGAGGATCGGCTCGCCTTCTTCCGCGAGTGCCGGCGCGTACTGCGCCCCGGCGGGCGATTCGCCGTCGCCGATGCCGCCGCCGACACGCCGGTCGCGCGCTTCCTGAACGGCCCGGTCGACCGCTTCACCACCACCGGCCACGACGGTCGTTTCTTCGCAGCCGGCGAAGCCGCAGACCTGCTCGTGCGCTCCGGCTTCGCGACGGTTGTCGAGGAGCACGTACCCTACTCCTGGATCTTTCCCGACCGGCACACGATGGTGCGCTACTGCGGGCTCCTCTTTGGCCTCGTGCGAGCGCGCGAGGCCGAGGTCGACGAGGCGATCCAGGCGCACTTCACGATCACCGAGGACGCGGACGGACGAGTGTGCCTGCCGTGGTCGCTGGTCTACGCGACCGGCGTCGCGGGCTGAGCGGTATCGGAGCGCCGCACCACGGTGCGCACCTTGCCGGTCGGCGTGCGCTCGAGCTCGCGTACGAAGTCGATCGACAGCGCGACGCCGGGGCCGACGACGCCGGCAATCGCACGTCCGACGCGGCCCGCGAGAGCGGGCCGATCCGCGCGCTCCGCAACCACCAGCGCCACGCGCAGCGACGACGGCCGCTCCTGCACGAGCTGGTACTGCCAGACCTCGCGCTCGTCGGTGAACAGCGCGCGCAGCCGCTGCGTATGGACGCGCTCGCCCGTCGGCAGCGCGAACCAGTCCTCGACGCGGCCCTCGGGAAACCCGATCAGCGGCAGCGGAGTACCGCAGCCGCACGGCGTCGCGGGCACGACCACCTCGTCGCCCAGACGGTAGTTGAGTAGCACCGTGGCGCGATTGACCAGGTTCGAGATCACGACCTCGCCCCGCCCGCCCGGGCCCACGTCCCTGCCCTCCGCATCGACGACACGCACCACGCAGAGGTCCGCGTGCACGTGGAGCCCTGCCGCGCACGCGCACTCGTAACCGATCTTGAGAGACTCCACCGCCTGGTACGAGGTCCAGACCGCCGCACCGAGTCGTTCGACGACGCGGGCCCGTCCGGACGGCGACATCCCGTCGCCGCCGTAGGCGAACACCTTCGGCGACGCCTCGCGGCCGTACCGTTCGTCGAGGATCTGCGCGACACGCTCGAGGTACGAGCCGTAGCCCAGCAGGACGTCCGGCCGCGCGGCCGCGACCGCGCGCGCTACGTCCTCGGGTGACACCGTCATGTCGCACGCCGAGCCGGACCGCGACACCGACGGCGGCACGATGGCGTGCTGCCGGACGAAGCCGCGAACGTCGGACTCGGAGTTCCTCGGCGAGCCGATGGTCATCGCGCGGAAGCGATCGTTGGCGGCCAGATGGCGCAGGATGGCCCAGTGACGCTCCCCGTGGCCGGCATCGTCGAGCACCGAGGGAGCGTCGTGCCACACCCCGCGCGGGGCGCCGCTGCTGCCACCCGAGCGGATCTCGAGCCGCATCCCCCTCGGACAAGCCTCGGAGAGGAAGCGCTCGGGCTCCTCTTGCAGCTGACGGCGCCCGATCAGCGGGAGACGGGCGAGATCGGCAGCCGTGCGCAGATCTTCCGGCGCGCAGCCGAGACGCCGCGCGAGATCCCGATAGTACGGGACGGAATCGAAGGCGTGCCGCACGATGCCGGCGATGCGGCGCTCCTGCACGCACCGGATGGCCGCTCCGTCCGCGGCGGCAAAGCGGCGGGCCGCCAGCATCGCGCGCGCGATCCGCACGCTGCCCACCGCGCGGCGAAGGAGCGATCCGCCCTGTGCGGGGAGGCTCACGCGCGCAGGAAGGCCGGCCGTACACGCTCCGCGAAGAGCCGCAGCGTCGCCGGTGCCGCGCGGTCGTGGGTGAAGAAGACGAAGGACGAGAAGCCGCGCGCCATCGCCTCGCCGATGCGCGAGACGACGTCGTCCGGGGTCCCGACGAAGCCGCCGGCCTCGACACCCCAGCCGCTGCCCGCGAATCGCCGGAGAGCCAGAGCGCGCGCGGCCTCGACGTCGGCCTGCTCCGCGACCAGGACCAGCACCGCTTCGAGCGAGCAGCGAATCGTCGCGGGATCGCGGCCGATCGCGTCGCACGCGCGCCCCAGTGCGGCGCGCTTCGTGTCCGCGTCCGCGAGCGCGTACGTCGGACAGTTCCAGACGTCGGCGAAGCGCGCGACCAGCGGCAGCGTGAAGCGCTCCCCCGCTCCGCCCACGTGCAGCGGCGGACGCGGACGCTGCACGGGCGGCGGCAGGTTCGGCAGGTCGCGGACGGTGAAGCGCTCGCCGGTGAAATCGCAGCGCGGCCCGGCCATCGCGCGCGTCACGATCTCCAGCGTCTCCCCGAGCAGCACCGCGCGCTCGCGCGCGGTGCCCCAGGCGAGACCGGCACGCTCGTGCTCGGGCTTGTACGATCCGCTGCCGATGCCGAGCTCGAGGCGCCCGTCCGAGATCACGTCGAGCGAGGTCGCCATCTTCGCGAGCAGCGCGGGATGGCGAAACGTCGCCGCGAGGACGAGGTGGCCGACGCGCAGCCGGCGCGTCCGGGCGAGCAGCGCGGTGGCGAGCGTCCAGGCCTCGAGCGACGGCACGTCGGGCAGTTCGGGGGGGTACAGGTGATCCATGAGCCAGAGCGCGTCGAAGCCCAGCTCCTCGCAGAGCAGCGCGCGTTCGAGGATCTCGGTGAAGGCGAAGCCGACCTGCGGCAGGTAGATGCCGAACGTCGGATGCAGGACAGCCACGCATCCGAGCGTGCCGCAATTCCGCGCGGCGCGAAAGCGCGCGGCGGCACCTCGCCGACCGACGGCCGGCCTGGCCGCTCGCGGCCGAAGCGAACACCCGCTCAGTGCGTCAGCAGCAGGGCGACGAACACCAGCGCCGCACCGGCGAGCGTCGCGAGGGGCAGCACGCGGGACCGGCTCGCCGCGTGCGCCGCGGGCAGCAGGCTGCTGGCGCCGAGGTAGAGGAAGACACCGGCGAACCAGCCGAGCAGGAGCGCCAGCACCGCGGGGCTCAGCACGAGAAACGACTGCGCGGCCACGCCGAGCACCGGCGCTGCGGAGACCACGTAGACCATGTTGCGCGTCGCGCGCTCGGTGTGCTGCGTACCGAGCATCACACCGGCGACGCTCACGCCGTCGGCGAGCTTGTGCAGCATCACCCCCGCCGCGATGGCCCAGCCGAGGCCGTCTCCTGCCTGGAACCCCTGCCCGATCGCGAAGCCGTCGAAGAACCCGTGCGTGGCGAGGCCGATCGCGCCCCAGAATCCGGCCGGATGGGTGTCCGTGTGCTGCGCACCGTGGTGGACGTGCCCGCCGTGCGCGAGATGGTCGACGAGGTAGAACGCGAGGTAACCCAGGGCGCACGCGGTCAGCAGCTCGCCTGCGCCGAACCGGCCACCCTGCACGGTCAGCAGATCGAGTGCGTGCGGCAGCACCTCGACCAGGGAAGCGCAGACCAGCGCTCCCGCGCAGAACGCGAAGATCGCGGCGCGATGCGCGTGCAGGCGGATCGCGAGAAGCCCGCCGACCAGCGTGATGACTGCTGCGCCGAGGGTCAGGAACGCGGCTTCCATGGCAGAGAGTCCGCTTCCCTACCGCCATGCATGCCGGCGACGCACCGGGGACGCTCAGGCGGCCTAGCAGGCGCACCGTTCCTTCTCACGGCGAGGGAGCACACGAAGGGCCCCTCGCCGTGAGTCCGCGCCTAGTCCTCGAGGTCCGAGCTCGCCCCCGGCAGACGGTAGCCCGTCGCAAAGGTCCCGAGCGACTGCACGAAGAACGCGAGACGGTTGCGCGCCGCGCCCGCCTGGGGCTCGAGCACCAGGCGGCCCGTGGCCCCTTCGACGCCCGGTCCGGCAAGATCGACGAGGTCGCGCAGCACGACGCCGCTCTGGCCGACGACGCCGTCCGAAACCACGCTACCGTCGTTCCGCGTCGCCACGACACGCCAGCGCGTCTCCGCCGCGACGGGCTCGGTGCCGGCGTCGTCGAACGACACCATGACCAGCTGGTTTCCGCCGCGGTCGGCGGGCTCGAGCAACAGTGGATCGTAGTACACCGCCAGGTCCGAGCGCGGCGACGCGAACGACTGCAGCGCCACCCCGGCGACGCCGATCGGCGCTCCGCCCGGCGGCGCCCCTCCGGCCGGCGTCCGCGCGAGGCGAGCGGCGGCGGGCGCACCCCACGCCGACGAGGTGGCCAGATTCGCCACCGTGAAGCTCCCCGCGAGCGCGCGGCTCGTGACGAGGCTGCCGTCCGCGACGGCCGTCACCAGCGCGATGCCAGCCTGCGCGGGCAATCCGTCGGCGCGCAGCGCGCCGACGTCGACGGTGCGCGTCGCACCGGCCGCAAGCGACTCCTCGAGCTGCACCGCGGGCGCCAGATCGGCACCGTACAGCGCGATGCGCACCGTGAGCGCAACCGAGCCCTGGTTCGCGACGTTCAGGAACGTCGTGTAGCCGTCGCGCGCGTCCCAGTGCAGCAGCAGCTGGTCGCCGCGCGCGTGCGGCGCGAGCAGATCCTCGTCCGAAGGACCGCTGCCGTCGAGCGTCGGCAGCGCGTAGCCGGTCGCGAACGTGCCGAGCGACTCGCTGAAGAAGATCCAGCGATTCGTCGCTGCGGCTTGTGCGACGAATCGCATTCCACCTGCCGCTCCGCTCACCCCCGCGCCCCCGATCGACGCGAGGTCGGACACCGCCACGCCGGAAGTCTGGTGGCGAATCGTATCCAGCGCGGTGCCGTCGTTCCGCCTGGCGCGGACGTCCCACGCCGTGGACGCCCCGGCGACGCCCGCGCGCCCGTCGGCGAGGTCGGCGAACGACACGAACACCAGCTGATTGCCCCCGTCGGCGACCGGCTGCAGCGACGCCGGGTCGTAGTACACGGAAAGGTCGAGCGCCTCGGGGCGGAGCTGCTCGAGGACGACGTCACGACCGTTGATCGGCGTCCCGCGTGCAGGGAGCGACGCACCGCCCGCGACCGTCCGCGCGAGCCGCGCGAGCGCCGGGCCGCCCCAGGCCGACCGGGTACGCAGATTCGCCACGGTGAAGCTGCCGGCGAGCGCACGGCTCACCACGGCACCGCCGTTGCCTGCGCGTGCCGTGGCAACGGCGAGACCCGCCTCGGCCGGCAACCCGGAGCCACGCAGCGCGCCGACGTCGACCGTGCGCGTGCCTCGCGCCGGCAGGACGACGCGCTCCTCGAAGGGCTCCGCGATGGCGCCGCCGTAGAGCGCCAGCGTGATCTCGAGCTCCGTCGTACCATCGTTCGCCAGGTTCAGGAACGTCGTGAAGCCGTCGCGTGCGTCGTAGTAGAGCAGGAGCTGGTCACCCAGAGCCCGCGGCTGGCTGCGCACCAGCTCTGCGGGCAGCGGCGGCGTCGGGGCCGGTGACGGCCTGGGCGTCGGAGTCGGCGACGCACCGTTCGTCAAGCGCAACGTGTACGTCGGCGAGGCCTCGTACGACGCGCCTCCCCCCATCTGTACAAACCGGAACGCGACCATGTAGGTGCCGAGCTCGGCCTCCGGGCGCGTGACCTGCCACTCCGGATGGAGGTGCAGTGACGGCGCCGTGCCGATCACGGCCATCTCGCCAGGGGCGTCGAGCACGGTCGCATCGACCTTGACCGTCACGCCGTCGTCGAGAGCGACGATCTCCAGCGCGACCTGGGTGCCGACGGCGAGCGGCGCAAGCCCGCCCGTGCTTTCGGTGCGGGTGATGAACCCTGGATCGGTCGACGAGTACAGGCAGAGCCCGCCCGCGCACAGGCTCCGCGACACCGTGACGTTCTGAGAGAAGTCGTAGTCGCTTGCGAGGGCGCCGCCGCCCTCCTGCGTGCCGTAGACGGAGATGTCGAAGGGGTCGACGATCTCGGCGTGCGCTGGTGCCGGGAGCAGCAGCGCGAGGACGGCGACGGCGACGGCGAGATTCATGGCGGATCGACCTCTCATCGGGATGGCGGCAGCAGGTAGCCGGTCGCAAAGCTGCCCAGAGACTGCGCGAAGAACACCAGGCGGTTGTCCGCGGACGGCATCCGCGCGACCAGCTCGAGCCGTCCCGACGCTTCCGCCGCGGCGTCGCCGAGGACCTCCTCGAGGTGCGAGACCTCGACGCCGCCCGTGTCGACGGCACGCGCGGCGATCGGCATACCGTCGCCGCGCGTGCCGTCGACGACCCAGCGCATCGCCGCGGACGCCACTTCGGGCACCGCGCCAGCGACGTCGTCGAAGGACACGAAGATCAGCTGATTGCCGCCCGCCTCCGGGCGATCGAGCGTATCGGCCGCGAAGTACGTCGCGAGCTCGACGGCCGCAGGACGCACGGCTTCGAGCACCACGTCCCGACCGTCGATCGACGCCCCCACGGGGGCTCGGGCGCCCGAGGCAACGACCCGGGCGCGCCGGGCGATCGCGGGGGCGCCCCAGGCCGAGCCCAGCGTCAGGTTCGCGACGGTGAAGTTGCCCGCGAGCGTCCCGGCAGCAATTGCCCCGCCCGCGC